>Ga0194048_10000347_pt1 | contig 22126 bp, 34 predicted proteins | sample JunL225m_MetaG_FD_161685 | JGI IMG/M metagenome (GOLD analysis project Ga0194048, IMG submission 161685) | Anoxic zone freshwater microbial communities from boreal shield lake in IISD Experimental Lakes Area, Ontario, Canada - Jun2016-L222-5m | ecosystem: Environmental > Aquatic > Freshwater >...
GATAGGGCATGAGTATTTTTCGCCGCGGTGTCGGCGATGTAACTGGTCGCTATCCGCAGTTCAACAATTATGTTGCGCCGCTTTCTCAGCTGTACGGTCAAACAACTATCACTTCAAGTGCTGGCGAACGCATTGATGAGTGGACTGCTCTTGGTGTTTCCTCGGTGTTATCTGCTGTCACTTTGCTTTCCGATTCGGTTGCTTCGCTTCCGCTTCGTGCTTACAAGGTTGACCCTGCCGGTGGTCGCACTGGTGTTCCTGTTCCTGAAATCTTGGCGAACCCTGACCCTGCCTCTGGAACTGATTCATTCGAGTTCATTCATACAACGATGGCTTCGCTTGTCCTTCATGGCAACGCTTACATTCACATTGACCGCGACCGTTCGGGCAAGGCGATTGGCCTTGTGCCTTTGCATCCGTATCAGATGCAGGTTCTGCCTAGTGGCGACCAGACTGGCCGTTCCTATTTACATCTCGGCAATGAGATGGATGCTGAGAACATCCTTCACATTCGCACTTTCACACCGCCACAATCGTTGGTTGGTGTGTCACCACTGATTCAATCTCGCAACCTTGTCGGGTTGTCGCTGGCAATGGATCGTCACCTGTCGCAGTTCTACGCAGAAGGCGGAACGCCTAGTGGCGTTCTTTCGACTGATGGCAAGTTAACTCTTGACCAGGCTCGCACTATTCAGGGAACTTGGGAAGCAACTCACCGCCGCCACCGCCGACCAGCGGTTCTCTCTGACGGTATGAAGTTCAGTCCAATTACTACTTCGGCAGCTGATGCGCAGATGATTCAATCTCGCGAACAGTTGATTCGCGACATTGCTCGAATCTATCGAATCCCTTCACACTTAATCGGCGCGACTGGCGATAACCAGACTTATCAGAATGTTGAACAGGCTTCACTCAACTTCTTGATTTTCACAATCACTCCTTGGATTCGCAGACTCGAGATTGCGTTGTCTAAGATTCTCGGCCCTGACATGGATGTTGTTTTCGACTTCTCATCGTTGTTGCGTTCTGATGCTTTGACTCGTGCGCGTGTAAACACGATGAGCATTCAGGCTGGCGCAATGTCACCGAATGAGGCTCGTCAAACTTTTGGTCTTGAACCTTATGATGGCGGAGATGTATTCCATCAGGCTCTTGCTGGTACTGCTCTTGCTGGTGGCGACTTGCCTGCTCTTGGCGAGGATGCTGATCCGAGTGCGCCGGTCATGGGAGTCCTTGACTAATGGCTGAAACTTTTCGACCACCGCAAGGGGTTCGCGATGAGGCTGCTCGCGCTTTGGCGTGGATTGCTGATGGCAAGGCTGGTGCTGGTTTCACTGACACTGGTCGCGCTCGCGCTGCGCAACTTGCTCGCGGTGATGCGGTTTCGGGTGACACGATTTTGCGAATGTATTCATTCCTTGCTCGCCATGTTGGCGATAAGCAAGGGCAGGGTTTCAATGTTGGTGATGAAGGTTATCCAAGCGCAGGTCGAGTGGCTTGGGCTGCCTGGGGTGGCGATGCAGGATTCTCTTGGTCGTCAAAGATTCGTGAACAATTATCTGCCCGAGTGGCTCAACTGGAAGGCGAAAGCATGGAATCTCGCGACATCGAGGGAACTGAAACAGTTTCGAACTTGCCCGAGGAATTGACGGAACTTCTTGGAACTGCGGTTCAGTTCTACTTCCGCGCACATGGCGCACACTGGAATGTCAAAGGTGCTGACTTCAGCGAGTACCACAAACTGTTTCAAAAGATTTATGAAACCGCTTATGAACTCATTGACCCGATTGCGGAGAACTTGCGCAAGATTGGCGCAGTTGCCTGTTCGACTTTGACAGAGTTCGCTTCATACGGTTATTTAGAGGATGCAAATGTTGGGCAAGACCCAATGACTTTGGCTCGCGACTTACGCGATGCCAATGATGTGTTCCTTGATCAACTAGCTGATGTGTTTGATTGTGCTTCGAACTACAACCAACAAGGCATTGCGAACTTCATCGCTGGTGCGATTGACGGTCAGCAGTTCTACAAGTGGCAGTTGACGGCTTCGCTTGGCGAGGAAGTAACTGAGCCAGCGGTTGACCCTGTCGATGACATGGGTGTGGATGTTGACGATGCTGAGGCAATGATGCCTTCAATGGAAATGAACTCGGCTGACATTGAGGCTGAAGTTGTTGAGCAAACTGAAACACCTGAACCACGAAATGAGGACATCGACATGGAATCACGCAAGTCACGCATGGCATCAGCTGAGCGAGTAACAATGGATTGCGAAGTTCGCGCCATTGCAACCGATTCAACTTCCCTGCGAATCGGTGGCTATGCCGCACAATTCAACAAAGAAGCCACTGGCTTATCATTCCGCGAAGTAATTGCGCCAGGCGCATTCACTCGCACATTGCAGTCAGGCGAACCGGTGTTCCTACTGGTCAACCATGACACTGACAGTTTGCCTTTGGCTTCAACACAGTCCGGCACGATGGCACTTCGCCAAGATGAAACTGGCCTTTACATGGAAGCCGACCTTGATCCGAACAATCCTCGCGCACAGGAATTGGCTTCGGCTGTTTCTCGCGGTGATGTTTCGAAAATGTCTTTCGCTTTCACTGTCGAACCTGGTGGCGATACTCGCGAGGCTGGACTTCGGACTTTAGAGGACTTGAACTTGTTTGAAGTTTCTGTTGTCACTTGGCCTGCCTATGATGCGACCACTGTCGGAATGCGTACCGCATCGGATGAGGATGCTGAGGCTGAGGCTTTAGAACTTCGCAAGCGGATGTTGGACTTGAAACAAAAGTTCAGCAATTCAAAAAACCGATAACCCTAGATTTCCCCTGGCGCAACAATGCCCCGGCGGATTGCAATAACCCAACTATTCTCACAAGGAGAAACTATGTCATTACTTGACAACCTCAAAGAGGCTCGTTCAGCTGCTGCTGCCGATGCCGAGGCTTTACTTGCTGGCGAAGCAACCGCAGAATCACTTGATGCTGTTGAAGCGCGCCAGTCAGAGATTGCCGACCTAGATAGCAAGATTGAAAGCGCAACCGCGCTTGAGGCTCGCACTGCTTCCATCAAAGAGGCTCGCGCTGCTGAAGGCATCAAGGCTTTCGGTTCTGCAGTAGTTACTCGCGAAGCCATGACCTACGACAAGGGCAGCGACAACTCATTCGTTCGTGACATGATTGGCGCAACCCTTCGCAACGACTCACAGTCATGGGAACGCTTAAACCGCCATCAGTCTGAAATGGCTGTTGAACTTCGCGACATCAACCGCACCGACACAAGCGGTGGCGACATGGTTCCGCCTTTGTACCTAATCAACGAATACGCAGAGTTTGCTCGCGCTGCTCGCGTAACTGCTGACCTTTGCACAAAGATGGCACTACCTGCTGGAACTGATTCAATCAACATTCCTGCAATCACCACTGGTTCACGCACTGGCTTCCAGGCTGCTGACAACTCAAGCACCTACGCACCAACAAGTCCTCGTGACCTTGTTACTGCAACCAACACTGGTCGCGTTGAAACAATCTCAGGTTTTGAGAATGTAAGCATTCAGCTTGTTGAGCAGTCACCAATCGCTGGCGGATTAGACAAACTAATCTTTGGCGACCTAATGGCTGACTACGCACTTCAGTTGAACTCTGCTGTTGCTGGCAACGGTGCTGGAACTGCTGGAACACTAAAGGGCTTCGTCACACTTGGCACCGATAGCACCAACGGCATTCCAACAACTTGGACTGAAGCAACACCGACCGCAACTGCTGGCCTTGCTGCAATCACAAAGGCAATCTCGCAGGTTGTAACAAACCGTTACAAGGCAGTCGAAGCCATCGTCATGGCACCGGCTACTTGGTACTGGTTAGCATCACAGGTTGACGGCTCAAGCCGCCCACTGATCGTGCCTACCGGCAACGGCCCATTCAACGCTGCTGGTGTAACAACCGCAGCAGGCGCACCTGCTGGCCTTGTTGGAAGTATCTACGGCGTTCCTGTGTATGTTGACGCAACACTAAAGAACACCGCTGGCGCATCAACGAACCAGTCACCAATCTTGGTTGGCAAGTTCTCTGATTCTTACTTGTTCGAATCAGGCGTTAAGACACGCGTACTAAATGATGTTTTATCTTCGAACTTGACCGTCCGTTTTCAGGTATATGGCTATGCAGCACTAATTCACCGCTACGCGAAGTCAGTTTCTGGCATCAGTGGCACTGGTACAGTAACGCCTTCAGGCTACTAATCCAAACTAATGACGGTGGCGACCTTGGCAACAGGGTCGCCACTGCCATTTCCAAAACTTAAAACTTTGTAGGGGTACAAATGGCAGGGATGAAAACTATTTTGCTTGAGGCAGTTGTCGCTTTGCAGAATGTGATTGATAACAACGGCACTATTGAACAGGTGCTGGAATTACTTGATCACACTCAAGATTTCAAACTCGATAACTTCGAGCGTGAAACTCGATGAGGTCACGCGAAACTGTTTGCATCGCAATTCCACATGATGGCAACATCGATGCTCAAATGACTTTGGATTTGGTTTCGCTTATGCGTGACCGCCGAACAAGGATTGACTCACTTCAGTTGGCGCATGGCACTGGCCTTCTTGCTCGGACTCGCAATCTGATTGTGAAAAACTTTCTTGATGATTCGAATGCCGACTGGCTGTTGATGGTTGATTCTGACCAGTCGTTGCCAATCTCGGCTTTTGATTTGTTGATTGAGTCTGCGCATAAGGATGACCGACCTGTTGTTGCTGGCTTGGTGTTCGCCGCTTTCTATGACAATCAAGTCTTGCGACCTGTGCCGGCAATCTACAACATCTCAGCTGATGGCGCGATGCTTCCGATTGACGACTATTCAAAGAACTCACTCGTTCAAATTGATGGTTCTGGCACTGGTTGCATTCTGATTCACCGCGATGTTCTTGTGGCTATTCGCGCGAAGGCGACACCGAACCAGGGAACTGACTGGTGTTGGTTCTTTGATGGCGCGATTGAAGGTCGCTGGTTCAGCGAGGACTTGTTGTTCTGTCGCAAGATTCTCGCACTTGGCTTTCCTATCTTTTGTCACACTGGCGCAATTCTCGGCCATCACAAACAGTTCTGGCTTGATGAGCGCCAGCACGATCAGTGGAAATCTGAAAACAAAATCTAATCTCTCGGGGGCAATGAACACCCCTGCCATTGTCCCCGAGTCCCTTTTGAAGGAGTGTTGATGTCAACAAGTTATCCTGGCGCATTGGATTCATTCGTGAACCCAACTGCAACTGACACGCTTGACAGCGCAACTGTTCCTCACGCTGCCCAGCATGACAACATCAATGATGCAATGTCGGCTGTTCAGGTCACTCTTGGTGTGAATCCTCAAGGCGGTTCGGCAACTGTTGTTGCTCGGTTGACTGCTCTTGATTCAACTGTTGCTGGCAAGGCTTCACTTTCAGCTGCGAACACTTTCACGACTGGCGCACAAACAATCCGCACTGGTGCTGATGCGACCAAGGCTTTGATTTTGCAACGCAACAGCGCAACACAGTCGGCAAACATTGTCAGTGTTGTTCAGTCTGATGGCACAACCGAACTTGCTCGCGTTCGACCTATCGGCCAAATCGGTGTTGGCACTCTAATCACTAACACTGCTCTTGGTATCAACACCGACCTTGTTGGCGATAACCGCGCCATTGTTATCAAGGCAGGTCAGACAACGCCGACCAACAATGCGATTGAACTTTTGCCTTTGGCTAACAATACGCCTGTGATGAAGGTTGATTTTGCTGGAAACATTACTGCGCCGACTTTTGTCGGAGCATTGACCGGCAACGCAACAACTGCCACCTCAGCGACAACGGCAGGTTCAGCAACTACGGCTGGCAACTTGTCTGGCACTCAGACTGCAAAGTTTGTTTATGCTGCGCCAAATAGTGCTGATGGAACTGCCTCGTTTAGGGCTTTGCTTGCAACCGACATTCCAACCTTGAATCAGGATACGACTGGCAACGCTGGAACTGTCACAAATGGTGTTTATACAACCGACACTGGCACTGTGACTTCAACAATGATTCTTGACGGAACTATTCTCAATGCTGACATCAATGCTTCAGCTGCTATTGCGGACACGAAACTTGCGCAGATCACAACGGCAAATAAAGTTTCTGGCACTGCTATCACTAGCGGAAACATAAGCACCAGCGGAAGCATTACAACTTCAAGCAACATCAGCACCACTGGTGGCGGTTCGATTACTGCGGCAGGAAATGTGACTGCTGCTGGTTTCACTGCAACTGGCACATCGGCAGTTTTGTTGGGAAGTTCTGGCTCAACTGGTGGCAACCTTGTGTTCGCTACTACTGGCGGAACGCAGTCTTTGATTGCCGGCACTGGTGCAACTGGCAACCAGACTTTACCTGCTACGGCTGGCACATTGTTGAACAATGCAACAACTTCAATTCCGAATGTGACCACTGCCAACGGCTTGACCAGCGCATCGAGTTTGGCAACGGTTGGCACGATTACTTCAGGCACTTGGAACGCAACTGCGATTGACCCTGCCAAAGGTGGCACTGGCAACACTTATGGTTCAATTCTGGTTGGCCATAGCCAGTTGAATGCTGATGTTACAAAGAACGCAAATGACACAACGCCTGAATCAGTTTTCAGAACAGGCACAGCGTTCTCAAGTATTCAATACTTCAATGTCGATGCAAACACGACTTACTTTTTTGAAGGAACAATTCGCCTTCTTAAAACAACTACCTCTTCGACAGTGAACAACAGCATGATTTATTATGCCACTGGTGGCACAACACCATTGACTGAACAAAGTGCATTCATAAGCACCAGCAACTTTTCAACAACTGGAACTCTTGGCTTTGGTTCAGCGACAGCAACTGCAACTGCCGCGACTTCTACAGCCTCAACTGGAACTTCAGTTGTGACTGTTTTCAGGGGTCAGATCACAACCCATGCTTCAACTGCTGGCAGGTTCAACATTGCTTCTTGGCTGACAAGCGCAGGCGCAAGCGCACCGCAGTTCCTTGCTGGTTCTTACATCAACCTTTACAAGGTTGGAACTGGTTCAGTTCAGACTTTCGGAAACTGGTCTTAATGTCGGTTTGCCGTTCGGGTTGCCCGACTCAAGATCATGAGTCTTATGGCGATTGCCTTCAGTCTGCGAACATCGCGATTGACAAAACATCTTTGAAAGTGAAGTGACATTGTGGTTGCGCAAACTTCGATAACCCCTCGCACTGTCACCGCAACATTGTCGCAAGGCACGACCTACAATCAGCAGTCAACTGCCTACAATTCAAGCCTTGCCTACAACCAGCCGACTGCCACTAACGGCAACGCGGCTTCGCGTGTTGTGTCAGCTGCTGCAATTAGTTCCCGAACACCTTCGAGCGCATCCATGAAAGCGAGATAACCAATGGCTTCTTTTGACCTTGGCGATGTTGTTGCCCTTGGCATAACAATCACCAACAGTGCTGGCACTGCGCAGAATGCAACGGCGGTTGTCTGCACTGTGACTTTGCCTGATGGCACTAGCACAACGCCGACTGTCACTAACTCTGGTGCTGGCCTTTATGCCATTGCTTATTCGCCAACCTTGTCGGGTCGCCATGTTGTGCGTTGGGTTGCTACTGGCACGAATGCTAGTGCGTTCACTGACGAGTTCACTGTTCGGGATTTGACGACTTTGCCGGTGGTGTCTTATGACATGGCGCTTGAGCATCTCAACATTCCAGCGGCTTCAGCTAATCAGGAAGAGATTCGCCGCTTCATCGATGCTGCGCAGGACTTGGCCGAGAACTATATTGGCGCAGTACTTGGTCGCCGAACAATTACTTCGGAAAACTATGACGGCAACACAGACATTCTGCGCCTTCGTAATCCTCGCGCTATTAGCATCACGAGCGTTTATGAGAATGGCGATTTATTAGATTCGAGCCAGTACCTTCTCGATCCGACAGGTCAGCGACTCTATCGCTTGACTACTTCGAGCCTGTCATCGACAACTTATGGTGCGTATGGCTATTGGGCAGCAGGGGTAAGTTCTGTGTCGGTGACTTATGTCGCAGGCTACACAGTTACACCGCCAGCAGTTCAGCAAGGTGTGTTGGAAATCCTTCGCCACCTTTGGCAGACTCAGCGTGGTTCTGCAAATGTTCTTGCTCGTAATGGTGACGAATGGGTAACAAGTTCAACTTATTCGTTGCCTCGTAGGGCGATGGAACTTCTTGACCCTGCAAGTCTGCCTGGGTTGGCGTAATGGCTACCACTGCCCTGCCACAGGTCATCAACGGCATTCTAACGGCTTTCAACGCTAGTGCCGACCTTTCGGGTGTCCGTATCTTTGACGGCCCTGAGATTGACGAGAGTTACCCAGGCGATGCCATTGCTGTCGGACATGATGGCACAGATGACGGCGAAGTTATTGCTGGCAATGTTCGCCAAAATCCAACCCAACTTGGCAACCAGAAACTGATGGAATCAGGAACTGTCGATTGCTTCATGTGGGCTTGGGATGGTGGCAGCAGTTTAGCCAATCGGCGGACTCGTGCCTTCCAACTTCTTTCCGCAGCTGACACTGCTATTCGTGCCGACTCAAGTTTTGCTGGTGTTTGTTTATACTCATACATTGACACTCACACAACCTCTTATCGACAAAACTCCGCAGGAACTGCGGTTGTAATCAATTTTACGATTGCCTATACGGCGAGAACATAAGGAGAAACAAATGGCAAAAGTCAAAAACATTTCAACACAGGGTGACTTGGATGTTCCTGTTTTGAATCGTGTCATCGCTTACGGCGAAACCGTAGAAGTTCCAGACGACATTGCTGCCAGCATGCTTGAGCAGATTGAAGTTTGGACTTCAGGCGATGACAGCAAGGCTGGGGCAAAATCATCCAAATCGACCCCTGCATCTGACCCAGTTGCAGATTCATCAACCACCGACCCAGCAAACGCTGAAAAGTAACTAGGAGAAACAAATGGCAATTGGTGCAGGTATTGGCGCATCCCTCGGGGTCGCGACTGAATCAGTGTTCGGAACTGGCGTGACTGTTACGCGCTTTTACGAATTCAACAGCGAGAATCTTGCATTCCGCAAAAAGACTGCTGAAGGCATGGGACTTCGCGCTGGTGGCCAGTTGCCACGATCACAACGCCGCGTTGTCACAACAAAGGATGCTGGCGGTGACTTGGACATTGACCTTCCAACTCGCGGTCTTGGTTTGCTTTTGTCTTATGCAACGGGAACAACACCATCAGCAACAACTGTTGCTTCCGGTGTTTATTCCTACACCTTCACATTGGGCGACACTTACGGCAGGAGTTTCACAACTCAGGTCGGCGTTCCTCAATACGGTGGCACTGTAACTCCAAAAACTTTAAGCGGTTGCAAGATCAACAACTTTGAACTTTCAGTTGCTAACGGCGAAATCGCAAAGGGTAAGTTCGGCATCGATGCTCAGGCATTAACAACCGCTACTGCACTTGCAACGGTTTCCTACCCAGCCACTGGTTCTGTGTTCAACTTCTCGCAAGGTGCAATCACACTGAACGGCTCAGCTGTTGCAAACATCAAAGACTTCACAGTCACTGTTGACAATGCAATCAAGAATGACCGTTTCAACTTAGGTGCTTTTGGTTTGAAGTCTGAACAGAACATCTCTGGCTTCCGTAAAGTTTCGGGCAAGATTACAGCTGAGTTCACTGACACAGTTCTGTTGGCTGCTTTCCTAGCAGACACAACAGCATCTTTGGCATTAACTTTCACCGGTGACACAATCTCGTCAACTTACAAAGACACTTTGAGCATCACACTTCCTGCTTGCAAGTTCGATGCTGACACACCAAATGTTTCTGGCCCTGGCGTTGTTGACTTGTCAATGTCGTTCACTGTTTACGATGACGGCACAAACCAGCCAATGACAATCGTCTATCAGACCAGCGAATCTGCTCTCTAACTAACAACCAATAAGGGGTAATCATGACGACAAGAATCGAACTATCAGAAAGCGGCTGGGCCGAACTACGCGACCCAGCCGCTGTTCCTGTCCGACTACGCCGACCAGTGGAAAAAATGCTGTTCGAAATTAGTCAGGCAAACGGCGTGGATGCCTTGGCAAACAATGCTGGCAATGAGGTTGAGGCAGCAGCTGAAATTGTCGCCAACATTGACCTTGATTTGTTTTCGAAATTCAATGACTTGAATGATTTGCTTATCCTTGCCCGGATAGCGGCGTGGAGTTACGACTTGCCAATCACTTTGGATTCTGTTCTTGAGTTGCCTTCTGGCGATTATCAAATTTTGCAAGAAGTCACTGCCAAGGACATCACTGAAATGATGCCAAACTTTGCGCAGGACAATGACCCAAGTTCCCCCACGCTGCCCTCAAACGCTTAGAGCGTGCGCTTGAGGGTGGAACAGTTCGTGGCGCACTGCCAGAACAGTTGAGAACTTATCGCCTTTGCACTTTGCTTCATGTGACTCCAAGTCAACTTGAAAATGAATCCGCTTCAATGCTCGATTGGCTTTTGCAAATTGACGACACATTCACGCGAGTTAAGAACAAACACTCTGAGGAGTAATTGTGGGATATTCACCAATTCAAGTTTTTGTTAAAGGTGCAAAAAGTGCCATGAAAGAAACTGAGGAAATGGATCTCAGGGTTCAAAAAGCAACTTGGCTTGCAGTCAAGGAAAATCAACGAATTTTGAAACTCGCTATTCGCCGCAATCTACGCGGTGCGCCTCGTTGGAATCAGCGCGGTGCGTGGGAGAAAGTTCCTGCGGTCAAACTTGATGGCCCAACTAATGCACCTCGATCTGGTGGCCCAGGCAAATTCACTGGTGCTTTATATCGCGGTGTTGGTGGCAAAAAGCGGCCAATGATTATGCCCAACGGAACTGTTGTGGGTGGTGTTGGTATTGGTGGCAATATCAACAATCTTAAAAAAAGACCACTTGAGGAAAAGTTTCCTTATTTCAAGCCAGCAGTGAAAGCAACTGAGCCAAAAATGGCGCAAGGTTATCAAAAGGGCTGGGACAAAGCAGTGAAAAAGATGGGTGGAATTATTTAATGAGCATGCTCCCACCTGTATTTATTGAACTTCGCGCAAACATTGGCGAATTCAAAACCGCTATGGGCGAAGCGAGAACTGAAATTGCTTTGCTTGAAAAAAAGTCTGCAACCAGTTTCACTAAAGTTGCTGCTGCCGGTAAGGCTGCGCTTCTTGGGTTGAGCGTTGTTGCAATTGGTGTTGGTGTTGCTTCGGTCAAGATGGCTGATGAGTTTGAGGTTTCTCACGCGAAACTTGAAACGGCGTTGAAAAACGCTGGTTCTAGTTATGAGGATTACAAAGACCAAATTGCTTCTGTTTCTAAACAACAAGAGGCTTTGGGTTTTAGCAATACTGAAGTTGAGGGTGCGCTTGCCAACTTGACAACTGCCCTTGGTGATCCCAAAAAGGCTTTGGCCGACATGGGACTTGCAGCTGATGTTGCCAAATTTAAGCACATTGATTTGGCTTCGGCTGCGACCTTGGTTGCAAAGGCTTCTGAGGGCAATCAACGAGCTTTGAAAGCAATGGGAATTGACTTGCCAGTTGTTGCTGGCAGCGCATTAAAGTTGAAACAAGCGCACGACAAACTTTCTGATGCTCAATTAAAATACAAGGCCCTGTTGGAAGCATCGCAAGACCCGGCAAACAAGGGCAAAATCAGCAACGAGAAGTTGGCTGCTGCTGCTGACAAAGTTGAGAAGGCTCAAGCAAAAGTTAATGCCCAGGCAAGTGCTGGCACTGACATCATGAAGGCTCTTAACGACAGGGTCGGCGGTCAGGCTGCTGCTGCTTCTAAGACTTTGGGTGGGCAAGTTCATGTTCTTGGAACAGAGATGCAAAACCTTTTCATTCGTATTGGCATGAAACTGATTCCAATTTTGCAAAAAATGCTTGAACACATCATCTCGGCAATTCACTGGTTCGGCAAACACAAAGCTGCTGCGCAGATTCTTGGCACTTTTATTGGTGTTGTTTTGGTTGGCTTAATTGGCGCATACATTTCATCACTCATCAAGGCTGGCTATGCTCAGTTGAAAACTTTTGCAACCGACATTGCCAAAGGCGTTATTTGGGTTGCGACCAAAATCGCGCAATACTCATTGGTCGCCGCTGCCGCTATTGCTTCAGCTGCTGCAACTGCTGCTGCCTGGATTTTGGCAAACCTGGCAATGATCCTTGCAACTGGTGGAATCATTCTTGCAATTGGTTTGCTCGTTGCAGCTGTGGTTTATCTAAAAGACCATTGGCGCGAAGTTCTTGAAAAGATTAAACAATTCTTGAAAAAGGCAGTCGATTGGATTAAAGACAAATTCAAACAACTCATTGACTTCTATCGCACCATTTGGGACACACTGGTTGGCATTGTCAAAAAGGTGTTTGAATTTGTTGGCAAAGTAATTTCAGGGTATGTCAACATTTGGAAAGGAATCTTCAAAACAATTGGAGATGCTTTCAGTGCTGTTTGGAATGGTTTATCAACTGGAGTAAAAACTGCGTTTGATTTTGTTGGCGGAATTATCAAGGGATACATCAACATTTGGATTGGTTTGATTAACTTCATCATTCGAGCAATTGACACAATCAAATTCAAGATTCCTGACTATGTTCCAGTCGTTGGCGGTCAAGAATTTGGAATCAACATTTCGGAAATTCCGGCACTTGCCAAAGGTGGTATTGTTAGCCGACCAACGCTTGCTCTTATTGGCGAGGCTGGCCCAGAGGCAATCGTGCCATTGTCGAAGTTCAATGGTGGAATGGGTGGCGGCTCCATCAATGTTGTCGTCAATGTTGCTGGCTCTGTCACTGCTGAAAAAGATTTGGCTGTTACTGTTCGCGACAACATCGCTCAGCTGATGCGCCGCCGAGGACTCAACCCTTCAATTCTTGGGGTTTAATTTATGGCACTTTATGACGGCACGAATGCGCCACTGATTAAGGTCTACCTCGATACCGGCAACCGAACTTCGGGCTTGTTCACTTTGAGTTGGTCGCAACTCGGTGGCACTGATGTTCTTGGAGAGTACACGCCTTTTACAACCTTGACTCAAATGCCAACTACGGATGTCAAAAGCATTGCTATTCGCCGAGGTCGAACTCGTGAGGATCAAGCAATTCAGGCTGGCAGTTTGACCCTAACGATGGACAACACTTCGGGAAGTTATGACCCTGAGTATGCCAAAGGGGCAACTGTTACCGCAGCCAGTGGCGCTTCTGGCACTGTCACCTATACATCGAGCAACGATTTTAAGGTTGGCGAGATTGTTAGCATTCGCAACTTGTCTGTTTCGGCTTTGAATCTAACTTTGCAAACTATCGTTTCAGCTAGTTCGACCCAGTTCACTGTTTCAAACCCAGCGACTGGTTCTTGTTCTGGTCAGTCTGCAACCGCAAACACTGGTTATGTTTATTGGGACACAACAACTTTAACCGTCAACAGTTTGCTTGTTGCTGGCACTGGTGTTCGAGTGACCGCAAGCATCACCCGTTCTGGTGGTGTCAGTGAAGTTCCGTTGTACACAGGTTTTATTGAGCAGGTTGACAAAGACATGTCTTTGCAACCAGTAACAACCATCACTTGTGTTGATGGCTTGGGCATAATGGCAAAACTATTTTCAAGCATTGACACAACCAATTTGGGCGATGCCACTGCAATTGGTCGAGTCTTGGATTCGGCTGGTTGGAATCAAAACTTTTATTACAGCAGTGACAGTTGCAGAGTTAGCGCAATTCCAACTGGCGATGTGCTGACAATGGTTCAACCAATTGTTTCAACTCAGGCAAATGCAATGTTTTTTTGTAGTGCAAGTGGCGATGCCGTTTATTACGGTTATGCCGCTTTTGCTCCAGGTGTATGGGCTGGCAAGACTAAGCAGTTCACAATGACTGACACTCGCGCCAGCACTGATGTTGTTGAATACGACTCCATTAGTGTTATTGGTGGCGAGAAGTATCGGCGCAACCAAGTGACTATCAACAACACCAATCCTGATGGCAGTACTGGAACGCGCACAAAGTTCAATCAAGTAAGCGTTGCAAGATACGGCACAATCGCTGCGCAAATTTCAACATTTTATTCAGACATTTTTTATGCTCCAGGAGTTTTGGCAACCATCACTCAGCGATTAGCTGACCAGTTTGCTGATAGTCAGTATCGCGTAGACAGTATCGGGTTTGAATGTGTTGGCTTCTCGGCTGAACTTTGGTACAACATCATTACTTCAGATTTGAGTTCGGCTGTGATTGTTAGTAGAACGCCTATCTATTCTGACGGTTATGCGTTCGACTATCAGTGCTACATCCAAGAACTCAATCACGACATCAAGCCAGACTCATGGCGAATGTCTTTAACACTTAGCCCAGGAACTTAGGAGCAAAAATGGCCGCAGGCTTTCCAGCAAAAACATCATTCACTGACGGTTCGGTTTTACCGGCATCGGACTTGAACGATCTTGGCGGAACAATAAACAAGGTCTACAACGCTGGCACTTACCCGAACCAACTTTCCTACACTGCGACAGACTCGGTGCTTCGACCTATTCCGTTCGCAACCTCGACTAACAAAGTTGCGTTCACAACCAATGTGAGCGCTCAGGCTGGCACTGGTGCAACAATCACTTTTGCAAGTTCGACACGATTCACACAGATTCCGATTATCACAATCAGTGCCGAAACATTACCTTCGACCGCTTATGCTGCAACAAATGTTTCAACAGTAACAACTTCAGGTTTCACTTGGAGAATCTTCAATGTTGCGCCAAGTGGTGGAACTGCAATCACGAGTTACTTTATTTGCTACCACGCTATTCAAATGACTTCAGCAGCAGCTGACAACAACTAAGGGAAATGATGAACTTCAATCTGACTTGCCACACTGACGGTTGCCCGAATCAAGATTTCGTTGTTGTGTTTCCTGACCCCGAGGAACTCGTGATTTGTGGCGGATGCCATAACGAAATCACAGACAAAACACCGACTGAAACCAAGGAGTCTTAATGGCTATCACTTCCGCACAATACACAATCACGACAACTGCGAGTCAGATTGTTGCTGACTCTGTCGCAGCTGAGGAAGTTCACCTGCACACAAGTGGTGGTTTGCTTTATGTTGGCGGTGCTGATGTTACAACCTCGAACGGCTTGCGCCTAGATTCTGGCGACAAGATAACTTTCAACACTCATGTTGGCGCAATGTACGCAGTGACCAACACTGGCACGACCACTGTTTATGTCGCGGTGATTGAAAAGTAATGGGCAGCATCTCGATTCCTGATTGGGTTTCAACTGTTGCCAGTGGTCTGGCGATTGCTGGTGTATTTGGGGCAATCGTTTCTCGCCTAGTTAAGTCCTGGCTTCATGATGCGATGGTGGAACTTCGGCCCAATGGTGGCGGTTCAACTTATGACCTAGTACGCAAGGCCGCCAAGGATGCAGAACGCGCAGCGTTCGCAGCTGAACGCGCCTGCGATCAGGCGATGAATGTTCGCGAACAAGTGGACACAATGATTGAACGGGTTTCGAACCTTGAACAAACGGTGATTTCGTGGACACCGAAAAAGACTGCGACCAGATTACCCAACAAAGAAACTCGATAGGAGTCGGCTATGTCGAAAAGTAAGTTCACAGGACTTCAAGCCTATGGTCACATGAAGCACCTAATGTTGAACCACATCAGCGGTGTTCAGGGTCGTTGCCATGCAACTTGTCAGAATGCTTGGGGTTTGCCGGTGAAGTATGCCAGCGCAATCGACGCTTGGAATCATGTTCCTGCAAAGGCTCGCCACACTGACCCAACGAAAGCACCAGTTGGCGCACCGCACTTCTTTGATGGCGGTCAATATGGCCATGTTGTTTTGCAGTCTGGCACTAAAGGCATGGTCATTGGTACGGATGCACCGACCAACAACTATGTCGGCGAAGTTCCATTGACTTGGTTCGCTACTCATTGGGGCAAAAAGTATCTCGGTTGGGCGAGTGTCTACAACGACACAGTCCTTCAACTCGACAATATGCCCAAGTAAGGATTCGTTATGAAAACAAAGATGCTCATCAGTTACTTGCAATCACTTCTTGCAACCGCATTGACTGCGACTCTTGCCATTGGTAAGTCGCCACTAGATTTCACCAGCGCCGACCTCAAGATGATTGCAAACTCTGTTTGGGTTGCTTTCATTCCTGTTGTTATTCGCGCACTATCAAAGAACGACCACGCGTTCGGAGTGAATGCGCAATCTGACAATCACTTGGATGTTGTAGTTTCAGAACAGCACTAACTCTCAAGTAAAGGATGAGCAGGGGCATGAGTTTAAGCAACGACCTTTTGACACTAGCTGACAAACCTTCGCCAAGGCATTCGTGCCTAGTGCGAACTATTCTCGGCAACCTCGATGACATCGATCGTGAAGCCTTGCTGGCGACTCTAAACAATCGCACAATCAGCAATGCCGAAATCAGTCGCACACTTATTGCGAACAACATCATTGCCAAGACTGGCGTGATTGGTAAGCACCGCAACCAGGATTGTTCCTGCAATGTCCTTGAGCGATGACCTTGAAACCCTAGCCAAGGCTGGGGCATCAGGTTCAGACATTCGAGCATTGAACACGCCTGAAGGCTGGCGACCTCGACTAGAGGTTGATGCCGATGGCGGTTTCCTAATCTCAACACCACGAAGCGCAGGCGAACTGCCTGATGCTGCCGACCTATTGGCAGACTTCGACCTTGACCCGAGCCAGTGGATTGTCACTGCGGTTCGGCGTTCGCGTTGGCAACGCTATGACGGCGAGTGGCTTGAGGCGGCAAGGGTTTCCCTTGCGCCTGCCAAGGCCATCAGCACTGCCCTAGCGCAGGACACTGAACAGTTAATTCTTGCCCTGAATAAGTGGCGACCTAGCACCCGACAGAAGCCTCACACAGGCTCGCTGTCGGGTTTGTTTTGCGTTGGTGACACTCAGTATGGAAAAGATGCTGGCGATGGCACAGGTGGCACTCTGAGGCGCATGAGCGATGGGCTTGAGGCTTCGGTTGCTAGGTTCAAGGAACTTGTGAAATCGGGCAGGGACATTGGGCAGATTGTTTTGCCACAACTCGGGGACTGTATCGAGGGAAGCACCAGCCAGCGAGGCGGTGTCCTTGGCCGTTCAGACTTGTCGGTCACTGAGCAGGTGCGAATTGGTCGCAGGGTTCTCTTGAATTGGATTAAGACATTCGCACCACTAACCGAGTCATTGCTCGTGCCGGTCGTGCCAGGCAACCATGACGAAGTTCATCGCATTGTTCTCACTGATCCGATTGACTCGTGGCAGATTGAAGTCGTGTCAGCTGTGCAAGATGCCTGCGCTGAGAATCCTGCCCTTGCTCATGTTGCGTTCAGATACCCTGAGCGCGATGCGCTGGCACTGGCAATGAACTTGTCAGGTTCGATGGTGGGTTTCGTGCATGGGCATCAGGCAAGGGACATGACGAAGTGGTGGGAAGGTCAGGCAACTGGTCGAACGCCAGTCGGCGGTTGCGATGTTCTAATCTCGGCGCATTATCACCACTACAAAGTCAGCCAAGTTGGCCCGAGGTTGGCTGTCCAGATTCCAGCGATGGATGGCGGAAGTCCTTGGTTCAGGAACACCCGAGGACTGGAATCGCCGACCGGCATTGTGTCACTCGTTGTTGGTCAGGATTATGACCCGAGGCGTGACCTCGTAGTTCTAGCAGGAGAAAACAGATGAACGAACTGATTGCCAATGTTTGCGTTCTTGGCTACACAATCCTAATGACCTGCATGGGGTTGACTTTATTCATTTGGCTTTGGCAAGACATGAAAGACAGGGGCAAGAAGTGAACCGAATCGACATCCTTAACGAAGCAATCGAGCTGACAGGTGGCGACCGCAACCGCAAGGCTGGCGACTTCGTCACCAACCATTCAAACATTGCCAAAATCTGGTCAGTAATTCTTGGCATCGAAGTCCAACCGCATCAGGTGGCACTGTGTATGGCAGGCGTGAAACTTGCCAGGTGTGTTGCGAGTTTAGATCGCGACCATTTCGTTGATGGCGCAGCCTACTTCGCAGGCGCTTTCGAATGCACCCAACCTGATGAGGATTCAATCTGACAATCGCACCCATGCCCTAGGCTGGAACTGTCGCAAAGGTCTGCTGTATGCCTACGCGAAAGCAATCCAATCTGGTGAGGCTGGCGGTTATTTCCTTTCCTGCCAGCCTCGCCAGTCCATAACTGAATAGAAATCCCCTGAAATCGTAATGGTTTCAGGGGATTATTTTTTTTTATTTATTTTGGCGAGTCGCTTGCGCTTTCGATTTGACAGGCACTAAGTTAAGGGATGTGGCCAAGGGGTCGCGCTTTAAGCAAAGGAAACCGAAATGAAAAACACCATCATTGAATGCGCCTGCAAAGGTTGCGAAATTAAGGCAACCGAACTTGGCAAGGCATTCCCACTGCAAGCAATCGTCACCGAAGCATTGGCGAAAGTTATCGGCAAGAATACTCACGCAACAATCGAATTGGCTCATCATCCTGTCCTTGCGTTATCAGCAGGAAAGCAATCAGGAATCTGGACGGTGGCGTAATGAGTGCCATGTCAACCATCGAACTTGCATTGAAAGAACACAACATCCCTGAAGGCTTGCCAACCGAACAATTCATCTCGCTTGTCGCTATGCACAAAACAAGTTTCAACAGCAATCTTGACTCAGCGATTGAGTGGGTCGTTGCCAACAATCCGCAACTAACCTCATCGCCTGAACTCTGTGGCGACTGCCTAACACCAGCACAATGGAATGAAACTCTTAACCGCTACACCTGCGACAGGTGCGGTGCGTAATGAGTAACTACGCCGAACTCTTGATTCGAAGCCTGCTCGCATTCGTAGCCATCTGGGCGATTTGCAGTGCGTTCCATTACTCGCAAAAAGAAAAGATGCAAAAGCATTACCGCAAAACCCTGAGCCACTACCTGCAAGAGAATCGCAGACTGCGCCAATACAACGCCGAACTGTCCTATGAACTTTCAAAGCTGAAGGACAAGAAGTGAGCAAGCAACGCGCCAAAGGAACTGCTGCGGAAACTGCGGTCGTCAACTATCTCAAAGCCAACGGCTTTCCTGATGCTGACCGTTCGCCACTGCGCGGAGTCCTAGACAAAGGCGATGTCACAGGCATTCGCAATGTTGTCATCGAGATCAAGAACCAACGAACCTACGCAATTCCGGCATGGCTTCGCGAACTTGAAGTTGAGGCAACGAACGCTCAGGCAAGCAAGGCGTTCCTAGTGGTCAAGCCAAACGGCGTTGGCGCAACCAGAGTCGGCGACTGGTGGGCAGTGATGCCTCTCTGGCGCATGGCAGAACTGTTGAGGGGTCGATGAGCAGTGACCCATTCACACAGTTCAGCCTCGACATCCCAAACTTCCCCGAAGCCAAATGCGCCAGCAGTGACTTTGACCCTGACACCTGGTTTCCCGAAGCAGTTAGAAACCAAGAAGTTCGAGCAGAGGACACCTTCATTGCCCGAACTCTCTGTGGCAGTTGTGTCCATAAAGTGGACTGTCTGCAATTCGCCTTGGACAACGGCATTGGTGACGGAATCTGGGGCGGTTTACTGCCCGAGGAACGCCGACAAGCTGACCAGTCGAAGTCGCAAGTTCGCCAAGCGAAGTTGGATGCGGTTCGTGCGCTACTGGCGCGAGGAATGAACCTCGACCGCGCTTGCGCTGATGTCGGACTATCAACCAAGACATTCGACCGGTATAGACACTTTGAAAAACATGGTTGGCCGCCACAAGTTTCAAACCAAAGAACAAACAGAGCAAACAAACAAAAAGAAAAGGACAAAACCAAATGACACTAATCGCATGGATCACAACAGTGGTCATCGCCTACTGCCTCGGCAGGTGGCAGGTCGTGAACGAGCGCAAGAAAGCGCAACAGCAGTGGGCAACCGACTCGTTCGATGAAACCCCTATCGGCACACAGTTAGCCAAAGAAATGGGGATTCAACTATGAGCCTTCAAATCAACCCCGAGGAAATCGACTTCGACCCAGGCGTTGCCGACCTACTTTCACGACTACGCCGCCTTAAAGCTGAGATTGGCGAGATGCAAGAACAGGCAGACATTCTCACCGAGCAAGTGAAGTCCGCGATGGGTGATGCACTCATTGGCACTGTCAACGGTGCGCCAGCAGTTCGCTGGACAACAGTCGAATCAACTCGCTTCGATGTCAAGAAGGCTCGCGAAGTGCTACCACAACAAGTCATTGACTTGCTCGAAGTGAAGTCACAGTCACGCCGATTCCAGTTGCTTGACGGCGGTGAGCAGTGGTGACTGTTATGCCCTGCGAACCGTTGACAGTTGACCAGCCAACAATTCCCGACATCGAGGAATGGCAAGTTGAGGATGACAATGCCTGAGTTCAAAGCACCAGCGACACCGGCGAAACAACTTGAGCAGCGCATTGCTCGAATCATTCGCAACAGTGATTCCAACAAGCCACGCAGTCTGCAAGTCAACATCGGCCCTAGTGAAGTCGGCGAACCTTGCCTTCGAAAACTGGCATACAAGCTGATTCAAGTTCCGAAGGTCAATTCATTCTCTGACCCTTGGCCAGCGATTAGCGGAACGGCAATTCACGAATGGCTGGCGACAGCGTTTGGGGAAACCGATGAAGGCGACTTCTTGGTTGAACACCGAGTCACTGCCCGACCTGGACTATCGGGAACGGTTGACCTGTTCGATGTAGCGAACGGCATTGTTATCGATCACAAGTGCGTTGGCGCAACATCGATGAAGGCTCGCAAGTTAGACGGCCCAACACATCAGCAGATTGTTCAGCTGCACATCTACGCCTATGGACTCGAACAGCAAGGTCACACAGTCAAGCAAGTGGCATTGGCGTTCTATCCCCTAGGCGGAATGCTCTCAGGGCTTCATGTCTGGGTCGGCGACTACAACGAGCAGATTGCCCTTGATGCGATGAGTCGCATGGATGACCTAATCACACTACTGACCGCGGTCGATGTTGAGGACAACCCAGAGAACTGGTCAATCATCCCGATTGAACCTTCACGCTTATGCAGTTACTGCCCTTGGTACACGCCAGACAGTGACGACCTAACCAAAGGATGTGCCGGCAAATGAAAGTTGTTTCATTCCTACTCGGCGCATTCACTGGAGTCTGGGCAACCGTTGGCTTCTTTATGTCAGTTGAAGTGGTTCGCGCCTACCGCGAGAACACCGATAACGACCCTTGGAACGAATACGCCAGCGAGGAAAAGCCAGCAATCGAACCCTTCGACTGGGAACGCTGGAAATCAGCTGACGAAATCAACCAAGAACGCAAAGCAAAGAACGAGTTCTATTCACGCGAGGAAGTCGAATCCGACACTCACGATGACGAGGAACTTTAACCCACAAACCACCACTAGCAAATCGCTAGTGGCACAACCAAACACAACACAAAGGAGAAGTCGCAATGACTTTCACACCACCAGCCACCAACAGTGGCGATTATGTGAAAATGGCAGACCTAAACGGTCACCTATGCATTTTCACACCAGTCGAGTTCATTGACTCGATCACAACTGCAATGGGCGAAACCCAAGCAATCAAGGCAACAGTCGTTGACCTAGACACCAACGAGGAACATGAGGATGTATTGTTGTTCAACAAGGCAATCATCACCAGCCTCAAGGCCAACATCGGTGCGCAGGTATTGGCACGAGTCGGGCAAGGAATCGCCAAGCCAGGCAAATCCGCACCTTGGATTCTTAACGATGCGACCACCGACAGCGTGGCAGTTACCAAGGCCACCACCTACCTCGCCGCCAAGGCAACCGCAGGGCTTGTCATTCCGAGCGCAACACCAGCACCAACCGCCGGTGGGCTATCGGCAGAGGCACTGTCAGCACTTGCTGGCGTAGCTGATGTGAACGACCCAGCCATTGCCGCTGCCCTGGCGCAGTTGGCTGCCAAGAAGTAACCGACTTGCCCACACCTCTAGGGGTGGCGGTGTGGGCATCCCGACTGGCGGTGGTTCTCCATAGCCACC
>Ga0194048_10000348_pt1 | contig 22112 bp, 19 predicted proteins | sample JunL225m_MetaG_FD_161685 | JGI IMG/M metagenome (GOLD analysis project Ga0194048, IMG submission 161685) | Anoxic zone freshwater microbial communities from boreal shield lake in IISD Experimental Lakes Area, Ontario, Canada - Jun2016-L222-5m | ecosystem: Environmental > Aquatic > Freshwater >...
GGGTTCTCATCCCTCCGGCGGACTTCTTTCGAGCTCCTTAAACTTAACCGGAAAGGTAAGTCTTTGGGCGGGAATTAAATTGGCGGAGAGGAAGGGATTCGAACCCCCGGTACCTTGCGGTACGCCTGATTTCAAGTCAGGTGCAATCGACCACTCTGCCACCTCTCCGTAAAGAGGAGTCAAATCAGCCTAGGGTCTTCCCTCAAGCCCTTTCGGAGTCTTACCCTTGGGCTTTCTCCTGCTTTCCCATCGGCCGAGAAAATGTTCATGCCTGCCCGATGAGCACCAGCGAGCGCGTCGAGGAAATCGACGGTCCATACGGCCCCTTCGCCATCGGCGAGCGCGCCATCCAAAGGCTATGGGCTTCCGGCGAAGTCCGCGGCCCAATGGCCGCGGCGTCCGGCGCCAAAATTGAGATCCTCAACCAGGGTGACTGGAATCGCGGAGCTGGCCCGGACTTCCTCGGCGCGGAGATCCTTGTCGACGGACGGCGGGTGCGCGGCGACATCGAGATTCACCTGCGATGTGCCGACTGGCATGCACACGGCCACGAAAGTGATCCGAATTTCACCAACGTCATCCTTCATGCCGTCCTCCTCCCCGGCACCAAGGACGTCACCACCGCCTCCGGCCATCGACCTGAAACCATCGTACTACTCCCGCACCTCCCACGCGATTTGGAGGATCTCGCCGAAGAGGACGCTCTGCTCGAGCTGCGCGGCCGGGCCGGCGAAGTTGCCCGCCGCGTGCTCGCCGCGGAAAGCCATCTCGCACTCGGACTCAAACGTCGGGCGCTCGAGCGTTTCCGTGCGAAGACCAAGCACGCCCGCACCCGTATTCGCGAAGTGGGCTGGGATGCCGCTTGCCACGAACTATTCGTGGAATCCCTCGGCCTCGGCGGGAATCGCGCACCGATGTCCGAACTCGCGCGCACCCATTCTCCAGAGCAGATGCTGGTCCTCGGGCTCGATACGCTTTACATGGAAAAGTGCGGGCGCTGGAGGCTGCGCGGATTACGCCCCGCCGGACATCCCTATCGTCGCCTCGCCCAATACATGGAACTCAATCGACGACGCCCAGACTGGCGGCGCCACCTGCGGGCCTGGGCGCTCACCTTGAAGACGAATCCGCTACCCTCCTGCCGTCGCCGATTGATTGACGAAACTTTTTGCTGCATCCTGCCCGATGGGCGAGCCGACACCCTCTGCATCAATGCGCTCTTCCCCTTACTCCAAGAAACTAAGATCACCCTCGACCGCACGTGGCTCGAATGGCCCCCCGGAAATCATCCCGATGATATTCAGGAAGCGCGCGCCCTCCTCGGCCTCCAGGGCTCGGCTCGAAACTGGGAAGTCCAAGGCATTCTGGACGTCCTCCGGCGCAGCCAAGCCAACGCTACCCCGGGAAATAGCGTCATATCCTAAGGAATTGCCCCCAGTAATTAAGCACCCCGCCTCCGTTGACAGGCCCGGTGGGCTGTCTCATAATTCTGATATGACCCCGCTCCCCGCTTCCACGTTAGCTATTTTCCTACTGGCGATGTCCCTCCCCGTGGCCGGCTCCGCTGCTTCCACGGTCGCTTCCCCCGCCGATCACCTGCTAGGCAGCACCGTCAAGACCCCCTCGCCCCAACCGCCGACTGGTGGCGATAACGGTGTCGTCGATGATTGGGACGAACAAGAAGACACCCTGCTCGACCGGGCCATCAAACTCCTCGAAGTCGCCGAAGTCGCGCCAACCGTGAAGGACCTGAACGAAGCCATCAAGGACCTCAGTGTCGCTGAAGACATGGAAGAACAGGAAATCCATCCGCGCGAAGTGAAGGAACCCAAAGGCCCCCGCGGCCCCGCTGGCCCCCGCAAGCCCACCTCCTCCCGTCCGCGCAAAGTCAAAGAAGACCACGACGAAATCATCAAGCAGGAGAAGAACGCCATCCAGCTCGTTCAGGAGGCCGTCGTTGCCCTGAAGTCGAACAACCGTGCCAAGGTCACCGAGAATGTTGAAGCTGCTTTACTCGCCATCAAGAAGGCGGACCAACTGAACGAAGACGAAGATCCGAACGAAGCGACGGAAGCCGTCAAGGCCGCCCGCACCGCCGCTGGCGCCACAGCCCCGGCAAAGCCTCGCAAGAAGTAAGCGGCACAAGCTACTCAACAAAAAGGCCCCTCTCCGGGGCCTTTTTCTTTGGCAGGGTTAGCCGCACTCAGGCCATCATTTTCCGCGCCTTCTCAAGCGAGTCGGCCAGGCGGTCCACTTCCTCAAGCGTATTGTAAAACGCAAATGAAGCACGGGCGGTACCACTGAGCCCGTAATGCTTCATGAGGGGCATACAACAATGGTGTCCGGTGCGGATGGCGATGCCGTCCGCATCGAGTAACGTCCCGATGTCATGCGGATGGCCGCCAACGATATTGAAAGAGATCACGGCGACTTTCTCGGTCGCCTCGCCCACGATGGTTAGGCCTTTGATGGCCTTGAGTCGCTCCGTCGCGGCGGCGAGGAGCCTCTGCTCATGCGCGTGTGCGGCCGTCTGGATGGGCATGACGTATTCCAGCGCGACGCCGAGGGCGATGGCCCCAGAGATATCCGGCGTACCGGCTTCGAATCGCTCGGGCGCCTCACGGAAAGTGGTGCCGGCGAAGTCGACCTTCCGGATCATGTCGCCGCCGAATTGGTAAGGCGGCATGGCGTCGAGCAGTTCCGGACGACCCCAAAGCACGCCGATGCCTGTCGGGCCGAAGGTCTTATGTCCGGAGAAAGCGTAGAAGTCACAACCGAGCGCCGGAACGTCGACCTTAAAGTGCGCGGCGGCTTGGCACCCGTCGATGAGCACCACGGCACCGGCAGCCTGGGCGAGGCGAGTCATCTCGGCGGCGGGATTGACCGTACCGAGGGCATTGGAGACGTGGGCAAAGGCGACGAGCTTGGTGCGGGCAGAGAGCAGTCCTTTAAAGGCCACGAGATCCACTTCGCCGCGCGGTGTAACGGGTGCGACGATAACCTTGGCCCCCGTCCGCTCGGCAATGACCTGCCAAGGGACGATGTTCGCGTGGTGCTCGAGATGCGTGAGTAGAATCTCATCGCCGGCCTTAAGATTGGCGCGACCCCAGCATTCGGCGACGAGGTTAATTCCCTCGGTGGCACCGCGCACAAAGATGCAACCGCGGGCTTCCTTGAGCCCGAGGAATTTTGCCACCGAGGCACGGGCGGCCTCGTACGCCGTGGTGGCTTCCTCGCTCAGCAGATGGACACCACGGTGGACGTTGGCATTCTGCTCGGAGTAATAGCGTTCCAGGGCCTTGATCACCACCGATGGCTTCTGGGAAGTAGCGGCGTTATCAAGGTAGGTCAGCGGACGACCGCGGACGGAGCGTCCCAGAATCGGGAAGTCCTGTCGGATGCCAGTGATGTCGAACGCGGACATGAGACCGAACTTAAGTGGACTGCGCTGGGGCGCAACCGGGAAGCGAATTAGGGAGAGGTTGGTAGCCGGACCGCTTTGCGGATATAAGCAGGTACATCGACATCCTGTCCGTCGATGAAGGTCATCGGCGTGCCGCCGAACAGGCCACGGCGCATGGACTCCTCCGTCGCAAACTCGAAGACCGGCTGGGAAGGGTCAGTCTCTTTGCCCCCCTTCTTCGTCTTCGCGGGAGCTTTCGGGGTGGGTAAAGATGCACCGAGCACGGATACCTCGATGCGCTCTCCCAGGGAGGCGTCGACTCGGGCGCAAATGATCGTCGACGTCTCGCCGCCGAAGCGCGTACGGATGGCCGCCACGGCCTCGAAGGCTTCCGTGGTCGTGAGCGAGGTGCCGCCAGCGACATGCACGAAAAGTGAAGCGACCTTGGTGACCGCGCCGGGGCCATGCGCCAGCGGGCAATCGCAAGCGGCGCGCGCGGCCTTCATTGCCGCGCCTTCACCCTGCCCGACGCCATAAGCGTAAAGCGTCGGAGAACCCGGCGTGGAAAGGATGGAACGCAACGCGGAAGGGTCGACCGCGATGAGGGCACCTGGAGCGAACGCACTCGCGATACCGCGCAGGGCGCCACCCACCCAGGCGTCGGCGGCGGCGAAAGATTCCGAAAGAGGTGCATCCGAAGCCACTTGCTGCAGCAGCAAGTCATTGTGGACGACCACGAGCCCATGACATTTCTGCCCGAGCAAAACCGTCGCATCATTCGCCTGACGCATCCGGCGTTCGCCCTCGTGCGAGAAAGGCATCGTCGCAAAAGCGAGCACTGTCGCACCCGTTTCCGCCGCCAAAGAAGCCACGACCGAGGCCGCGCCGCTACCGGTTCCGCCACCGAGGCCGGTAACCAAGACCACGATAGGCACTCCCGTAAATAGGCGGCGTAAGGGCGTCTCTTCGGATTCAGCAGAGGCCAGCCCAAGGGCTGCTTCGCCGCCCGTGCCCATCCCGCGCGTCTGGGCCCGTCCGAGCTGCACCACTTGGGCGCCCACGATGGCCTGCAAAGCCCGCGCATCCGTGTCGAGCAGCGCTACCCCAATTTCCGCAGGCAGCTGGGCGGAGAGACGCGTGACCATGGAGCACCCCGCGCCACCGAGGCCGACGAGTAAAATGGAGGGAGTGGCACTCATCTTAGAAGCGGAACAGGTCCTTGAGCGTGGCCAAGAAACCCCGAGGGCGGCGGACGGCCGGCGGTGCATCCGTGATGGCGGCGGCCATGAGCCCGACGACACCCGCATACTCTGGCTTACGCAGGGACTCGTTCTCGAAATTCGGGATACCGACGCGCGCCGTCAGCCCGGTCACGAGCTGCACCGCTTCGACAGCGTCGGCAAGATTGGCCGAGCCACCCGTGAGAATGACCCCGGAAGGAATCATTTGTTGGTCCAGCTTCACGGCATGGCCCGGGAAAATGTGTTCGAGGTGGCGCAGGACATCCTTGCGGACGAAATCCAATGTCTCCTGGTAACGCAGAGAGATAACTTTGGTGATGGTGCCACGATTGAATTGCTGGTCGCCCACGCCCTTATCGCCGTCCTTCCAAATGGTCTGATTGACATCGTTGTCACGATGTACCGCCGAGCCAAAACGCTGTTTGAGATCCTCGGAGGTCTCGCGACTGATACGCAGGGCGACACTGAGATCATTGGTCATGTGCTCCCCGCCGACCGGAATCGAACCGGCGCAAAGGATATGTTCCTTGTAGTAGAGAATCCAATCGGTCGTCCCCGCGCCCATGTCGATCACCAGCACCCCGCCCTGCTTGTCGGCGTCGCTGGCGGTCGCACAAGCCGCGGCGTGCGAAGCGAGGATGAAATCGCGCACCTTGATGCTCATACCATTCACCATCCCTACGCGCATGCGCATGTTACCCTCTTCCATCGTTACTCGCCAGAAATTCACCTCAAGGCGCTTGCCAGCCATCCCGACGGGGTTGGTGACCGCGCGGCCATCAAGCATCGTCGGCTGGCGCATGTAAAGAAGCGTGGAGCGACCTGCTGGTGGCTCTAGCCGCTTAGCAGAGGAAATGGCGTCGGCTACGTCCTTCGCGGTGACTTTGCCATCATGGGCCGGCACCGCCACGAAACCCTTGACGCGCTCGCCCTCGGCGGCCGGCCCGGAAAGGGAAAGGTAAATCTGCTCCACGGCTCGGCCGGAACCGCGTTCGATATCATTCACCACCTCATGCACGCATTGCGTGAGCTTCTCAAGATCCGTGACCGTGCCCTTGACCACGCCGTCGGTCCGACGTTCGCTGAAACTAAGCATGCGGGCTTTGCCGTCGATAATCTGGCCGAGCAGGCTGGCAGTCTTATGCGTGCCGATATCGATGACGGCGATCAGAGAGGGAAGGGACTTAGGGGTCATCGGGAAGTAGCGGGTACGAGGCGGGGTTCGGGGACGGGCTGGGAAGAGGTTCGATTCTGGATCGAAAGTTTGAGCACATACGCTGGGGCGGTGGAACCCGGGCGGCGGAGCAACTCATCGACATTAATGCGCGAGAGGAGTGAGAGTTCGTTACGCCAATTGGCGGTGGAGAAGACAATCTCCACCAAGGCAGGCCGATCGAGCGGCTGCCCACCTTGACGCACGATTACCCGCAAGTTAGAGCCCGGAGTATCCTCCTGTGCCCCGAAACAATCGCGGAGCGAAAGCGCCGACCACTGTTTGTAGAGGTTCGGATAACTGGTGCGGACAGCGAACAAAAATGGCGCCGCAATCTCGATGCCCTCAATGGACATATGATCATCTGAACCGATGGAGTGGAATTGCTGAATCTCTGGCAAATTGCGAATCGCCTGCTCCGGGTAACCCGCCCCAGCGAAAGTCTGGCCATCGGAAGCGATTAATCGTACCACGATCGCCCCACCCTTCTCCGGCGTCATTGCGACCTTGGCCACGGCGAGTCGTTCGCGGAGTGCCACCTCGAGTGTGCCATCGGGGCGACGGCGCACATCGGCGGCGAGTACCTGATTATCCGATTCAAGGTCGGCCTTAATCGAGCGAATGTCCCGGGCAAAGCCCTGGGGGCCATTGGTGACGACCTTCTGCACAAAACCCGCGGTCAAGAAACCATCGGTCTTAAAGCGAAGCGCACCCGTACCGGGAGCGTCCGTCGTCGAACTGCCGATGGCCCAAAAGACGAGTGCGGCGACACCCACGAAAAATAACAACGCGAGCACCGTCGGTAATTTTGAGCGAACGGCTCGCTTCCGCCCGATATTCCCTTCGGGCACGCGGCTGACCTCCTGGGGCACTAGCGTCCGCCAATCGCGGTTCTCGTTACCAAGGAAAGCGTCGCGGCGCTTACGGAAGAGTTGATCGAAGAATCCCATGGTCAGTGGCAGTGTGGTTGGCCAGCACGCGCGAGAGCCGGAGCGGCCATGCGACGTACCAACGAAGTAAAATCGAGACCGACACAGGAAGCACTCTTCGGCATCAGGCTGGTGGCGGTCATCCCGGGCATCGTGTTGATTTCGAGGAAATAGAATCGTCCGTCCGGCTCAAGAAATACATCAGCCCGCGCAAAATCTCGGCAACCACAGGCGGCGAAGAGCCGTTCGGCCGCGCGAGCGATGGCGGCGGCCACCGAGGCTTCAAGCGGCGCCGGGAAACGATACTCGGACGACCCTTTGGTATACTTGGTCTGGTAGTCGTAGACTCCCGTGAGCGGGATGATCTCCACGATGCCCATCGCCTGGCCGTCCAAGATACCCACGGACATCTCCCGGCCCAGCAAGCGACGCTCGGCCATCCATTGCCCGGTAGCCGGTATTTCGGCCAATGCTTTGGCGACGGCGGCCTCCCCCTCTAGCATATAGAGACCCACGCTACTCCCTTGGTCGGATGGCTTGATGACAATCTGCTGGCCCAAGGCGGCGATAAGCTCGGCGGCGGTCGGCTTGGCCGCACCCGCGAAGGCAATCTCCGGGATAGCCGGCACTTGTGCACCACGCATCGCACGCTTGGTGGCGACCTTATCCATGCAAAGACGGTTGGCGGCCGACGAACAACCCGCAAAGGTAATGCCGCGGGCTTCCATCTCCGCCTGAGCGCGACCATCTTCCCCCCAACCCCCATGCAGGACGGGCAGGACGAGGTGCTTGGCTCCGTCAATCCACGCAGGCAAAACATCCGTCTCAAGTTCGACGAGACGAGCACCCGGCAGCGCCGAGGCCACCGCCTGCCCGGAGCGGAGGGAGACTTCCCGCTCGGAGGAGAGGCCGCCGCAGAGGACGATGACTTCAAGGGCGGAAGTCATAGGAGTTCTTTCCACTCATGCCCAAGGGCAATGATTTCCGGTTGTAGTTCGACCCCTTGGCGAGCCTTCACCTCCGCGCGAACCTCACGCATGAGCGCGACGAAATCGGCAGATGAAGCTGAGCCGCCATTAATTAAGAAATTAGCGTGCACCGCCGAAACGGAAGCCGGCCCCACCGCTCGGCCCTTCAGACCGCTGACATCAATGAGGCGACCCGCCTTATCGCCCTCTGGATTTTTGAAGACGCAGCCAGCACTTGCCTCGCGCGGTTGCGACTCCCGACGTTGGCGGGCCATTTCGTCCATGCGCGTGCGAATGGCGGCGGGTTCATCGCGCCCAGCGGAACGCAAGACCGCCGAGAGCACCACGGCGCCGTGCAACTGAGGGCAATCGCGGTAAAGGGCATCGAAACAATCGCGCCGAGCCGCCCGGACCTGGCCATGCGGCGAAAGCCATTCGATGGACTCGACGACATCAAAGATCCAGCCGCCCATCGCCCCAGCATTCATCCGGAGAGAGCCGCCAATCGTGCCGGGGATACCCTCGAGAAATTCAAAGCCTTTCCAGCCCTCCCGAGCCGTGAAACCGCAGAGTTCTTTGAGACGGGCGCCACCGCCCACGCGGAGACGGCCTTCGCCCAGATCCTGCACCGAACCCCAGCGCGATGACTCAAGGTGCACAATGAGCCCATCGTAACCTTCATCCGGGACGAGCAAATTAGAACCGCGACCGATGACGAAATAACGCAGGTCGAGCTCAGCCGCGGCCCGGAGTAAGGCAACGACGTCATCGACGGAGGCAGGCTCAGCATACCACCGAGCGGCACCGCCCAGACCAAGCGTCGTCCGCCGGGCTAAAGGTTCGTTCGCCCGCAAAACACATTCGGCAGAGAGGCGGCCCGCAACGAGGTCTGGCAAATCAAGTGAGAGAACCCCCGTGCCCTGCCGGCGGAGAACTTTGGCATACGCTTCGGCGTCACGTTCGATATCACCGGCACCAACGAAAGCCACGACGGTATCGCCCTCCGTGATCAAGGGCGCCAATAAGTCCGGCAACACTTGGCGATTCTCCACCAAGCGGTGCGCCGAGCCCGCGACCACGGATTCGGAACGACCACCCTCAATCGCAGCTTCGCCGGCAGCGTAAACGGGAAGCACGAAAGCCTGATCAGCGATGGAAAGCGCATCGCGGAACTCCGCGGCATACTGCCGGGTGCGCGTATGGCGATGCGGCTGAAAAACCACCACCAATCGCCCTGTATGCGTCTCGCGAATCCACTGCAATAACGCGGCGATTTCGGTGGGGTGATGCGCATAGTCGGCAAGTACCCGTAAGCCCGTCCGCTCAAAAAGAATATCCTGGCGCCGGCGAATCCCCCGCCAGCGTGCCATCGGCTCTGCCGCCAGGTCTCCCATGATGAAATGGGTCGTTGCCAAGGCCAACGCAGCGTTCGAACGATTAAAAGTACCCGCGACGGGCAAGTTGACCTGCCGTGCCGGGAAACGTCCGCCGAGCTTCACGACCGAAGACGAGTGACCACCCTGGATGAGATCGAGGGAATAATCACCCGTGGCGCCGACCCGAATCACTGGTACCGATAGGCCTTTCGTGAGTCGCTCCAACCGATCGTTACCCGCAGGAATAATCACCGCCGAACGTGTCCGCTCAAAAAGTGCACGGAAGACACCCTCGAGGGCGGCCTCATCACGATAGTAATCGGGATGATCCCAATCCAGATTCACCGCCACGGTAACGTCAGGGGAGAAGGCACCGATTGTCCCGTCCGATTCATCGACCTCCGCGACGACCCACGGGGAAGTCTGCGTCGCGCGGGCCGGCGGGAAAGTCGGGTCACGAAATAGCCCACCGAGGATATAGCCGAAATCTGCATCGGCACTGGAAAGGGCCGCGACGAGCATCCCGCAAGTAGTGGTCTTACCATGACTGCCGCAAATGGCGACGAACCGGCGGTGCGCAACCCGTTCAGCGAGTAATTCGCCGCGCCGGAGGACGCGAACATCATGAGCGGCGGCCAAATCAAGAGAGGCATGCCCAGGCTTCACCGCGCTGGAGCGACCAATCACGAGGGGTTGACGACCGGCGGCCCAAGGATCGCGCAGCAACGGAACTTCCGCGTTCGCCAACTGTAATTCCATCTGGCTACCCGTCGCATCATCCCAACCGGAAACATCCCAGCCCTCTCCCTTGAGATAAATCGCCAACGGTCCCACGCCCATGCCACAAGCACCAAGCAGCCAGGCTGAATCACGCGTGCTCATGCGGGTAGGGGCCGGGATTTCCGGCCAGCCAAGGAGATGGTTTCGATGGCGAGTTCCTCCCAGCGGTTCGCCGCGTCGGCGAGCGCTAACGCATCGCGCATCGCGGAGAGCACGCCGTTATCACCGATACGGCTGAAAACCATCTCGGCCAGTTTCCCGAGATCAGCTTCGGCTAAAAGCACCGCCCCGCCCATCTCCGCACTCTGGACGGCATTGGCTGTTTGGTGATCATCGGCGGAACGCGGATACGGCACGAGCACCGCGGGAGTCCGGCACGTCGCCAGCTCAGCGAGCGTGCCAGCGCCCGCCCGCGTAACGGCGAGATCCGCGGCGGAATAGGCAGCTGCCATCTGGTGGCAAAATGGGATGAACTTCACGACCGACTGCGGTGTGCGTAGTTCTTCTTCGCGTCCGCCCGGACCAGTCAGACAAAGCACGTGCACGGCGCGAGCGGAGAACTCCGCCACATGGGACTCAACCCAGCGATTCAACGAAGCGGCTCCCTGACTACCACCCGTCACCAGTAAAAGACGCCCAGCGGGGGGCAACCCGAGCGCACGCCGCGCGGCGTCGCGGGCTTGCGGTCGGATCTCCGCCCGCACGGGATATCCTGAATCATGCTGACGATCCGCAGCAACGCCCGGGATCCGCACCCCCGAAGGAAGATGAATGGATGTCGCGAACCGGGCAATCAGCCGCACCGCTTTGCCAGGATGACGATTCGCCTCATGCACCAAGACGGGCACTCCTGTTAACAAACAGGCGAGCGCGGGACCTAGGCTCATGAAGCCACCGAAACAAACGAGCGCATCGGGCCGGAAGCGACGCAACTGACGCCAAGCAGACCAGCCCGCACCCACTAACGCGGGGAAAAAAAGTGCTTTGGCCACGAGGCCAGGACCGAACCCCCGTCCTTTTCCCGCCACAAAAGTCAGGCGCGGATAATTGGAAGTCATGCGCGCATCCACGGCCTTACTGCTGACCACCAACTGGCATTCGTGGCCTTCGTCCGTGAGCCGCTGGGCGAGGGCGATACCTGGGGCCAGATGGCCACCCGTCCCACCACACGCCAGCAGCACGCGACTCATACGCGGGCCTCCTTGGGCGTGAACGCCGGCTCCGCGGAATCACGGATGCAATTGAGCACCAAGCCCACCATGCAAGACATGATCACGAGGTTGGTCCCACCATAACTAATGAACGGGAGCGAGATACCCTTGGTCGGCAGGCATCCAGTGACGACGCCCATGTTAATCAAGGCCTGTAGTACTAAAAAGAGTGTCGCGCCCAGACAGACGTTGAAGCGGTAAAGATCGGCGGAATACCGCATCGCCCGATACGCCAGGATGAAAATCGTGAAATAGGTCAAGGCGACCAAACCCGTCGCGACGAGACCGTACTCCTCGCCAATGACCGAGAAGACAAAATCTGTATGGGCTTCCGGCAGGTAGGCCCGACCTTGGATCCCGTTGGCGGCGCCCTTCCCCGTCAAACCCCCAACGCCGAACGCGACCATTCCCTCGAAAAGCTGGTAAGCTTCATCCCCGCGCTTCTCCCAAGGCTCCAGGAAAGATGTGAACCGACGCATCCGGTTCGGCCAATTCAGGATGAGCACCGTCAGCGCCGAAAGTCCGAGCAGAAAACTCGGGATGACGTAAGACCAGCGGACTCCGGAAATGAGCATCATCACGCCGCCGACCGCGACACAGAGGAGAATCGTACCGAGATCAGGACCCAGTCCGATGAACCCTGCGATGAGCAAGATGATACCCAAAGGCTTCAGGAAACCCTCGCGGCAATCCTGCCAACCCGCCGACGTCATCACGTACGGATGCCGATCACTGAGGTGCCAGATGTGGAACTTCGTTTTTAGCGTGTGGCGCTGCATCCGCGCCAACACATCCGATAGCACGAGGACGATCGCCAGTTTGCCGAGATCGGATGCTTGCAGGCGGAAGAAACCGAAATCAATCCAGCGCCACGAGCCATTCACGGAAACACCAATACCCGGAATCCGCGCTAAGCCCATCACCACACAAGCGGTACCGAGAATCCACCAGCGGCGCTCCCGTACCCGATCAAGATTGAGTCGATAAAAGAAATAGCCCGCACCGATGGCGATGGGGACATAAAGTAACTGGCGGTCAAACGCCGCCGTTCGGTTGCTCGAGGAAAGCGAGATCCCCGCGCTGTACTGCACCACCAAGCCAAACAAGGCCAGGCCCAAGGCCAGCACGACGATGCCCAATGAGTACCCACCCAGGGTCCCCGGACTCGCATGCTTGACCTTGATGACCATGACGTAAGGCGAAAGGAGGCTTACTTAGTGGCCGGGACCGTAGCTGCAGGCTTCGTGTCCGCGGCACCCGCTGGGTTCGTCAGCGAAATAATCTTGAGCGGGGTGAAGTTCGGGGCGGGCTCGGCGGAAACTGGAGCGGCCTTCATTGCCGGGGCTGCACCCGTCTTGGCACCCGTTTTAGCACCGGTCTTGACTGGAGCCTTGGGCGCTCCGCCAGAAGGAATGGTGAGCACTTGGCCGGGCTTAATCTCGGCGTTCAACGGTAGGCGATTAGCAGTGGCGAGGGCCTGACGAGTAACCTTCTCGCGAGCCGCGATACCAGCGAGCGAGTCGCCTTTGACGGCGGTGTACTTACCGCCAGGTCCGGCGAGGGTCACCGGCACGAGCTTCGTCGGCTCAGGCGTCGGAATGCGGGCCACGCCGTTGACCGGTGCAAGCGTGGTACTGGCTGGGTCAGTCGCCGAGCGGGCGCCAGCAGAGAAGACGGCGGGATTAATGGGGTCCTCGAAGCCGCTGGTACTGCGGCAGCCGTTGACGCCGACAAGGACGGCGATAACGCAGAGGTGCACGAGCACGACGGCGGTGACTGTAATGATGGGTCGCATGTTAGTAGGTATGGATGGTTTGGTTTGGGTGGGTGGGTTGGTGAAAATCAGGGGCGACTCGCCAGCGAAGTGGCGGCACGCTCAAAGACCATGCCGCGCTCGGCATAGCCGCGGAATTGATCGAAGCTGGAAAATCCGGGACTGAGCAGAATGGCTAAAGGGCCATGGGCATCCTTAGCAGCCGCGACGACGGCGTCCTGCAGCGTTGGGAAACATCGACTAGGTTTACCGAGTTCTTCAAAGTGGCGGTGTAACTCAGGAGCAGTCTCTCCAATCAGATAAGCGGTGTCGATGAGCGGGGCGATGCGGCGGGCGAAACGCCCAAGGTCGCCGCCCTTCCACTTGCCGCCCCCGATCCAACGGACCGGGATGCTGAATTGGGAAAGTGCCGCCTGCACGGCGTGGAAGTTGGTCCCCTTGGAATCGTTCCAAAATTCTACCCCTTTACTTTCCGCGACCTTCCGCAAGCGGTGCGGCGGGAGGCGGAATAATCGGGCGGCTTCCTCGAGATGGCGCATCGCGATGCCGCGCGCCTGCCAATACTTGACCAGAATCGCCCAGTTCTCGCGCTGCGGCCACGAATCAAACATCGAGCCGGCCGGGACGGTTTCCGCCACATCGGCACGCGTTGCAATCAACGCCTCCGCGGGGAGCTCGATTCCAAACTGACGGGCGGACTCTACGACGGACTCCCCGACCACCAAGATGCCACCGGGCATCATGCGCTCAATCAGTTTGAATTTGGCCCGGAAGTAACTCTCCAGATCGCCGTGTCGGTCGAGATGATCCTCGTCGAAATTAGTCCACAACACCGCTTCTGGGGTAAAGTGGCGTAGGTCTTCGGACTGGAAAGAGCTGACCTCGACCACAGCGACGAAGGAACCATTGGAAACCGTGCGTTCCAATGATGTCAGCGGCAGGCCGACATTGCCGCAGGCGATGGCATCGAGACCGGCGCGCTTGAAGGCGAAAGAGAGGAATTCCGTAATGGTCGTTTTACCGTTCGTCCCCGTGATGGCGATGGCGGGACCCGTCCAGAGGAGCGCTCCGAAATCAAGTTCGGCGAGGCACTGCATCCCGGCCCGGCGGGCGGCAATGATCCAAGGATGCGACTGAGGGAAGCCTGGGCTGTACACCAGTAAGTCATGCCGGGCGGCTTCCTCGGCACCGAACTGACGATTCTCGCCACGCTCGTCATAGATGACCGAGGCAAAGCCGGCACCCGCGAGCGATTCCGCGACCGAGCGGCCGCTGACCCCTTCACCGAAAATGGCAGCGGGGCGCGTGAGGCGCCGGCGGAGGGATTCGGGGAACTCGCTCATCGTAACTTTAGGGAGAGCAGGCCGAGCAGCCCGCAAAGGAAAGAGAGAATCCAGAAACGCGCCACGACCTTGGTCGCAGGCCAGCCTAACTTCTGGAAGTGGTGATGAATGGGCGTCATCAGGAACAGGCGCTTGCCACCCGTGCGCTTGAAGTACGCCACCTGCAGGATGACGGAGACTGCCTCGAAGACAAAGACGCCGCCGACAATCGCGAGCAGGAACGGCTGGTGCATGAGGCACGCCACCGCCCCGAGACCGCCGCCAATACCGAGGGCACCCACGTCGCCCATGTAGATTTCGGCGGGTGCCGCGTTATGCCACAGGAAGACGAGGCTGCCGCCAACAAGGGCTGAGCAGAAGACCGCGAGCTCGCCCGCGCCAGGCACATAACTGATACGCAGGTAGGCGGAGAAATCGTGGTGACCCGCCAGATAGGCCACACTCCCGAGAATAGTCGTGGTGATCAGCACGCAACCGATGGCCAGACCGTCGAGTCCATCCGTTAGATTCACCGCATTGGAACAGCCCACGCACACGACCATGAAGAACGCTCCCGCGACGCCGAGGCAGGCGAAGAACGGCCAGCCGAACGACTGCGCCGACCAGAGTGGACCGTTGAGGATCGGCAGCCAAATCTCGCAGAGGCTCTCCCTATACCTAGAGGGCAAGTCGCGAAAAGATGGATCGAGGAGCAGAATACCAAAGGCAATCAGGGCGACGCCAAACTGCCCCGCCAATTTCATCCGCGCAGAAATACCGTCAGCGCTGCCGTGTCGAACTTTCAGCCAATCATCGTAGAGACCAACGGCACCCATGCCGATGAGACACCAAAGCGCGGCGAGTACCAAGACGTTGAGGCGCGCCCAGAGGAGCACCGAAGGAATCATGGCCACGGCGATAATGAGCCCACCCATGGTGGGCACCTTGCCGCCCTCCTTCGCTAACTCGCCCATTAAACTGGCGGAGCGCTCCGGCTGGCGGAGACGCGAGAGCAAGGCGATGAGCCGTCCAGAAAAGAACATGCCTAGGGCCAATGACGTGAGCCCGGCCATGATTGCCCGCACGGAAATATACTCAAAGAGACGGAAAGGCCCCCAAGTATGAACAAGTTCGCTGAGACGATAAAGCATCCTAGTGGAAAGAAAGGGCCGCGCGGAGGGATTCAGGCAGGCCACGCTCGAGCGCGAAGGAGCGGCTACCCTTGAGAAAGATGAAGCCACGATGGGCACGGATCCGAGCAGCGACGTCGGCGATCGAGGCCGCGGAGAAAAGCTCCACCCCGGGGAGCGCAACTCCCTGCAAGAACGCCGGCGCCTCTCCGCCGAAGGCAACCACTTGGTCGCCCGCCCGGAGAGGGAGCTGAGTTCCGCAGTCGCGGTGGAGTTGCGCCGAGGTGGCACCGAGCTCGGCCATACCGCCGAGCACGAAAAGACGAGGGGCCGCATCGCGGCGACTCAAGCGATCGAAACAAGCGGCCGAATCCGCCAGCGAGGCCGGACTAGCATTGTAACAATCGACGTAAAAAGTCTGCCCGCCCAGCACATGCACGCTACCACGGCCGACCGGAGGCATCCAGCGGACCATGGCGGCGGCAAGCACGGGGGAGGGAATGCCGAGTTCGCGGGCCGCGACCAGTGCGAGGGCGGCGTTGCGGGCGAGACCATCGGAAATCGGAGCCAAAGGAAAGGCCTCGCCATCCAACACCAACGAGCGGCGGCCATTCGCGTCCTGGAGGAAGCGGGCGTGCACGATTTTGGACGGCTGGACCGTGGGCGCCGCTTCACCCTCGAACTGAACGGCGATACAACGTGCCGCCTGAGCGGCAAACTCCGGCCAAGTGAGTAAAGCAGCCGGCAAAATGGCCCGACCGCCGTCGGCCATCGAAGCAACTAATTCGGCTTTTTCGCGGGCGACCGCAGCGAGCGAACCTAATCCTTCAAGATGCACCGACGAGACGGCGGTGACGATCGCAAGGTCCGGACGAATCACGCCGGCGGAAACGGCCAGCTCCCCCGGCACGCTCATCCCCGCCTCAATCACAGCGAAACGATGACGCTCCGGCTCCACCCGTAGCAGCATGAGCGGTACACCGATAAGATTATTCAGGTTCGCCTCGGTGACAAAAGCCTCCGGGCCAAGTAAGGCCGCCAGCAGCTCTTTCGTCGAGGTCTTACCGACGCTGCCGGTGACACCGATAACGCAGCCGCTGAAACGATTCCGCCACTGTGCGGCCAGGCGACGTAAAGCGACCAGCGGATCACCGACCACGAGTTGTGGCAGATCATCAGCCACCGGGTGAGCCACGAGAGCGGCGGCGGCCCCTTGCGCACGGGCGGCACCGAGGAAATCATGTCCATCCCGGCGTTCGGTGCGGACGGCGACGAAGATATCACCTTGGCGAAGCGCCCGCGTATCTGTCCCGAATCCGGTGACGGCGTGATCCGGGGCGACGGTCCAGCGCCCGGCAGACCAGGTGGCTAAATCAGCAGAGGAGAAGAGAGGCATCACGACTGGACGCCCCTCCGTAGCTCAAGGATTTCACGGACGACCTGACGGTCATCAAAAGGTACGACCGTATCAGCGAACTCCTGCGTGGTTTCGTGACCCTTCCCAGCAATCACCACACAATCACCTGCCCGTGCGGCCGCCAAAGCACCGCCGATGGCCTCGCGGCGATCAGCGACAAAAGATACCCCAGGAAGCGGGCCGAGACCTTCCCGCATATCCGCGAAGATTTGCTCGAGGCTTTCCTTGCGAGGATTGTCCGCGGTCGCCCAAGCGAGATGGGCAAGCTCCGCCACCGCCTTCGTCATCGCCGGACGCTTGCCGCGATCGCGATTACCCCCGCAGCCGTAAACGCAGAGTACCCGGCCTGGCGTGATACCTCGCAGCATCCGCAACGCATTGCGCAGCGCATCGTCGGTGTGGGCGTAGTCGACAAACACAGGGAAGGCTTGCCCGACCTCGACGCGTTCCATCCGACCAGAAACTCCCGGGAAGGAAGCGAGCACCGGTGCGAGGGTCAGCGGATCGCGACCCAAGGCGGCGGCCATCGCCAGCGCGCAGAGGATATTCGAGACATTATAGTCGCCCGGCAGACTCGTCGTGAATCGTGCCGTGCGACCTTCATGGCGGACGGTGAACACCGCGCCGCCGGTATCAAGGGCCAGATCTTGCCCCCGGAGATCGGCATCTGGAGCCAGGCCGAAGGTGAGCACCCGCCCACGGCGCCGACAGGCTTCGGCGAGTATCCGGCCGCTCGGGTCATCGATATTGACCACGGAGACATCTGGCACGCTCCCGCTCCGACCATCGAATAGCGCCGTCTTCGCATCGAGATACGCCGCCAAATCGCCGTGATAATCGACGTGATCGCGGGTAAGATTCGTGAAGGCCGCGACCTGGAAATGGAAACCATGGACGCGATCCTGATGGAGCGCATGGGAGCTGACTTCCAGACAGGCCCCAACGCAGCCGGCATCCGTCATCTGGCGGAAGAAGCCGGCTAGATCGGCGGATTCTGGAGTCGTCTTAAAAGACGGGATGGAACGTCGGCCGAGATGGTAACGCACCGTGCCCACGAGACCCCATTGCGTTCCACCCGCCTGTAAAAGATGCCGCAACAGCGTGGAGACCGTCGTCTTACCATTGGTACCCGTGACCCCAGCGAGTTGGAGCGCCGCCTCAGGGTGGCCGAAGAAACGGCGCGCCACCTCCGCGAGCACTTGACGCGGATCAGCAACTTGCGCGGCGGCGACGGCGGGCAGTCCACCCACAGGTTCACCCGAAATCACGGCTGCGGCACCACGGGCGATGGCGTCGTCTAAGAAAGCGTGTCCGTTCGAACGTAGACCGGGCAGTGCGAAGAATAGTGCACCTGGAATGATTCGCCGACTATCCGTCACGATACAGGAAATGCGCGTGCCCCACTCGCCGGAACGATCGAGCACGGCGATGCCCTGAAGCAGTGAATTGAACGTCGGGCGTTCCATGGCGGCGGGCATCATCGTGGGTGATGGCATCATGGGCCGACACCGGCGACGGGGCCGCGAGAGACGGTGGTGGCGGGCGGGATATCGAGCCAGCGAATGCACTTCTCCGCCACATCCCGGAAAATTGGCGCGGAGACTTTGCCGCCATAACCGACGCCCTCCCCTTGCGGCTCATCGATGATCACCGTGATGGCGAGCTTCGGGTCACCGACTGGGAAAAAGCCAGCGAAAGAGGCGACGTGGTGCGTAGAGGAATACTTTCCGTTGATGATTTTCTGCGTCGTGCCCGTCTTGCCAGCGACCTCGAAGCCCGGAATGTCCGCCGCCGGGGCCGTCCCGCCCTTACCGCAAACCGCCCGGAGAAGCGTCGCCATCTGCGAGGCAGTGGCCGCGCTGATGGCTCGCCCGCGGGAACGCGGCGCGTAGCTGAGAATCGGGGCCTTCGTCATCGGGTCTTCGACCCGCAGCACTAACTGCGGCTGCATCAGTAGGCCGTCAGCGGCCACGACGGACATGGCGAAATGCATCTGCATCGCAGTCACGCTCACGGAGTGCCCCATGGGCATACGCGAAATGGTCATCCCATCCCAGCTCTTAGGTGAATGCAAGATGCCCCCCACCTCCGCGCCGGTGATGAGCCCGGTGCTCGAACCGAAACCGAACGATTTGATGAGCGAGTAAAACTTATCTTCGCCCAGGCGTTCAGCGTAAAGCATGCCGACCTGGACGGTGCCTCGATTGGAGGACTCCCGGACGATGTGGCGGATGTCAACGACCCCGAGCGCGTGCGAATCAGCCGGCAGCGAAACCATGCGACCTCGGTACGGTACGCTCGTCGCGCTGCAGTCGTAGACTGAGTTCGGGGTGATGAGATGCTCTTCAAGTGCCCCGGAAATCGAAACAATCTTGAAGACCGAGCCCGGCTCATAGATATCCGAAACCGCCCGATTTCGCTGACTATCCATGGGAGCGGCCAATGGATCAAAAAACCGGTTTAAATCATACGTAGGCCAGTTCGCGAGACCGAGGATGCGACCCGTCCGCGGCTCGCTGACAATAATGATACCTCCCTTGGGGTTATAACGGGCGGCGGCGGCGGTAAGCGCATCCTCACACGTCTTCTGAATCAGACTGTTGATAGTGAGAACGACCTTACTGCCATCGACTGGGGCGACCTCCCGCAACCGATTGCTGGTCAGTTCGCGGTGGCGTCCGTCGCGCTCGGATTCGATCCAGCCGTTCTGCCCATTGAGCAAAGAGTTCATGACCTTCTCAATCCCGGCGGCGGGATCACCCTCCTTGTTGACGTAGCCAATCACGTGCGCCGCGAGCTGACCCTTCGGGTAATTCCGACGGTATTTCAGCTCCGCACGAAGAGCTTTAATCCCAAGTGCCTTGACGCGTTTGACGACGGTTTCATCGACTTCCTTGGCGAGTACCGTCCAGCGGATGTCATGTTCCTCGCCGTCGCTATCGACGCGGGTCGTGGTGGCGAAAGCTTGGCTAACCTTGGCGACAGGCAAACCCAAGGCCGCGGCCACCTCAAGGATCCGGGTTCGGTCCGCCTTGAGCAGGGAATCTGGATCCACACCGATGTCCCAAACATCTTCGGAAACCGCGAGCAGGTTATCTTGGCTGTCCCGGATTTCACCGCGGCGGCAGGGTTTGGTCTGGAGGACGCGGCGCGCCTGCAGGGCTTCAGCCCGCAATCTGGGAGCGTCGACCCAATGCAACCACACCAGCCGTGAAAACACGGCAAGGAAGCAAAAGGACACGACCCAGGCCAGCGAACGGTAGCGCATTCGCCTGGCTTGGGGGAGTGTCATCGCGAACTTCCGCCTCCCTGCCCCCCCGTCTGGAGGAAGGCGATTTCGCGGGCCGTCGTCCGAGGGCTAACGCTGATGAGAGGAAGATTAGACGGAACTGAGGGGAAATAACGAACCCAGACCACCTGTTCGGGGGCCGGAGGTTTTAGCGTGTCGCCGATGCGCAGTTGCAGCTGCAAGGTGTCGACGGCCTGGCTGTACTGACGACGGGTGGTATCGAGCTCCTTCTTAGATTCCGCCATCGAACGCTCCAGCCGCTGAATGCGACCGCCAATGACATCGGCCTCAACGCGCAGCTTCATGACTTGAATCGTCCCGAGGGCGAACGCGGCCACGGCGAACACCACGAAAGTGTAGGTATAGGAGCGCAGGTTCATGCGTCGATTCTCCGGATGGCCCGCAGCCGAGCGGATCGGCTGCGTGGGTTGCGAACTTGTTCCTCCTCGGAAGGCTGCACGGCTTTGCGGGTGAGTAGGTCGGCCCGCTTCACACGATCATCTTGATTGCGCGCATCATCACGATCCACCGGGCGACCGGAAACCTCGTTCATGTAGCGCTTCACCATGCGGTCCTCGAGCGAGTGAAAAGAAATGACGGCAAGCACGCCACCCGCGGTGAGTTTGCCGAAGGCCAGCGGGAGGGCATCGGCGAGCGCCCCCAACTCGTCGTTCACCGCGATACGGACACCTTGGAAAGTCCGCGTGGCGGGATGCGGACCGCGGGGGCCCGGTGCGGGCGGAGCGGCTTCGGCGACGAGTTCAGCGAAGGAGGTCGTGCGGGCGAGGCGACCGGTGCCACGGGCGGCGATGATGGCGTTGACGACTCGGTACCAGCGCGGCTCTTCTCCGTAATCGCGCACGGCACGTTCGATCTCGGTGCGTTCAGCACGCTCGAGGAATTCGGCGGCGCTGCGACCGGTGCGCGTATCCATGCGCATATCGTTCGGCGCATCGAAGCGGAAAGAGAAACCGCGTTCCGGGACATCCAACTGGTACGAGGACACCCCAATGTCCATCAGAACACCGTCGAATCGCCCCGGAACGCGGTCAAGGTGGCGGAAATTTTCAGAATGAAAACGGCAGCGGCCGGCATGCGCACCCGCGAGGGCGGCGAAACGCTCAGCGGCGGCCGGATCGCGATCCATCGCATCTAACGTGCAGCGCGGCGCACGGGCGAGCAGTGCGGCGGCATGACCGCCGCCGCCAAAGGTGCAATCCAGGTAGGCACGACCATCCTGCGGAGCGAGAAGTGTCATGCACTCCTCTAGCAGAACTGGAACGTGGCTGGTCATCAGGAAAGGGGCTGTGAATAAGGTGTGAGTAGTGTAAGTAACTTATGGATACGACTCACAGGCCGAGTTCGCGGAGCGCCCGCAAGGTGGCGAGGGCGGATTCGGAATCGCGATCGGCCTTGGGCGGCACGGGCGCGGAGATATGGAAGGTCGTGAAGCTTCCGCGGAACACGACATCACGCTCGAGACACGCTTCTTTCACCACATGCTCGTTGAGGGTGATGCGACCCGCTTTATCGCAGGTGACCTGGATACTATTCGCTCCGAGCAAACTCAGGGCATCCATCTTTACCGGATCGCTCACCGTGACCTGCGAGGCCGCATCGCGGATGCGTTCAGCCATCGACGGAGGGAAGACCACAATCGCCCCGAGCGCCGGGTGGAACATCGCGAGGAACGTCGCGTCGTCATCGAAACGCCAAGCCGCCGGGATGGTGACACGGTTCTTCTCGTCCAGCTTTCCGTGATGGATGCCGGTGAAGAGACCGTTGTTGGCGCCAATAGACATTTCTTGTGGGGAGAAGCCCCCAGTTCGCCCACTTTTCCCCACTCCTCCCCACTGGTCAAGATTTTACCCCCAGATCGCTCCATTTTCTTGTTCACACGGCGCCGGGATTCCTGATTAATGATTGAACTCGGTCTTTATAATGTGTAAGTTGCTTATAATAAGTAGTTTAATGTAATTAATTGCGCTACCTGGACCCCACTGGCCCCACACCGAAGGTCGCCCGCCCACCCAGGGATCCCCCGCGCGGCCCCCATGGG
>Ga0194048_10000352_pt1 | contig 22024 bp, 29 predicted proteins | sample JunL225m_MetaG_FD_161685 | JGI IMG/M metagenome (GOLD analysis project Ga0194048, IMG submission 161685) | Anoxic zone freshwater microbial communities from boreal shield lake in IISD Experimental Lakes Area, Ontario, Canada - Jun2016-L222-5m | ecosystem: Environmental > Aquatic > Freshwater >...
CCAGTAACTCATGGTTCCTATAAATCTTATAGAAAATACAAATGTAGATGTGAAATATGTGTTGCAGCTATGAGAAAAAGAGAACAAGTTTATAGACAAAATAACAGGCATAAAATGAACGCTTATGCTTTAAACTATTATCACACGGTTATTAAGGTTAAAAAATCATGAACTACACAGAAATTTACAACAAAGTTTATGCAGAGCTACAAGCAGAACATCTTCCACATGAGGTTGTTCATAAGTCTGCTATATCTATTTGCGAAGCCATAGCCAACCTTTGGTCTCTTACCAATGAACGTTATCCAAGTGTCTTAAATACAATCACAGAGATAATGGAAGATCTTTATAAAAAAGATTTAAATATTCAGAGTTGATTTCTACTATAAGAACTTGTAGTATATTACTGTTCCTTAGCGAAAGAAAGTCATGAAAGAAACACTTAATTGCAATCATTGCTCCAAGAATTGGAGAAGAGATAAGATAAGAGGCAGAAAGCCTCATTACTGTCCTAAATGCATTAAGGTTCTTTCTTTAGATAATGCTCCTATCTTTATTAAAAAGATTTCTACTTCTAAGCCATTGCAAAAAGTTTTAGTTGAATCCGCAAAACCTAAAACAGCTTCAGACAAGACCTGGATAGAAGCTCCATCTCATTGGCAGTGTTCGACTTGTTTAGTCTATATTGGTGTCGAGATCAGAATAAATGAACCTCCTATGCATCGTTGTCAAAAGAGAGCTATGAGGGCTTACGCTCTTGAACAAATAAAGAAGAAACCATCTAAATAGTATTCTCACTGGTTGTGAGTAGTTATATTCTAAAAATAACAAATCACAAATCAAAAAGAGGATACATGAAATTACGCCAAGCTATTTCTTCTACAGTTAGATTTATTAAAGATATATGGCCTTCCATTAAATTGGTTATAAAGTTATTAGCTCCTATAATATAGCTTTAACTTCTTGTTTTTTATTACTTCCCCATGTATAATAGTTGTATATTTAATTCTTTAAAGAGGCTGACATGACAACTATCATAGGAATACAAGGTGACAATTACGCTTTAGTATGCTCTGACTCTAGAATATCTACAATGGATTCTGGTGGATTTGTTTCTCAAATAACTACTTTAAAAGAAACTACCAATAAAGTTGGCACTAACGGTAGATATCTTCTTGGTGCTGCTGGCGACATGAGAGCAATTAATATCCTGCACCATGTTTTTCAACCACCTATTCCTACTCCAGGCTTAGTGGGAAGAAAGCTAGATCAATTTATTACTTCTAAATTCGTCCCTGCTTTAGTAAATTGTTTTGAAAATCAAGGTTATGCAACTCCCGAAAGCAATGAGGACAAGAACCACATTAACGAACACGCTTCTTCTATATTGACAGTTCTTAACGGATCTATCTATGTTGTAGAAGGGGATTACTCCTGGACATCTGATGCTAGTGGCCTCTATGCCCTAGGAACAGGTTCTCCGTACGCTCTAGGCGCTCTACAGGTTCTTATGGGTAAGAAGTCCCCTACAGTCTCACAAGCCCGTGCAATCGCTCTCAAGGCCATTGCAGTGGCAGCTAAGTATGATCCTTATACTGGATCTCCATTTCATTGTTATGTTCAGAATGCAACAGACAAGTAATGATTAGTTATGATACTTTTGCTCCAGATTCAGGTGGATGGTCTGTGGTTAACGGTATATGGACTGAAACTACTAATGATTTATATTTAGATAATATAAATTTTGAAGCTAGACAACAAGGTTCTTTTAAAGTTACTATTGATGGTTTTCCAAGACAAGGTAATAGATATCTTAGAAGAAAAATTCTTTTAGCTTTTCCTGAAGCTGCTATGCCGTTTCCTTTATGCCATAAAGAGATAGCATTTAAAGAAGCTATTGCTGATAATCATTTTGTATTTTCTACTTTCAGAGATCCTTTAGAATCTCTTAGTTCTTATATATCAGAATTTATTAAACAAGAACATAATCGTATATTAAATATTTTAAATAATTTGATATATACAAATGATGATTATATTTATATAGAAAAATGTTTTTTATTCTATATTAGAATGAATCAATTTATTATTGATAATATTAATGATATATTTGTTGTGCCGTTTAATTCTATAATAAATGATACAAACAATTCATTGTCCATTGCAATTTCAAAAGTTTTTCCTTTTACACAATACGCAAATCCTGTCGAAGTATTTCCTCATTCAAGTAAAGATTTGAAGTTAAAAGAATATTTAATGACAGACAAGTTTAAAGACATTACAAAACAAGCTTACTCAGTTTACAATCATGTATTAGAACTTTCTAAAACACATCCAGATAGATTCATATAAAAGGTTCTTTTTTTATCATAGTGTCTTAAATCTTAGCGTTTTAATGATAAGGGTTAATGCTAGGATTTCTATTGTAGTTAAGATCTCTTTTCATATCATCTCTCTTAACTTTATCAAATCCAAATCCACCTCGAGCTGCTGCTCTTGCTGATAGTGAAATTCCTCTTTGTGGAGCTTTGGAATGAAGGCCTCTAATTGGAACACTTGCATTTCTAAAGCCTGGTTGTCTAATGTCAACTTGCTTTAAATGTGGTGCTATCTTTTTGTTAACAGCAAATTTGTTTCTTTTAAAGCTTAAAGCTCCAGATAAACCAGTGTAATCAGCTGGATTTGCTTTCTCTGACCTAATACCAGTCTTTTTTATTGCTGGGTCACGGAATCTAATAGGCATAACTACCCTCTTCTCTTCTTTAAGCTTTTATTTGATACCGCACCAATAGCAGCGAGTGAACCGATACCAATTGCAGCTTGTTTTCCTCTACTCATACTTTTGACTGCCCCTTGAGCTACTCTCATGCTTTCTATTATATGCTCTGCTGTGTTATGATTTTTTATTTTTTGTACAACTGGTTTTAAATTAGATATAGTTTGAGGTATTATATCTTCAATTACCCCCGCAGTTGTGCTGCTCTTTGCGGTATGAGATATATCAGCTACTAGATCCATAGTCTGTTCTACTGCAGAAAGTGCTCTTCTACGGAAAGGACTAAGCTCCGCACCTATTTGATCAACTACTGCTAATCTGTCGCCACTAGGAATAACATCGTCTATATGAGATGGGACTAGAAGGTCATCTAAGGAATGAAAAGGATTATCTTCAAAATTACCTGCAAAATCATCTACAAAATCATCTATAGAATGAAAAGGATTATCTTCAAAATTACCTGCAAAATCAGTTGTTTCAAATTCAGGTACACCATCATAGACTTGTTTTTGTTGATTTTTAACCCTTGCACGATCTCTCGCTGCTTGTCTTTTATCGATGCTATTTAAAACCGATTGCGTACTATCTGAAGCTGGTTTTGGTGTATTAGATCTTGATGAACCAGCGTCTATCGCTGCTTGTCTTCTTGCTGCACTAGCATCTAGAATCGCTTGTCTTTCTTCTGCTGTTCTGGCGTTTGTGGCATTAACTACTTTGGGTGCAGGTTGAGGTTGTGGAACACCGTGACCATTTGTTCTAACATATTTTCCTTCACGATTTCGTTCAAAAATTGCGTCGGCTTCGTCTTCTGCTGCAGCAAAGGCGTCTGGACCATCTTTATTCGGTTGCCTGTGTCCAGGAAAGTATGTAATTTTACCTTCTTCTATCAGTCCAGGTACATCTTCTAAAGCTTTTTTATTTTTTGCTGAGCTTATTCTTCTTGCTTTTTCAGCAACTTTTTCTTGTTTAGTAGATTTAATTGAACCTTCAGATATGATAAATTCTTTATTAGCCTCATTAAGGGATTCATCTATAGCAGCTTGCCAACGGGCTTTTTCTTCCGGTGTTTTAGCGTTTTTTAATTCTCGCTCATACGATTCAACTATTAGCTTCCATGCTGATTCGGACATAACTACCTCATTATCCTTGCTGCATTTCTAGCATCTTGGACTAATCTAGTTAATGTTCCTGAGCCCATTCCACCTGCTCGCATCATGCCTTGTTGACCGTAGGCCTCTAATCCTTTAGCAACCCATTGGCCGTAATTGACCTAACTGCTCTCCTCCTTGTGAAGCACTTTTTACTATTGCTTCTAATGGTTGTCCCCATTCATGAGATCCTAATATGGAAAGTCCAGATTGAGTAGCTTTTATAGTTTCTTCAGAAGCACCTCCTGCGGTAAGACCCTGCATGAGGCTGTGATGAAAAGCCTGTTTAGCAGTTTGTTCTCCCGTTAATAAGAGACCTGCACCTCGTGCTTCAGGTAATCCAGTCAGCAATTGTTCACCATACATTGCGTTAAAAGAAGTTGGGTTAGTATAGGCTATATTTTTTCCTCGTGTAATTGTTTCCCTGAACTGATCACCCTTTGCGCTTACACTAGTTCCAAGAATTCCAAGGCTTTCAGCCCTACCTTCTTCTGCTCCTCTGTACGCCATTTGCCTAAGATAATGTTGCACTTGTTCTATTGCGGTAGGGTTTTCTATATTATTAAAACTTTCTATCTCACGTGACAAGCCTGCATTGTGACCTATTGTGTAACTAGCGCTATGTCCTATTTCGTGAAATGCAGTTCCTAAAACATTTCCCGTTCCTCTAGAACCTACTTGATCTGCCGGCAAAGCTATAAAGTTTTGGATAGAAGATAATCTACCACCTTCTGGCATTACTCCTTCGCTTCTTAATAAATCCCTTAAGGCTAACTTACGTGAATTAGTTAAATTACCAGACATGTTTCCACCGGATAGATCTTCCAACCCTAGACCATGGCGTTCAAGTGTCCCTCTGTCAAATACCCCCATCAAAGTTCTATCAAAGACATCTTTAGATGTTGTAGTTTCTCCACCAAATCCTAAAGGACCAGACCAAACAGTAGAAGTTGAAAGACTCTCATTCAGATCAGCGACTCTATCTATAAGAGATTCTCCACCATGATTCAACGCAGCGGTATTGCCAAGCAAGAACAATCCATTATCGGCTTGTACAAATCTACCAGTTCCTACATGTGGCATTTAAAAATCCTAACTTATCTTTGGTATGAGTAAATTTGGGTTTGTAAACAAACTCCAATAAGTGCGCCAAGTCTTAATCATATGTACTATATAAAGGATTATGTTTAAAAAACTCATAATGTTATAGTAACTCAGTTATTGATAAAGGGAGAGAAAAATGGCAGCTAAAAAACCAGCAAAGAAAAATGTAGCGAATACTCAAGAAAAGAAGAAGGAATTACCGGGAAGAGCCATAATGTATTATGGTGTCCCTGAAAAAGGTTTTACTTGCCCTTCTTGCAGTAGGACAATTATTAAGGGTATAATATATGAAGAAGGAACTTCTCAGTATTGTTGCAGAGGTTGCATTCCTAAAAAAGAAGAATCTTTAGCTTAAGGAAAATATGAAAGATTACTGGCTTGCCGAACTATTAAAAGACATGGAAATGAGATTAGCTCCAGCTGAACAAGAGTACGCTGATGCTATGTTAAAGATAGTTGAAAGACATGGTAAACTCTCAGATGTTGATGGTAATGGTATTTGGGTTGGCTATGTCGGCCCAGATGAAAACGATACAATTGATATCGGGGTTAAATGCTCTAATTGTTACTTCCATGCTTCTAACAGCGTTTGTAAAATAGTGGCAGCAAGAATTATGCCGGGTGGTCGTTGTAGATTAGCTGCGATTCCAGATGATCTAGTCAAAAAAGATAATAACGACGATCAAGATGAGGAAGACGATGCCTAATTACTGGCTTTCAGAATTTAACCTGCAGATAAAAGAAGCAGAAACAGATACGGTTTACCCAGAAGGTAAAGGTGAATCTTGTCCAGCTGCAACTCAAGACATTTCTGTAAATTTAAAAAATAGAAAAGATTGTGTAGATAAAGCTAATTACGGACCAATGAATCCTGAATTAGATAATACAGAATTTTGGCAGGCAAAAGCTAATTTATTTAAAACAGATATAGAAGAAGCTAAGACTTCTTTATGCGGTAACTGTGCAGCGTTTATTCAAACTACTGAAATGTTAGACTGCATTAGAAAAGGTCTTGACTCAGGACCAGAAGCAGATGCTATAGTCAAGAAAGCTAATCTTGGCTACTGTGAGATTTTTGATTTTAAGTGCGCCGGCGATCGCACGTGTGATGCTTGGGTTGTAAATGGCCCTATCACTGACAAGGATATGTAATTCATGAAGGTATGGATCGATCAAGACCTCTGCACTGGCGATGGATTGTGTGCAGAAATAGCTCCAGATGTATTTGTTATGATGGATGATGGATTGGCTTACGTTAAAGAGGGAGACAAGATTTATTGTGCAGCAGTCGGTAATCCAGAAGGCTCAGCAGGGCTAGCATCTTTTGCCGATGATAGACTTAGTGATGTTATTGAGTCTGCTGAAGAATGCCCTGGTGAATGCATCTTTATTGAGGTATAATATTTTTATGCCTGTCTACGATTATAAATGTAAAGATAATCTACATTCTTATACAGAGAATAGATCTATTACAGAAGATCAAAAGAACACTAAATGCCCTGATTGTGGCTCTGAATTAAAAAGAGTATTTGATGCGCCGGTAATCCAATTTAATGGATCAGGGTTTTATAAAACTTCTAATTAATTACCATTTTTTAATAGGACACTCTGCGTGAAGCAACTTGGTCTTTGCGGGCATGAAGCAACCACATCTTGTACATGTTTTGGCTGCAGTTAGGTGTGGGCAATCTTGACACACTGAGTATCTATACTCTTGCTCATCGTCAGTTGCGTATTCTGTATCTGGATTTACAAAATCCCATGGACGAACAACGCCAGACTCTTGACGTTCTGCGTTCTTTTTTTTCCATTCCTGCCAAGGTGTAGTCATAGCACTATTCTACAGGGGGAAAAGTTGAACCAACAGGAAGTATTTTGTCATTTAATGTAAATGTCGGGTTGGACATATAGATAGCAATAAGCCTATCTTGAAAGTTTTCGCCGTTGGCGTGTGATAATAAAATATTATGCACAACTTCGTTATCTATTGTGACAGTAATGTATTTATCTACTGCATTGTTTTCTGGTAGTGGCGGCATATCGCTCATTTTATTTTCCTTTGTCTCTAATTGTTTGTATTTTATGCATCAAGACATTGACATCCCTGATACGACTCAACCCATCTGCGTTCTCCAGTTGCTGAACATTCATAAACATAGTAGAAGTGTCCAGTATAGTTTTCTCCGCCACAGTATCCGCAGTTACCGCAGTATTGACAAATGCTGTAGGCGTCTGTCCACCAACTGCCGTTTGACATCAGCCATCTATAATCTCCACCGTTATATTGCTGCAGATACTGTGGATAACCATACAGGTCGTTTCTGCTTCCGTCTGTTATATTCCATGAACCACAGCCAGAGCAACTCGTGCATGCTCCAAATGAACCACATGCTCCAAATGAACCACATGCTCCGTAGGCAGAACTACATGCATCTACACCATTTGCGTTTCTAATGGAAGAAGTCGTAGAACCTGACCTAGTCCAGGTATAACATGTTCTGCTTTGCGTTCCTGTTTGCGTACCTGTTTGTGTTCCATTGTTTGAACCGCAAGCACAAGCACCGCAAGAACAACCCTGAGAACAACTCTGAGAACAACCCTGAGAAACGGCAGTGCTTCCTAAGGCCCATGCACCAGTTCCACCGGTAGACTTAATACTATAGGAACCCCACCCTGCAGCGTTAAATGCCCTTACTCTCAACTTATAGGAACTTGTCGTATAAGCAGTCTCTATTCCTTTTGTTAATCCTGCTTGTTCGGTTTCTGCACTCCAAGTTGCGCCATCATCAGTGCTTGTTTGATATCCATACTTGGTAATAGCATCTCCATTAGCAGCTGGTGCAATCCATGTAAATGTGTCTGTCGTTGTTGCTCCAGTTCCTAGAGAAACAGTAGGGGCAGCAGGTGCACTTGGTACAGTGAAGGGTTTGAATGGACCTTGTTCAGCAGTTGCAATACCTGCGCCAAGACTATTAACCGCTCTTATTTTATACTTATATAATGTACCATTTGTTAAGCCGGTAATTGTAAAAGTATTTCCTGATGACCAACTAGCTGTTTGATAATTTCCGTAACTAACGTAGTTATCTGCCGAAGTAGCTAAAGCATATTCATATCCCGTAATTGCTAACCCGACCATTAAATGCAGGAGCTGCAAATGTAACCACTATAGAAGTATTACTGCCATCTGCTGATGGCGTATTTGGGAATGTTGGTACACCTGGTACAGTACCAGCAGCAAAAAAACCTCTTCCTGGCTTAAAGCTTGCTTGTGCGGTTAGAAACGGCATGTTGAAACTTTTATTTTCTCCTATGTCATATAACTTTACATATAGTAAATTATATTCTTGGAAAAATAACGTGAACAATATGTTAACAAAATATGAAATACGTCATATTTTATGCAGCAAAGCCTTATGTAATTTGGACTTGTGGCACTTCAAAATAACTTCCGTTCCAAGCCGTTCCAACTGGAACTCTTTCTATCCACTCTATTATTATTGGATTAGACCTAAGAACGTTAAGCATGGTTGAATGAGCATCGCTAGTCATTTGCTCTTCTTCCGTAGTTGGTGTTGGTAGTTTAGAGGGATCTGGAATATCGTAATTTAATGCGGCTTTTCCATCAACTACATATATGAACTTTATATTTTGATCTGATGTTGACATTTAAATTTCCTTTTTATTTATTATATCACTATTAGTAACTTTGAGTCACAGTATAGGCATCATAGGGAGCAGAATCCCAATATGCCGCTACAGCTGCAACCTCAGTTACCGCTTGAACTTCTGCTACAGCTGCGTGGTATCCAGATCCCGCAAAAGCTGGATGGTAATTATTAACCCAATAAGGATGGTTAATCCAAGCTCTTTCCCATCCACCAGTTCTAACTATAACGTATATCCTCTGATTAGGTGAAGTAGACCAAGTGGCTATGCTTCCTGCTCCTCTTATCCTTATTCTACCAGCACCTGAACAGTCAAAGCCTGTGTTCGTAACATTGAAAGTTTTGGTTTGCGTTGCGGTACCAGAGTTATTGCTAAACGGTGCAGAATAACAATCTGAAGATCCTCCACCAGTTCCTGCTGATGTAGAAGTTCCACTGAAATCACACAGAAAGCTTCTAGAAGTTGATGTAATATTTATTCCAGATATCGTTACTCTGGCATCTATGTACGCTACAGTTATGTTAACGTTATTATTTGGAATTGAATATCCAGAGGTTTGAGTAAAGCTATTACCAGTTACAGTAAATTCACCAGTAGTTCCACTATAGCTATAGTATTGGTTTTCCCAGTAGTAGTTGTCTGCGTAATAACCATCACCATTTGCATATGTTCCATAGTAGGCATCGTATGGAGGACTATCCCAGTAAGCTGCTACAGGTGCAACATATGCTACAGGTGCAACATATGCTACAGCTGCGTGGTATCCAGATCCCGCAAAAGCTTGGACTACATAAGAATCATCTATGAGAGCAGGAATGTTAATGTTGGAAGCTATTTCAGTAGTCTCAGAATATCCGTCAGTATTATATGTTATTAATCTTGCGCTATATACTTGTGATGCTGTGGCAGAATATGTATAAGAAGTAGTCCCAGTATTGGTTATGCTAGCTTCTCTTGTTGTCCAAGCTCCAGTGGATAGTTTAGTCTGCAGGACAGCATAGCTAAAGTTTACGATACTTGGTGGAGTCACAGTGACGGTAAATGTTCTAACGCCACGATTTGGAGCAACAGAGTTTGGAGTAGAGGTTGATGATCCCACTGTTGCACCAGCTGCATACACTGGCCTAAAAGGACCTATCACTTCAGATTCTGCGCCATTTCCAAGAGAATTAGCTGCTATAGCTTTAATTTTATAATAACGTCCGTTATTCAAACTAGAAATTGAAAATGAAGTGGCAATAGAAGATAAATTCGTGTAAGCTGAATATTCACCATATGTACTATTGTTATCAGAATAAGAAATAGCATATTTATAAGTTGTGATCGGCAATCCGTCCATTGTATGACGGAGCAACAAGAGTTACTCCAACTGCTTTATCGTTTGGTATTCCTGCAGTTATTGCGTTAGCAAACGTAGGAGCATCGGGGACTCTGCCAGCAGCAGAAAATCCTTTTCCAGGCTTAAAGCTTCCTTGTGCGGTTAGAAACGGCATGTTAAATACCCGCTATGCAAACTTTGCTTGGCTTGCAAATACTTTATACGTTGATGCTGCGGTTTTTAATACAGAAATGCTATAAAGATCTGTTGCATTACCTGTAGATGGAGCAGTTCCTCCAAACCAGTTTATAGTTTGTGAGACTCCATTTATATTAACTATTGTAAGCTTTTTTGCATTTGCGGGAGAAATAATTGCAGTCATACTTAACATTTGACCAACAGACATCATTGTATTTAAGTCAGTCGAACTGGAACTTGGTCTTATGGCTAGAGTAAAGTCTGCTGAAGGTGTTGCACTGTTGTAATAAATTGAACTAGTAAGAACATCAATGTTTCCAATAGAACTACCTAAAACGGTTGCAACATCTGTCGTAACAGTTTCTAAAACTTGTTTTACTACTAATCCATTGTTTACGGTTGTAGTTCCAGTTGATGCTCCAATAGTGGCAGCCGTAGAGGCACTTAAGATGGCAGAAGAAGTTAATACATCAGTATTATTTATCTTTAAAGCCTTGCCAGAAACTAAATTTAAGTTTTCGCTTAAGTTCCAAGAAGGAGTAGCAGAGTTGTCCCATGTAATGGTTTTGTCAGTCGTACCTTTAAGGGTAATTCCTCCGCCATCAGCAGTTGTATTAGTAGGCGTATCAACTGATCCTAGTTCAATATTCTTGTCATCAACAGTTAAAGTGGTAGAGTTAACTGTGGTGGTAGTTCCATTTACTGTTAAATTTCCAGTTACAGTTAAATTAGAAGAAAAAGTTGCAGCACCCGTAGAAGTAAGAGGTCCTGTGAAGTTTGGCGTGGCTGCTGTTAATCCAGTTAAGCTGCCAACTGAAGTTAAAGAAGAACTTACTACAGAAGAACCCAAGGAAGTAGAAGTTAGAACATCTGTTCCGTTTATCTTATAAGTTTGCCCAGAAGCAACGTCAAAGCTATCATCTGTTTTTAAAACATTAGCTGAAGATCTGTAAAGGTTTGTGTCGGCTGTTGCAGAGCCAGATGACCAGTTTAGCTTACCCCCAGCATCAATGCTAAAGTTAGGTGTAGCACTGCTGGAAGGACCTATTTCAACTGCTGTATCAGCAGATGTACTAAATTTTAATGCTTTAATTCTATTGTAAAAATTGGGCATTGGCCTCAACCAAACCTTTCTAAATTTAAATTAACCCCTCGAGATTAATCAGATATGCAATATAGTAATCAAATTATTGACTTGTTAAATAAATCTAGTATGTGATATAGTATATGTATGACGCTTATATCAAATAATCCATATGAAGTAAACAAGATTACAGAGCCTTGGGCTTACGTCGATAACCTATTTACGGAAGATGAACTAACTGCTATATTAGACTATTGTTCTTCTAAGGAACTAAATAGATCTAACACTGTTAATAGCGATAACAAAGTTAGAATATCGTCTAATTCTTTTAATGACGTAGATGCTGAGAATGCTTGGTTTATAAGAAAGATTAATGAGGCAGTTGTTAGTGTTAATGATCGTTTTTACGGTTTTGACTTATATGGTTATTCGTTTTTTCAATACGCAGAGTATGATGGTTCTGAAAATGGAAAGTATGATGCCCACACAGATTTAATTATGGGTTCGGCCAAGCCAACATATATGCTTGACACTAGAAAATTATCAGTAACAATACTCTTAAGCGAACCAGATAAAGAATTTACTGGTGGTGACTTCTTTATTCATCAAAGCGCCGAAGCTACAAGCCTAAAGATGTCTAAAGGACAAATGATCTTCTTCCCATCATTCATGCTACATGGAGTCAAGCCAGTTCTATCTGGAGTTAGAAAGTCTATTGTAATTTGGGTTGAGGGACCTAAGTTTAAATAGTTCCATGTGTTTCGTCATAAATAAACTTTGTTGTTTTATCTAAAGCATCAAACCTACTGTAATGGTTATCTGGTGCAGCCATAGCAAACCAAGGCGTATTTGCTGCATCATAAATATCTGTAGGGTCGCCATCAATGTCACGCACAGCAAACACACAATAATAATAAGTGTCATCTTGTAGTGCTGTTATTTTGTGGCGATGTTCTTTTTTAATAACAACAAATGTTGGGGCAGTAAATGTTTTAGGTTCGTTATCGTCAATCTGCACCGAGATAGAACCATGAGCCAATAGGGTTACATGGTCAAAATAGTGGATGTGTCCACCTACTTGGTCGCCTGTTTTTTCTAGATGGTTTTGACGCACCCAAATGTTTCCTATATATCCGAGTTCTTCGGAACCAATTGCTGTCATGGGAGTACCTCTATTTTAGTTGATATGTTTTCAGGAAGTTTTTTGGATTGCAAACGCATTGGGTTGACAATCATTTGTAGTTTCTCATCCCAGTTCGGGTCTGTGGATATTGGATAAACCCATGCACATTTTTCTTCGTTCCATATTTGTTTGTCGTCAATTTTTGGTGCAATAAAAGCATCTCGTTGTTCATCATATGTGAACCCTGTGCCAGCATATATTTTGCGAATGGAATTGTTGTAAGAAGTTTTAACCCATTTTCCACCAAGGTTGTCAATTAACCATTGGTATCCTTCATCGCCATTAGGGTCGTTGTTGTCTCCAACAAGTACACGGACAACTATGTTGTTTTCGTCTAGTTCTGCCCAGTGACTCATGTGAGATACCTTACGATTACGATTCCTGAACCGCCAGCAAAACCAGTAGGGCTTGAATTATATTGATAGTGACCTACTGCACCAGCGCCTCCTTGACCTGTGTTTGCTGTACCTGCTCCTGTTGGTGAACCACCAGTTCTTGTTGTGGTACCAGGGTTGTCATAAGTAACGGCGGCACCGCCGCCACCTTTTCCATATTCAATAGAAGTACCGCTATAAGAGTTGGAAACTCCTGCACCACCAGCACCACCAGTAACGGTAACACTTGGGACTGCAGGGCTAGCAGAATCTACGGCTGATGCGCTTCCTATGCTTCCAGCGCCTCCTGCTCCTCCACCGCCACCGCCACCCATGCCCGAAACTGCATCTTGGTAAACCAAACCCGCTTTGGGGTCAATAAATGATTGTCGTGAATGAGCGCCTCTCATCGCCCCACCAGCGTTACTGTTTCCACTTGAACCAGAAACATAAGTTGTGTTGTTATAATAAACAGTAGTTGCACTTGCTATTGCTCCTCCAGCAGCACTAGTTCCATTAATAGAAGAAGCAACACCAGCAGAAGCAACAGTGCTGTTATAAACATAAGCAGTACCACCTCCACCCACAACCACAGGATAAGAAGCAGTAGATGCGGTAAAAGATGTTGTAGTTACATTGCCACCACCACCTGAGCCTATTGCATTGTTCCCATTGACATAACCTTGTGCTCCTGCGCCACCACCGACAATCAAGGTCTCAACAGTCTTAGAACCAGCAGTAACTTCAAAAGTTCCATTAGCAGTAAAAGTATGAACAGTGTATAAACCGCTGGTTGTAACTGTTCCACCCGTAGCAGCAAAAGAAGCAACACCATAACCACTAGCAATAATCCCTATGCGCCCACGCATTAAGAACTCAAATCGCCAAGAAGAATAAAACTATTAGTACCAATACAATACAATGTTGCGCCTGAATACTGTGCTCTAAGTTTCAAACCAGGTGTTCCGTTTAGTGTTGCACCACCAGCAGCAACAGTAACAATTCCTGCACCAAGGCTCATCATGTCAATGCTTTGACCAGCAGAAAACCCAAGAGAAGTACCAACAGTAACCGTGACAGCAGATGCATTACTTAATGTAACCATCTTTCCTAAGTCGCCAGAAACAAGAGTATATGTAGTACCTGTTTGTGTATTAACTGTTTGTGTTGTTGCCCAAGTGCCAGAAGCACCTGTAGGACCTGTAGGACCTGTAGGACCTGTTGGCCCAGTAGGACCAGGTACAGTAGAAGCAGCTCCAGTTGGACCTGTTGGGCCAGCGGGACCTGTTGGCCCAGTAGGACCAGGTACAGTAGAAGCAGCTCCAGTTGGACCTGTTGGGCCAGCGGGACCCGTAGAGCCAGCGGGACCCGTAGAGCCAGCAGGACCTGTTGGTCCAGTAGGTCCAGCTACAGTAGAAGCAGCTCCTGTAGGACCTGTTGGCCCAGTTGGACCTGTTGGCCCTGTAGCTCCTGAGACAATTGGCTCCCATTGTGATGTACTTGAGTTATATTTTTTTAATACTGTCATGATTTAACTCCATAAAGACTAATAAATCTTATCTTTTGTATAGTAACTTATATTTTAGCAGTAGTTATCTATTAGGTAGGGTTATTTAACCCTTCCATATAGGCTGCTTTCATTTCTTTAAAATCTTTGTGTGTTATAGTGTTTTCTTTTTCTCCACATGTGTGAAGATCAGGTGTTAGAGTTAATGCCCCGCAACCCCAACAACGACTAACTAGACCTGCTGATACTTCTAAAAGAGGTGTAAAATTCATACTAGTTTCCTTCTAATGTTTCTATTCTTTGAATAAGATTTTGTATTTGTTGATCTTGTTTTTTAACTATAGCTAATAATTCAACAGAAAGCAAGTCATATTTAATAGCTTCTGGGAGCTCTGGATCATCCATATCATAGGATACTAGGTGAGTTAGTCCAGCTTCATGCAAGGTTTCTGCAATCATACCGAAATGATTGAAGCGCTGATATTGTATATCTTCTTCTAACATTCCTTCTTTCCAGTCAAATGTAACTGGGTTAAGGTCCAATAAAGGACTTCTTTCCGGTGCATAAGGAACAATATTTTCTTTAAATCTTATACTTGAAGAAGTTGTTCCTAAAGTTCCTGAAGAGTTTACTTGGACAGCACGACCTGTAACTACGAGTGAATAAATATAATCTGAGTTCTTAACTCTACCAACAGTAAGTCCTAATCCAGTATAAGTACCACCACTGTAGTGGGTAGATTCTGATTGGCCACCATTATGATAAAAAGCACTTGTTGCATTGACAGTGGTAAATTGAGGACTGCTGTACGCATTTAAATCTTGATTATATGATCCTGCAGGTCCAGTTGGACCTGTTGCTCCAGTAGAACCAGTGGGTCCAGCAGCTCCTGCTGGTCCAGTAGGACCTGTTGGCCCAGTAGTTCCTGCAGCACCTGTAGGTCCAGTAGGACCGGTGAGTCCAGTAGGTCCTGCAACAGTAGAATCAGCTCCTGCTGGTCCGGTAGGACCTGTAGGACCGGTGGGACCGGTGGGTCCTGCAACAGTGGAGGCAGCTCCTGTTGGACCTGTTGGCCCAGTAGGACCTGTAGGCCCAGTAGGACCTGTGGGCCCTGCAACAGTAGAATTAGCTCCAGTAGGACCTGTAGGGCCGGTAGGACCTGTTGGCCCAGTAGGACCAGGTACAGTAGAAGCAGCTCCAGTGGGACCTGTTGGGCCAGCAGGACCCGTAGAACCAGCAGAACCTGTTGGGCCGGTAGGTCCTGTAGGTCCCGTAGGACCGACTGAACCAGTAGTTGCAGTGTCTGCCCAAATAACGTTAGTACTTGCAGGAGGTGTACTTTGAATGACTATAGTATCAGCTCCGGCAGGGCCGGTAGGGCCTACTGCTTGTCCGCTTATTGCGCTATAAATATTTACTCTTACGGCATTTAATGCGGGAGGTGAATCAAAATATAAGTTTACAGAGTTAGTTGTTATTGCATCCCATGCCGTAATAAAGGAAGAATAAGGTGCAATATTATCTTTAGTTAAAACTACTAAGTCTCGTGTTTGCAAATTATGATTAATCGTGATTGTACTACTCGCGCCATCTCCAATATTTGTGCTATAAGTAGTCCCCTCAACGGAAGAATAAGTATTGACCCATTTTGTTCCATCCCAAGATAATATTTGAGAAGATACCGGAGAGACTATCTCAACATCACCAACACCATCTAAACTAGATATTGTAGCGGTAAATGCTTTATTGACCCATTTACCAGTTGCGTTATCCCAAGCTAAAACTTGATCAGAACTGGGCGATGGCGCATTTACATCTATTAAGTCATCTAAATTAGCTACTGTAGAAGCTACTCCTGGCATATATTTATTTAGCGAGGCATTGTATTTTAATACTTCAGTATCAGATGCTCCAGAAGTTTGTATTTCTATTCCATTAACTTTTAATTGTGGAGCTGTAACCATTCCCGTAAAAGTTGGAGTTGCACTATTTGACTTTAAATCTATAGCTGTTTGTTGTGCGGTAGAAATTGGCTTATTTGTATCTGATGTATTGTCTACATTTCCCAAACCAACCATTGATTTGGTAACGCCACCAACAGTTCCAGTAAACGTTGGATCAGCAATTGGAGCCTTAAGATTTAAAGCTGTTTGCTGTGCAGTAGATACTGGCTTATCCAAATCGCTGGTATTATCAGCATTACCAAGTCCCACCATTGATTTTGAAACACCAGATACGGTTCCAGTAAACGTAGGGTCTGCAGTTGGAGCTTTTGTATTAATCTGAGTTTGGATTGATGAAGTAACGCCATCAAGATACCCAATTTCAGTATCTGTAATATTTGTAACACGAGTCTGGACTATCGAAGTATCAATTGCAATATTAGGAGTTGCGCCTTCTCCTGAATTGCTGGATATAGTTATACCGTTGCCTTGAACTAAATTCTTAACATAGTCTCCAACAGTATCAGAAGTTAGATCAACAGCATCGTTGACCCATTGAGAACCTGTCCATCTTAAAAAATCTCCATTTGCAGCTGAAGTTATTGTCACATCTGAAAGAGCGTTTATTCCATGGTTAGAAATGTCTGATACGGTTCCCGTTACATCTCCAGTTAAAGGTGCTGTAACTCTTGCAAAAGTAGGACTAGCGGTAGTAGCAACATCTTGACCAATTGAAATTGTTGGGGTTGCACCTTCACCAGTGTTATTAGATAAGGTCACACCAGTGCCGGCGACCAAATTCTTAGTATAATCACCAGTAGTATGAAATCCTAAAGCTATTGAATTTTCAGTAATTGAATTTAAATCTAAAAATGTAGTTCCATCATTCGTGAACTGCCATTTATCTGACGCTTCGTTCCATCTGATTTGAACGTTTGTAGAAGTTCCACGCTCAATTTCAATACCAGCATTTTCAGTTGGAGCTCCAGTGACATTGGAATTTAATACTAATATATTATCTTCTACTGTAACTGTTTCTGAATTTAAAGTTATTGTTGTTCCAGTTACGGTAAGATTTCCACTAATAGTTACGTCATCTTCAGTAACTATAGCTGTTTCTGTATCTTGCAATAAGTTTAAACTGCTACTGACTAAATTGCCATCATTGTCTTTATAATAAAGGACACCATTTCTTGGGTCAATAGCTAATTGTCCAGGTGCTATTATTGGTCTAGGTAATGCCATTAATATATCCTCTTAAAATAATTAGCTCTAAATAAATGAGCCGGAACATGACTATATAGTAATTGTTTCAACCCTTAATAATCAGAACTCATATGATTAAATGATTTAAGCTTGAGCTTTTTTGTCTACTTTAGTAAAGACTTGATTGATTTCAGTCGATGTTAATTTGCCATCATCCAAAAATGCTCTAGATAAGCCCTCTACTACCGTAGCTACTCCAGCCATTCCAGCCATAAAACAAGCTTTCCATAAGGAAACACCAGCAATTGCACCAGCACCAATAACGCTAAGGCCAGATGCAGCAAATGTTGCTACTATTCTTAAAATTATATTATATGTAGTTTTCATTTAATCCTCATCATTTTTAATCATGGCGTGGATATAGTGGACCAAGAAGGCACAGCCTGTGGCTATGACTGTTATCTTTCTTGTTTCCCCAGAAAGAGTTGCAAACACTACGACGCTACCTGAGATAGTGAAAGCTAGTGCTGAAGTCTCTCTTGATATTTTTTTAATGAAGCCCCATGGGCTAAATCTTTTTTTCATTGTTCCCTCCTGATATTTAAATATACTGTTTCTTGTAAAGTGGTTTTCTTCTTCATCTTCTGGACCTTCTATTTCAGAGTCCTCTTCTTCGCCTTCTGGATCTTCATCTTCTTTGCGACCATTAGAGTTTCCTCCGTCACCTGATCCTCCACCAGAACCGCCTCCAGAACCTCCTGTTGGCCCAGACGGACTAGAGCCACCCATGCCAGCTGTAGCAGCGGTTAACGCTGCACTGGCAGCTAATAGAGTTCTACGAGAGCCTACGTCTACGCTAGAACCTACTGGGACGTAGTCATCCAAGCCCTCTCCGTAGACGTTAATTGTTTCCTCAAAGGCATTCTTTACTTCTTCTGGGGCGTTTGTCACAGCCTCAACAAGAGCTGCTTCTTCTTCTTGGGTCAATTCACCGACAGGAATCTCGGCAAAGATCTCTGCAGCTTGGTCCCCGTCAATACTTGCCAAGACCTTATCACTGGTAGCAAGTTCAGTAGCTTGATCTGCGGTGACGCCATTTTCTAGGATATTATCAACAGCAGCAGCAACTTGATCTTCGCTAATGTTATCTGATTCCAGTATTCCAACGACTTCAGCGAACTGCTCATCAGTGAGAGGTGAGTCCAAGACTGCACTAATTACCTCAGCAAATTTTTCATCAGACAATGGCTCAGCAAAGACTGCATCCAACGCTGCACTTAATTCTTCAGTTGAAAGATCGTCCGCAAAGACAGAGTCAACAACAGCTGCAAACTCTTCAGTACTCAAAGGGCCATCAAGAAGAGATGTAACCAATGCTGCTACTTCTTCTGGTGAATCAGCATTAGCTATGGCATCTGTCACAGCTGCACCAAGCTCCTCTGCATTGTCTGTATTTTGAAATATATCAGCGACTGCACTATCGGCTGCATCTTGAGTGTTTTCTGGAACAACTGGTTCTGTTGGTGCAGGAGAATTTGGTTCTGTTGTAGTTGTAGTAGTCTCATCTACCGAATCGGGTGGAGTAGTAGGTTCCTCTTGTGGGATAGTCGTAGTAGTACCAGTTGGAACTTCAGGAATGGTTGTTGTTGTAGTGGTTTCTGGTACATCTGGTTCAGTTGTGGTTGTGGTGGGTTCTTCCGTGGTAGTGGTTGGCTCTTCTACTGTAGTTGTAGTAGGTTCTTCAGTAGTGGTAGTTGGGGGAACCGTAGTGGTTGTAGTGGTAGTTGTAGTTGTAGTTGTTGTAGATGTAGTGGTTGTAGTAGTTGGAACTGCGTTAAAGTTTTGATACCATTCAGTATTGGCACTGTTCGGTACTGCGTACACTGCAACATTAGTGCTACCATTCCAAGAATAAGCAGTTACAAATGTTCCATTTTCATCCCAAAAGTTATTAGTAATAGTTGACCAAATTTGTGTTTTATGATTATTATTCCAGCCATCATCAAGATAAATTGATTGACCATTGTTAGTGAAAATATTACCATCTATTATTCTATTATTACCACCAACAGAAGTCCATGATGTAGGAGTCCAAGCATTGTGGTAGATTGCTATGCCATTGTGATCAAATGTTGAATTGTAAATTTGCGATCTATTTAAACCAGTTATGTTTGCGCCATAACCAGAATTGTATGTAAATGTTGAATTTTCTATTTTTGTAAAACGATAATTATAAATACCTGCATAGTTGTGATCAAATGTTACGTTATTAAAATACATTCTGTTTGCATAATCTGTATCGACATTGCTTACAGCAGTTGGAGTAGAGCCATAATCGCATGCAGTACCATAGCTTAAATATGTAAATTGAGAATCATTTAAATATATTGCTCCGCCATTATTTTGAAACACAGCACTTCCAGAAGACATATTTGTAAACTTAACTCTGTTAATGTACAAGGTTCCGTTCTGATTCCAGATCATTCCACCATTTGTGGCTTTACCTCTTTTAAGCATCATGTCGCTGATTCTTATTATTCTTGATCCATTATTATAAAATGAACGATAAAGATCATTGCCATCAATTATTGTATTGGAAATTCCTGCTCCTATGATGGTTATACCTTGCGTGATAGATGGTAGATCAGATGTAAGCGAAATTGTTCCAGGTGTGTCAATCGAAATAGCATCATATACACCGCCAGCTGTTGCATTTGCTTGGTTAATTGCCCATCTCAAAGTACCTTGAGTATTTGTATCATCTAAACTAGTTACGTGTAGAGATGAATCAACAGGAGTAACGGTAAGGTTTAACTGAGATTGAACAGATACGCCGTCAGCGTCTTTTGCGGTAATGGTAATAACAGCATTTCCGTTAGCAGTTAACAGTGGGTTTATGTTTATATAACCGTCTGTGTTATTGGACATTGCAACTGAAAGATATTGAGAAGTATTTGGAACAATTGCTTCATCACTAGAAACGGCAGTGACAGTCCATTGGCTCTGGGTAGTTGAATCATCTGATAACGTAAAATTAACTCTATTATTAGAGGCACTTGCTGCTATTGTCAGAGGTTGAATAGAAGAAGCAAAAACTGGTGCCGCGTTCTGCCTTGGAGTGGATCCGTACTTTATATTACGGACAGATTGCATATTATTCATGCCACCAGTTGCTGCTGTAAAACCCCAATAGACTTGCCCTGACGATGCAGAAAATAAAGATTCTAAATCTGTTGAAACTCCACTAAATAAGGTCTCACCCTCATCTTCTGTACTTCCATTTAAATTTAAGTCAAGTGCTACACTGACTGTATTTGCTGATGAATCCCAGTAAATTTTTGTTTTGCGCCAATTTCCATCTTCAATGTTACCTACAGCTACAGGTTGAACGCCCCATTGGGCACTGTAGTGTGACGTGTCACCATTCTTCATCAAACCAACGTGATCATAGTATGGATCACTACCATTTTGATACGTATCATACTCTACAGCAAATGAGGGTGTTATACCCATATAGCCAAGACCACCACCTGTTGAACCTGCAGCTACTGAGTTCGGTTGCATTACAAAAGCTAGACCATCTGCACCTGGGTCGTAATTACCAAGGTAAACTTCAGCTGAAACACAAAAATCTTTAGATAAATCAACTCTAGATTTATTCCAAGTAGCTCCAAATTTACTACCAAGAGCAGGTGTTAGATTGATTGTCCCGTTACTGTTGCCGGCAACTCCTCCATAAACAAAATTACTATCGCTAAAAACTGTAGTACAGTCAGCAGTATTCGCAGCTTTTACCTTTGCTGATATAGGGGAAATCCAAGCAATGATAAATAATAATACAAGTATCCATGATCCACGACGTGGTTTAATGTTCATCAGTCAGCCCTCCGATGTTCAAGAATAATAGTAATGAACATCAAAGATTTTTCATTAGTGAATCCTAACTTAGAAAGGGAAAAGCCCCAGTAGAAATTAATCCACTGGGGCTTTGCACCGGCCTCCGTTGCAAGGAGATTAGTATATCATAGGATAATACTAACCACCACCACCAGAGGTAAAGTTTGATGAAATTGATGAAGAAGCTATTCTAATCCATCTATTAGTAGAAACACAAGCATAGAAATAATCAGTACTGCCGGTATTATTGTAAGCAAACTGCCCAACTGTTCCAGTCGTAGTTGACGATTGATGGTGCGATAATTCCAGACATTTGTGTCTCCTGTTGTTTGTTAGTCCCAGATACGGGTTGGGTTGCTTGTGGCTTCCCTAGCAATTAAATAATTTTTATACTTAAACAGTTTGATATGTTCCAGTTAAACTAAAACTTTGACTAGTAGTCCAACCACTTGCTCCAGAGTCGCCAGTGTCACCTTTGGCACCTGTGGCGCCTGCCTTTAAATATATTATATCTTTGCTTAGTTATTGTTTTTCGTATACTCCACTAAATGTCATAAAACTACCTTTACTAGTTGCCCATCCACCACTTCCAAATGGACGTTCGTAGTCAAAAGGT
>Ga0194048_10000353_pt1 | contig 21990 bp, 18 predicted proteins | sample JunL225m_MetaG_FD_161685 | JGI IMG/M metagenome (GOLD analysis project Ga0194048, IMG submission 161685) | Anoxic zone freshwater microbial communities from boreal shield lake in IISD Experimental Lakes Area, Ontario, Canada - Jun2016-L222-5m | ecosystem: Environmental > Aquatic > Freshwater >...
GAAATTTATCCATTGATCTGTAAAAGAACAGAACACCAACGTTTTCGATACGATAGAATGCAACAAATATTAGTTGCTGCAATGCTTCAAAGCGAACAAGTTTGGTTGCCAGTATTGCACGAGCCTATTGATGTTATGCAATTGATACCTTCAGCAAAACACCAACAAAAATTAATAGCACATTGTACCGATGATTCAAAAAACTCCATCAACACATTGCCTATTACAAACAATGCCTTGATTTTAATAGGCCCCGAAGGTGATTTTACACCCGACGAAATATCATTGGCAAAGAACAATGCATTTTTACCTGTGAGTTTAGGTAATACCCGATTAAGAACGGAAACTGCTGGAGTTGTTGCTATTACACTACTTGCAAATAGATCTTAGTAATTTTATTTCTTATCTTACCAATATGAAGCGCTATCATTTTTTACTAATTTTTATATTATTGGTAAATATTGTTGGATGCAAAAATGCACTAACTCGAAAAAAAAATATTTTCCGAGACACCTCTATTACAAAAGTTACTTCATTTAATACTTTATTTTTCGACAGCATACAAGTAACCAATTTTTTATTGTTACACCCAGAACTAAGCAATTATGAAAATCAGTTTAATGATTTTTACAAAGCGCGAAACTACCAATATGCATGGTTCGACAAAGAGGGTATTACCGATCAAGCTGCTCATTTTTTAAACCTCTTAAATAATGATAGCAATGAATTACAAGATAGTAGTATGCTGAATCCAGCACTAGTTCAGCTTTACAATACCTTACACTACGATACATTGCATAAAACGCCAAAAGATAGTATGTTAAAAACAGAGCTGCTATTTACTGGGCAATTTTTTTTATATGCCGAAAAAGTATACAATGGTAGCAATATAAATACCGCAGATCTTGGCTGGTTTATTCCTAGAAAAAAAATTGACCTAACTAATCTCTTAGGCGAAACATTAAAATTAAAAGCCACTGAAATTGGCTTACTGGCAGATACTAATTCGCCATACAAAAAATTGCAAACCCAACTAAGTTTTTATTACCAGCTTGCAAAAAAAGAAGCAGTTGACACTATTCCATTTCAACCGAAACCGCTTAAAAAAGGCAATAACGCACAGGTAATTAAAACAATTAAAAATCGGTTGGCTGCATTAGGTGATTTACTTATTAATGATAGCCTTTCAAAATATGATTCATTATTATTCAAAGCCGTTGTTCAATTTCAAAAAAGAATGGGCTTAAGTGTTGACGGTGCGATTGGGAATAAAATGATTGAAGAATTAAATGTACCTGCTGCTAAAAGAATCAAACAGTTATTAGTAAATATGGAACGCTTACGTTGGCTACCTGTAATTAAAGACAGTAACTATATTTTAGTGAATATTCCAGAGTACAAATTGCATGTAATAGATAGTGGGAAAACTATTTTTGACTTAAATGTAATTGTAGGCAAAACTGCTAATGGAACTGTCATCTTTAATAGTCAATTAAAATACATTGTATTTAGTCCCTACTGGAATGTGCCTGCAAGCATTGTTGAAAAAGAAATCCTTCCCGCTATTGCTAAAAATCCAAAATATTTAGAAAAAAATAATATGGAAATCACGGGTAAAAGCAAGGGGCTTCCTACTATCCGTCAAAATCCTGGCCCATTAAATTCATTGGGATTGGTGAAATTTTTATTTCCAAACAATTACGATATTTATTTACACGATACCCCAAACAGAGAACTGTTTACACAATCTAGCAGGGGATTGAGCCATGGCTGTATTCGCATAAGTAATCCTCAAAAAATGGCTGCTTATTTATTAAGAAGTGACACCATTTGGAATGCAACAACAATTGACACCGCCATGCACCAGCCAATAGAAAAATGGGTGACCTTAAAAAAAACAATCCCAGTATTCATTGTTTATTTTACAGCCTGGATAGACCAAAATGGTTTGCTTAATTTTAGAAAAGACATTTATGGGCATGATGAAAAAATGTCTTTGAAATTATTTAAACAATAACTAATTAATTTAGCTACTTAAAATACTAACTATGCAATTGGTTGAAGTAACAGATAAAAAAACAGCTGCCGAATTTATAAAAATAGCAGTTCAAATTAACAAATCGAACCCTGCATACATCCGTCCGCTTGACAATGAAGTGAACGAAGTGTTTGATCCTTTGAAAAATAAATTTTTTAACCATGGCGAACCAAAACGCTGGATTCTTTTAAATGAAGAAGGTGTTGGCATTGGTAGGATTGCTACTTTTGTCAATAGCAAGTATATTAATAAAGGAACTGATTTTGAAACAGGAGGCATTGGTTTTTTTGATTGTATTAATAATCAAACAGCTGCAAATATTTTGTTTGATGCTGCAAAGCAATGGTTAATTAGCAAAGGGGCTGCCGCAATGGATGGGCCAATTAATTTTGGAGACCGCGATAAATGGTGGGGCTTACTTGTGGAAGGTTTTGATAGCGAACCAATATATGGCATGTCTTTTAATCCCTCTTATTACGAATCACTTTTTGATGCTTATGGGTTTAAAAATTACTACAACCAATATTATTATACCATGGTGGTAGACGATCCATATCCAGCGCGTTTTACAGAAAGGCATGCTAGGTTTAAAGCAAAGCCAGACTACCAAGCAAAACATGCCAAACTCAATGAAATAGAAAAATATGCCATGGATTTTGCTACGGTGTATAATAAGGCTTGGGCGCAACACGGAGAAGCAAAAGAGATTTCGAATGACGAGGTATTAAAATTGTTTAAAAAGATGAAGCCCATCTTAGATGAACGCACCATTTGGTTTGCCTATTTTAAAGAAGAGCCAATTGCCATGTTTATCAATATCCCCGACCTCAACCAATATTTCAAATATTTTAATGGAAAATTAGGCTGGTTGCAAAAACTACAGTTGGTTTGGATGAAATGGCGAGGTAGCAACAAAAGACTCACGGGTATGGCTTTTGGCGTAGTTCCAAAATTCCAAGCATTAGGGGTGGATAGCTTTTTAATCAAAGAATGCGGCCAATTTGTTCAGGGTAATGGGTGGTACGATATGTATGAAATGGGCTGGGCTGGCGAATGGAACCCAAAAATGATCAATATCTACAAAAGCCTAGGAGGTAAGCAAAGTAGGCGTTTAATCACTTACCGCTACCTATTTAACCCTAGCCAAAATTTTGAAAGACATCCAGAAATGGACTACAAATAAAAAACTTATTCAGAAAATCAGTTTCTACCCAGTAATCATTGTAAAAAACTGCTTGATTGCTTACATTTGAACTTCTTCTAAGTGAATTATGGATAATTTCGTTGTATCAGCCAGAAAATACCGCCCACAGAACTTCAATACTGTGGTTGGGCAAGCGCATATCACCACAACGCTCAAGAATGCCATTAAAAATAACCAATTAGCGCACGCATTTTTATTTTGCGGACCAAGAGGTGTGGGTAAAACAACCTGTGCTAGAATATTAGCAAAAACCATTAATTGTACTAACCAAACAGCCGATGGCGAAGCTTGTAACACTTGTAATAGTTGTGTTTCTTTTGACGCAGGCAGTTCCTTAAATATTCATGAATTAGATGCGGCTAGTAATAACTCGGTAGACGATATTCGATCTTTAGTTGAACAGGTTCGATTTGCACCACAGGCGGGTAAATACAAAGTATATATTGTAGATGAGGTACACATGTTAAGTGCGAGTGCCTTTAATGCATTTTTAAAAACACTGGAAGAACCACCACCCTATGCAATTTTCATTCTGGCTACAACCGAAAAACATAAAATATTACCTACAATTTTAAGTAGGTGTCAAATTTTTGATTTCAAACGCATCACCAATAACGACACGGTAGAACATTTACAAGAAATTGTTACCAAAGAACATATCAATGCCGAAAAAGCAGCACTACAAGTTATCGCCCAAAAAAGCGAAGGTTGTATGCGTGACTCTTTAAGTATTTTAGATAAAATTGTCAGCTTCACCAATGGCACACTTACGTATCAAAATACACTAGAGCATTTAAATATATTAGACGACGACTATTATTTTAAAATGTTAGAAGCCATGCAAGAACAAGACCTTGCAACGGCTATGCTTTTATTTGATGAAATAAACCGCAAAGGATTTGAAGGCGATTTGGTATTGAATGGATTTGCTGAATTTATTAGAAATTTATTGGTTTGTAAAGACCCAAAATCCGCGGCTTTATTAGAAGTGGTTGAAGGCATGCAAGCCAAATATACCAGCACTGCAGTAAAAGCAGGTGTTTCTTTTTTGGTGAGTGCTTTGAATATTTTAAATGAATCGGAAATAAATTATAAAATGGCGCGCAATAAAAGATTGCACGTTGAATTGACCATTATCAAACTAAATTTTTTACAACAAGCCATTGAGCTCAGTTCAGAAAATGGCATACTTGTAAAAAAAAAACGGATTGACGGACCCATTGCTATCCGCACAAAACAAATTCCATCCATCCAACTAAATGTTGCTTCAAACACTGCAGCGCCTGCTCCAAAACTTTATATTGAAACACCTGCCGCAACGGTAACAGCAGCAAAGCCAGTGACCCCAGTTGCAGCGAATCCAACCCCAATTAAACCGCCAGTTGCTACTCCAAAACCCAACCTAATTCCTACCGGAAATAAAAAAGGTCTATTGGATGCATTGCGTGAAAAATATGGTGACCAATATGCTATTGAAGAAGTGAAAGAGGCAGAAGTACTAAACATGGACAAGCTTAGATCTTGTTGGGAGAGTTACACCAAAATATTAGAACAACAACTTAAACATTCTTCTGCAGGCACTTTTAAAATTGCCAAATTAGCAATTGAAGATGATATTCATTTTACAGTAACTATTTCTTCTCTAACTTCTCAAAAATTTGTGGAGCAAGAGCGAATGGTGCTGATAGACCATTTGCAAAAAGCATTCAATAACAGAACCATTGCTTTTACGGTTTTGGTAGATGCAGGAGAAATGGAAGAAGTACCCGCACATTTGCGCATGAATAGCCGTCAAAAATACGAGCGAATAGCCGAGCAATACCCACTTGTAAAAGCACTCAAAGAAAAATTGAAATTAGAAATCGACTATTAATTTAGTGGCGCTTATTTGCTTTGCGTGTACCCGTTTTTCAATAACCAAGGAAGTATTTTTGTGCGTTGGTCTCCTTGAACAATAATTTCTGCGTCCTTAGCAGACCCACCTGTTCCACAAAAGTTTTTTAATTGTTTGCCAAGAACCTCAAGGTCTTCATTGGTGCCAATAAATCCTGTAATTAAAGTAACAGCCTTTCCTGCACGGTGTTTGGTTTCTAAACGAATGCGTAATTTTTGTTGGGCTGGCGCAAGTGTTGCTAATATTTCATCGGTCGACTCAAATGAAAAATTTGGGTCTGTACTAAATACGAATCCTCTACTATCGGGCTTATTTTTTTTTGACATTGTACAAATTTAATAAAAGAATCTTCTAGTTAAAACTGGCTTTTAAACTGAGGTCTACACTTTGTGCTTGATGAATCAATGCCCCAACACTTACATAATCAACACCAGTATTAGCATAATCTTGAATATTTTCTAAATTAATTCCACCACTCGCTTCTGTTTCAAAATCAGTTCCAATTATTTTAACTGCTATTGCTAAATCTATAGGTAAAAAATTATCCAACATAATTCTAAAAACTTTTCCTTTTCCTATTGCGCATACTTTTTCTACGTCGGCTAGTGTTCTGGTTTCTACTTCAATTTTTAAGGGCAAATTATTTGTAGAAACATAATTAAACGCTTTATTTATAGCCATTTCTAATCCGCCACAATAGTCAATATGATTGTCTTTTAGCATAATCATATCGTATAAAGCAAATCGATGATTAACGCCACCACCAATTTTAACTGCCGCTTTTTCTAGCAATCTAAAATTAGGCGTTGTTTTTCTGGTATCTAAAATTTGAGTGTGATATCCTTGTAATAAATTAGTATATTTTTTTGTGAGTGTTGCTATCCCAGACATCCGTTGCATGCAGTTTAATACAAGGCGTTCCGCACTAAGTATCGCATGAATTGGCGCATGCACTTCAAATGCAATCTCTCCTTTTTTCATAGTATCGGCATCTGCTTTAAATGCCTTAAAAATTGTTGTAGGAGTTAGTATTTGAAAAATTCTTTCCGCTACTTTCATTCCAGCCAAAACACCGTCTTGCTTTATCATTAAAACTGCTTTACCCATAGCGGCACTATCAATGCAACTCAAAGTAGAATAGTCGCCGTTTCCAATATCTTCTTTTAATCCAGCTATTATCAATTGATCTAGCAGCTCTTGTGTGGTTTGCATCTTACAAAACTAAGGTCTTAGAATAAAATTGGGGCTATGATAAATAAAACTTCCTATGCATTAATTAATGCGCATGGTAATAATCTGGTGCTTGTTAGATTTGGCTTTTAGCATCACAGTTACATTGTAAGACTTACCAGTGCTAGTTAATTTACCAGTGATATACAAAGTATTACCTATTTCACGGTCAGACCCTTTTTCAAAGCCTTTAATATGGTTATCATCAAAAAAAGTCTTCAAAGCAATCGTTGCTTGATTACGACCCATATTTTTAACTTCTTCTTTATCGAGTAATTTCAAATCGATAAAATCGTCAAAATAGGCACCTATTTCTGTAGCATCTGCCGTCTTAAATGCTTTAACAATAGCATCTGTATCTGGTTGAATTGAAAATGACGCAGTGCCCACAAATACGGCGATTAATAAAAATATATATTTCATATTGATAGATTCTTAAGAACAGTTTGCTAAAAACATGCCAACTTTGATAAATTGCACGCAAAAGCTAAGTTAGCTGAAAAGAATTATTTAAATAACCGTGTTTTATGAGCAAGAAAGTGATTTTAGCAATTATGGATGGATGGGGATTAGGCAAAATTCCTAGTGCAGATGCCATTCAGCAAGCGCGCCCTGCATTTGTAAGTAGTTTATATAGTAAATATCCAAATACCACTTTGGTTACTTGTGGCGAAGAAGTAGGACTACCTGACGGACAAATGGGTAATAGTGAAGTTGGGCACCTGAATTTAGGTGCTGGAAGAATCGTGTACCAAGAGTTACAAAGAATTAATGTAGCCATCCGTACTGGTGAATTGGCTCAAAACCCTGTGTTATTGGCGGCTATTGAACAAGCAAAAACAAACAACAAGCCTTTGCATTTATTAGGTTTAGTTAGTGATGGTGGCGTTCACTCGCATACTAGTCATTTAAAAGCTATTTGCAATATTTGTAAAGACGCTGGCTTAACCGAAGTATATATCCATGCATTTACAGATGGTCGTGATACAGATCCTAAAAGTGGCTTAGGATATATTACAGATATAGAGGATTTTTTAAAAGGCGCTGTAGGAAAGATTGCTACCGTTAGTGGCAGGTATTATGCCATGGACAGAGACAAGCGCTGGGAAAGGGTAAAACTAGCCTACGATACTTTAGTAAATGCAGCAGGACTAACTGCTAGCAATGCAATAAGTGCAATAACACAATCTTATGCAGCAGGTGTTTCTGATGAATTTATTCTGCCAACTGTTATTACAGATGCAAACAACCAACCCATTGCCCAAATTAAAGAAGGCGATTCGGCCATTTGTTTCAATTTTAGAACAGACCGTTGTAGAGAAATCACAGAAGTATTAACCCAAACAGATTTTCCTGAATTGGGCATGCAAAAATTGAATTTGCATTATACAACCATGACGCTGTACGATCATAAATTTAAAAACGTACAAGTGATTTTTGAAAATGATAATTTGGTTAATACCCTTGGTCAAATATTAGAAGCCAATGGTAAAAAACAAATTCGCATTGCAGAAACCGAAAAATATCCGCACGTAACTTTCTTTTTTAATGGCGGAAGAGAAGAACCTTTTACTGGCGAAAGCAGAATTATGGTTCCCTCACCAAAAGTGGCTACATACGATTTGCAGCCAGAAATGAGTGCCATAGAAATTACCGACAAACTTATTCCTGAAATTGAAAACGAAACTGCCGATTTCATTTGCTTGAACTACGCAAACACAGATATGGTGGGCCATACAGGGGTATTTAGCGCTGCAATTACCGCAGCCCTAACCGTTGACAAATGTGTTGAGCGAGTGGTAACAGCGGCCTTAAAACACAATTACACTGTTTTCTTAACTGCCGACCATGGCAATGCCGACTTTATGATTAATGAAGATGGCTCGCCAAATACGGCGCATACTTTAAACCTAGTTCCATTTTTTATCATTGATAATGAATGGAAAGGAACTGTAAAATCTGGCAGACTAGGCGATCTAGCACCTACTATTTTAACAGTTATGGGATTACCAATTCCAAAAGAAATGACAGGAGATATTCTTATTTAAACTTAAAAAAATAACGAATGAAAATTTTAAAAAAAATCGGCATTGTAGTTTTGGTGGTTTTAGTGCTTATGCAACTTTATCGCCCAGCAAAAAACGATTCCAATAAAATGGACAATGATATTTCAAAATCATATGCTGTGTCGGAAGATATTAAAACAATTTTGGCAAAAGCATGTAATGACTGTCATAGCAATAACACAGTTTATCCATGGTATGCGAATATTCAACCTGTGAATTGGTGGTTAAACGACCATATTAAGGATGGCAAAAAACACATGAATTTTAACGAATTCAATAGTTACAGAATAGCAAGACAGTATAAGAAAATGGAAGAATGTATGAAGGAAGTAAAAGATGGCGAAATGCCGCTTGAATCTTATACCCTCATTCATAAAGAAGCTATTTTAACTGATGCCGAAAAACAAAAACTATACGACTGGTGCACATTGGTAAGAGATAGTATTAAAGCAAGGTATCCTGCAGACAGTTTGGTACTTCCTAAAAAGAAAAAGTAACCGCTAAATAACAGCTCTTAAGGCAGCTTAGCCAATATTCGTTTACTTTGCACTATGGAAATTACTTCTGCTAAATACGTTATCTCTTCTGCACTAGTGGAACAATGCCCCAAACCAGACAAAGCAGAGTATGCTTTTATTGGCAGGAGCAATGTGGGCAAATCATCCCTAATTAATTTATTAACCAAGCAGAAGAACTTAGCAAAAACATCAGGAACTCCTGGTAAAACACAGTTGATTAACCATTTTGAAATTGAAAGCTCTGGCAATGCAAGAGGGCCAAAAGAAAAATGGTTTTTGGTGGATCTTCCAGGATATGGCTATGCAAAACGTTCCATTTCGGATAGAAATAGGTGGCAACAAATGATTGATGGATACCTGCGTAAAAGAGAAAACCTAATGCAAGTATTTGTACTCATTGACAGTAGGCATACTCCTCAAAAAAACGACTTAGAATTCGTTAGTCAACTAGATATTTGGCAGGTTCCCTTTAGTTTAGTGTTTACCAAATCCGACAAAGAGAAACCAGCAGTAGTTGCTAGAAACGTACAAGCATTTTTAGATAAACTTAGAGAAACTTGGCAGTTCTTGCCAAGACATTTTGTTACAAGCGCCGAAAAGAAAACCGGCAGAGAAGATTTGTTGCAGTTACTACAACAAATGAATAATGACTATAAAGCAAATTAAATAATGAAGATCCTACTGGTTTATTTAAAACCTTACAGATGGCATATTGCCCTGGCCTTATTACTGGCCGCTATTAACCAAACTTTTTCAATGTTTGATCCAATGATATTTGGAAAAATGTTTGATCAGTTTGCCAATCACCCTAACACATTTACAGATGGTAGTCCTAGAACAGAAAACCAATATATTAGAGGCCTTTCCACTATGCTTTTTTTATTGGTAGGTACTGCTATGGTTAGTAGAATTGCAAAAGCATTTCAAGACTATACCGTAAACGTTGTTATTCAAAAATTTGGTGCAAAAATTTTTACGGATGGCTTAAAGCATTCTATGCGCTTGCCTTACCAAGAATTTGAAGACCAACGCAGCGGCGAAACTTTGTCTATTTTAACCAAGGTAAGAAGCGATACAGAGAAGTTTATTAGCTATGTGATAAATGTATTGTTCATGATTATTGTGAGCATTGTATTTGTATCTATTTATGCAACAAGGCTTCATTGGTCAATTGTACCGATCTATATGGGTGGTGCTTTACTCATTGGTGTAGTAACCAATTTATTGAGTAAGAAAATAAAATCTATCCAAAAAAATATTATCCGCGAAACAACTTCATTAGCAGGTTCTACTACCGAAAGTTTGCGCAATATTGAATTGGTAAAAAGCCTTGGATTAACAGACCAAGAAGTAAAAAGATTGAATTTAAATACCTATAAAATTTTAGGACTTGAGTTAAGAAAAGTAAAAAACATTCGGTCTTTGAGTTTTATTCAAGGCACAATGGTAAATTTTTTACGACAAATAATTACGTTCACTTTAATGTGGCTTATTTTTAGAAAAGTGCTTACATCGGGCGAATTGATTTCCTTACAATTTTATAGTTTCTATATTTTTGGACCACTACAAGAAATTGGCAATATCATTATCAGCTATCGCGAAGCCGAAGCCTCAATGGTTAATTTTCATAACTTAATGCTTAAGAAAATTGAGCCATCTCCTGTAATGCCTAAGCATATTGGAATGGTAGAAAGCTTATCATTTAATCAGGTTGTTTTTCAGCACCAAACCGCACAATATAAAGCCTTAGACGGAATTAGCTTTAGTGTAAAACAAGGCGAAACCATTGCTTTTGTTGGCCCATCTGGTGCAGGAAAAAGCACACTTGTAAAATTATTGGTTGGATTATATCGACCACAACAAGGCACAATATTGTACAACCAAATTGATGGCAACGAATTGAATTTTGATGAGCTAAGAAATCAAATAGGATTTGTTACACAAGACACCCAATTGTTTGCTGGGTCTATTAGAGAGAATTTATCATTCGTAGCGCCTGACGCAAGCGATGATGCCATGCGTGAAGCTTTACAAAAAGCCAGTTGCAATAATATTTTATCTAAAGGAGATAAAGGCTTAGACACTATGATTGGCGAAGGCGGTCTAAAATTAAGTGGTGGCGAAAAACAAAGATTATCCATTGCACGTGCACTATTAAGACACCCACATTTATTAATATTCGACGAAGCAACTTCATCATTGGATAGTATTACCGAAGAAGAAATTACCAGTACCATACGCCAACTTTCTTCAGAAAAAGAACAAATTACTGTAATGATTGCGCATAGGCTAAGTACTATTATGCATGCAGACAATATTTATGTTCTAGAAAAAGGGCAGGTTGTTGAAACCGGTAACCACCAAGCATTACTAGCCGAAAAAGGTTTGTACTACGCTATGTGGCGTCAACAAATTGGAGAAAGAAAATAGTTGAAACAACTAATAAAAATAGGCTGTATCATTCATTTGATACAGCCTATTTTTATTAGTACTCTTTATAATTTGCATCTAAATAATTCGAAAGAAATTATTCGAATTTACTTTTTAAATACTCTATCACAGAAGGGTCTTCTAGATCTTCCATATCACTTAATTCTATTTCAATTGCTTTATTGCTGAGTCTTATTTCTAATAAAGACAGAAACAAGGATATGATAAATGATATTAAACCTAAAGCAAAAAACACATTAGCAACTACCATCTGGCCTATGTAAATAAAAAAAATACAGAAAATGCTAGTGATAAAAGTTAACACGCCAAATGTTTGCATGTTCTTGATTAACTTAAGTCGGTAGCGTAAATTTTTAATTTGCTGATGTATACTCTTATTTGGCGTTGGATTAATTAAGTACTTGTCATGCAAAGACCTTACCCTATTAGACAATGCTAAAAATCGATTGGTATAGGCTAGTAATACCAAACTCACTGCCGGAAATAATAACGCTGGTGTATTTATTGAAATATCCATATAGCAATTTACAAAAAATTAAGCCCTTGATTTAAAATTCAATGGCATATTTATTTTCACACTCAAATTCCGACCCATATTAAACACTCCCATCCTACCTGTAACAGTATTGGTATCGGTATATTTTAGTCTACTCATATTACTTTGATAAATAACATCCGTAACATTATTTAAGCTCAGGTTAATGCTACATATCACTTTACCCTTACAAACAATATCAGTACCTGTTCCAATATTTAGCAAACTATAACCCGGTGTGATTGTTTCGGTATTATAAGCAGTAAATACCCTGTTTTGAGCGGCAGTATTGTCTAATTCTATTTTAAAATAGCTGTTTTTAATTAGGTGATTCTTTTTATTAAAGTTCCCTCTTAAAATACTCACCAAACGAGGAGAAGGAATAAAAGGTAGTTTATTTGATCCTTCAAAACTTTCATTAAAATGCCCAGCAACAAATGAAAAATTATTTTCAAAATGCAGCCAGTCGAATGGATGTGGGTGGATATCTAGTTTCGCCTCGAACCCTAGTAGCAATGCTTCTGCTTGTCTGTATTTAAAGGCGGTTAAATCAGTTCCTCCTATATTAACAATAGAGTCCCCTCCTTGTTTAGCCGATAGTTTGCTATAAAAAATATAGTGCTGTAGTTGATTAATAAAAGTGCTGATAGCAAAACTAATATGGTCTTTATTAAATTCTATACCAGCATCGGCTTGGAATGAAATTTCGGTTTTTAAATTATTGTCGCCGTATTCATACCGATTTGTGCCTTCGTGTGCACCATTGCTTGCTAACTCCGAAACACTAGGGGCACGGAATCCGCGGGCAATATTAAATTTCCAAGTAATCTCATCAGTTGGGCTATAACTAATACCAATACTGCCACTCAAATTTCCAAAATTTCTATTAAAACTATTGAATCGAATAACAGATGATTCAAGGAATTTTTCGCCTGTTGTGTTTCTATAGTCGGCCCTAATACCACCACTTAAAGTTAGTTGGTGATTAAATGATTTTTTTGTGTAGTAAAATCCGCCAATATCAAATTGATTGTATTGAGGTATTAGTGTTTCGGCAGCTAGGTTTTTGTTTTGTTGGTACATTCCGGTTAAACCAATAGAAGTTAACCAACCTTTGTTTTCTGATAAATGATATTGCAGGCTGTAATTAATTGTTTGTAAATTGAAATGAAGGCTTGGTGTATTTGGATGCAACAAATCGCCTAACTCACGGCGTTGGTTTTGCTGATAGCCAATATTCACCGACATCCTACCCGTACCTAATTCAAAATTATTGTCGGAAGCAATTTTAAAATGTGTTACGTGTTGATAGGGTGTAACCATATCTCTACTATCCAATTCAGCAATAGAAGCGATACGAGAAAAAGCTGTTTCGGAGTTCACTAAAAAGAGGCCAGTTACAATATCTCTGGCGCCTTCAACAACACCAATTTTTTGATTGAAATTGCTAATTAGCAAATGGCTATATCCCCAAGATTTATTGATTCCAACATATCCGCCAAAATTCTTTTCATTAAACCTGCTATTAAACACTTTTCCGTCTGCAGCATTTTGATAATCTGCTGCTGATTTAAAAGTACCATATGCATTAAAATTAAATCCATTTTTTAAGTGGCCTGCAATATTTGCATTTGTTCCATATAGACCATTATTCGAATTTGTGGTGCCCAAAATATTTCCAGTAATAGTGCCTCTTTCTATTGGCACATTGGTAATTAAATGCACCACCCCAGCCATGGCATCACTACCATAAAACAATGAAGCAGGTCCTTTTAAGACTTCTACTTTTTGAATACTATATTCATCTACTTCAATGCCATGTTCGTCGCCCCATTGTTGCCCTTCTTGACGCACACCATCATGCACGGTTACCACCCTATTGTAACCAAGTCCACGAATAATGGGTTTAGAAATAGCAGGTCCTGTTCCTAGGTTTGCAAGTCCAGGAATCAATTTACTCAAAGCATCAATAATATTGGTAGATGCAGATTGCATTAAATCGGACTTCTTAACAATCGAAATAGGTTGGGCCGATAATTTCGTGCGCGTAGCTGATGCAACACCTGTTACTGTTACTTCTTCGTGCTCTACCACTGTTTCTGTTAAACTGAAATTCTTTTCTATTTTTCCTGAAATAGCAATGGTTTCAATAATGGTTTTATATCCTTGAAACGAAATTTCAACTAAATATTTTCCAGAAGGAATTTCAGGTGTTATAAAAAATCCATCTGCATTTGTAATGGCCCCTGTTTTTAATTCATGGATAAAAACAGCGGCGCCTGCTAAAGGTTTTCCTGTTTGTTTGTCTATGATTTTTCCGGAAAGAGTTGATTTTGCAGTAGCATTTAAATATCTCCCCTCTGTTTGCTGCAAATAATTTTGCGCAAAAACATTTGTAAAGCCAAATGAAATAAATAAAATAAGTAAGTGTAAATTTTTCTGCATTTTTTCAATTAAAAGTTCACAAATTGAAACAACTAAAACCCATATAACAAAGGATGAATTTTCAATAAAACTCAACAACATTTGTTTAGGCAATAAAATAGATTAAGCGTTTGGTGGACCTCTTAAACTATTGTCAATTAGTGGGAGAAAAAATGAAAAACAAACCCTTGTTTGGTAAAAATCGTTTTTGGGAATAGGCATAAGCACAAGTGCATGAACCTCTATTTCCAAAAAAGGAGATTCCACTATTAATTGGTCTAATTGGCAATTGATGCCCGATTTGTGAATTTGTGCAGTATGTGTATTGGATAAAAAAGTTCCAGGCTTTGCGTCTGTATGTGTGGCTAATATATCATGCAACAGTTTTTTGGGTGTAATACTAAAGGTGAACAACACCAGTAAAACACCTGAAATAATGCGTCTAAAAATAGCAGATTGGAACAAGAAAAATAATTATATGACTACAAATATAAGTCATGATAGGTCAATTTTAACCTAGACAACCGATTTTAACATCTTCAATCTAGCGCTAAAATTGGGTATTTGCCTTTGTATATTTTAGAAAAAAACACCACAAATGGGGCAAATAATGTGCTAAAAAAACATTTAAATATCTTATACATGCAGCGAAATAGCCTCTTTTTTGTCTATATTTAGGGTGCACTTTTAAAAGCACTCATGACCGAACACGCAATTATCACGGGATGTTTACACAACGACGTTGCAGCACAACGGGAATTGTATAACAGGTATAGTCCTAAAATGCTCAGCGTTTGTTATCGTTTTGCGCAAAATCGCGAAGACGGTGAAGACATGTTGCAAGAAGGATTTATCAAGGTATTCACCCAGATACATACTTTTCAAAATAAGGGCGCATTCGAAGGATGGATCAGAAGAATCATTGTACATACTTGTATTAATTTCTTAAAAAAGCATAAGAAATTTAATGAGAGTATCGATTTGGCTTACGCGAATTATGTACAAGTAAAAGAGGAAACTGTCCCTTCTATTATGCAGGCTCGTCAAATTGTTGAGTGTATTAGATTATTGCCATTAGGATATAGAACTGTTTTGAATTTATACGCGTTAGAAGGCTATAGTCATAAAGAGATTGGAATGATGCTAGATATTGAAGAAAGTACTAGTAGAAGCCAATACACACGTGCAAAATCAATGTTAGAGAATATACTAATAAGAAAACATATCATTGAAAAGCCAAAAGAAGAATTCAGCTTTTTGGCCGCTTTGAAAAAATAGTAGTTGTTGTTGAATACCTATGGGAACCGAGATGAACCAAGACGAACTGGAGCAATTTTTAATAGACGAGGTTAAAGACCATCGGATGTATCCTTCTGACCAAATTTGGCGGAACATACAATCTGAAGTAAACGGTCATCAAACCTGGCCAGCACTTACTTTTATTTCCATCTTTATTATTTCTGCACTTACTGTTTCTACTTTATTAAACAATCACCCTGCAGAAAAATCCATTCGTATTTCTTTAAATAAGCTTAAGACTACAGGCAATACAATTAAAGAAGTTAAAGCAAATGCCGATTTTAATTCTATTGCAGCTGAACAACTAACTGCTAAAACTTTGGCTGATATAAAACATGAGAACGCGAATGAATTGGTAGAAGCACCAATAGTTGCAATGCCCTTTACAAAAGCAGATCCAATTAAAATTACCAATACCCATTTAGTTAACAACTATCCAACCAAACCTTCCTTCATTAATGAAAATAGTCTTCGTACTGTTTCATTAAACTGGGTAGCCAACAATAACGCAACAGAAAAAAACAGCTTATTAATTGATGGTGCTGAAACAGTTGCTCCGAATGATAATACTATTGCAGCTAACACTCCAGCAATTGTTGTGCCTATTTCAAATACCATAAAACCAACAGAGTCTATTACTAATAGCACAGATGAATATTTAAAGCAATTTGCTTACACACCATCTGCAATAGCTAAAGCAAAAAATTCTAAAGTTGGATATGGATTTTTTATAACCCCATCCACTAGTTACCGTAAACTATCCGACACAAAAGCTAAAGAACTTTTAGGTGCTGCACCTGCAAGCGCCCCTGTTGGACTAAACTATACTGCTAGCATTAATAATATTGTACGCCACAAACCTGCAGTAGGATTAGAACTTGGGTTTGCCGTATTGTATAATATGACCAATCGTTTTAAATTTAAAACAGGCGTTCAATTTAATATCAGACAATATTATATAGAAACATTTCAAGCAACTACCGATATAACTACTATCTCCCTCATTAATAGTAGGGGTGTTGAAAATATCAATGTATTCTCTCCATACAACAATAACACAGGTTATAATAGCACAGAACTTGATAATAAAATGTACCAGGTTTCTATTCCACTAGGATTGCAATACGACCTAATTAAAGGAAATCAATTTGGTGTTACCGCTGAAGCCTCTATTCAGCCAACATTTACACTTAATAAAAGTTTGTACTTACTTTCTACCGATTACAAGCACTACGCAGATGGCAATAGCCTAATGCGTAAGTGGAATGTAAATAGTTCATTTGGTTTAAATATTACCTACAAAACAGGAGAATACCAATGGTACTTAGGTCCTCAGGCGCGTTACCAATTTCTGCCTACTTATTCTAACAAATATCCCATTACCGAATACTTGATGGATTATGGTATTCGCTTAGGATTTATCAAACAAATAAAATAATTGATAGAAGTCTGTTAAATCAATCAATTCTATTGGTTAGCTAATGGATTTATGCGTACTAATGAATAATTTTAATGATGAAACTATTTTTATTGTTTTGTTTAAGCGCAAGTTTTGTTTTTGTTTCCTGCAAAAATAGTCAGCAAAAAGCACGAAACAATACTGGCATTGACACCACCAAGTTCTACCCTATTAATGATTTTATTAAGTCGCAAATAGAATTTGTAGACCTTCGTTCTTTTTATATTTATCAAAAGAATGACTTGAATGGGGTAAAAGATTCTATTGCACTAACCAAGGAAAGTTTTAAAAAGATTGCCGCATTTTTTTTAGAAAAAGACATTAGTTCGGCAGATAAAAAACAACACTATACCGAAACGGTTTTTCACGACCTAAGCACAAAAAGTTATACTTTAAATTATCGCGCAAAAGACATTGAAGAAGCCATACAAAATATTGATGTTTTATTAGACGAAAATACCAACCAAGTAAAACGTATTTTTATTCGGTCTGAATTTCAACATAATGACACTAGCGTTGTTGAACAGTGTAACTGGAAGGCCGATAAAAGTTTTCAAATAAATCGGTTTTCAAAAACACCAGCAGGATTTAAGTTGAATGAATTTACCTATGTGAACTGGAATGACCAGAATAAATAGTTTTTAAGGATGACCGCAGCAGATTTTCAACAATTAGCACATACCATTCCACATCAACCAGGCATCTATAAATATTATGATGCAAAGGCTGTGTTGATTTATGTGGGCAAGGCTAAAAATTTGCGCAAAAGGGTTGGATCTTATTTTTCAAAAACATTTACAACCTACAAAACACACGAGCTAGTTCAACGAATTGCCAAAATTGAGTTTACAATTGTAGATTCAGAAAATGATGCATTTTTATTAGAAAATTCGCTGATAAAAGAATACCAACCTCGTTATAATATTAATTTAAAGGACGATAAATCTTATCCATATATTGTTGTAAAAAAAGAAGCTTTTCCAAGAGTATATTTTACCTATACAAAAGTTAATGATGGATCTGAATACCTCGGCCCATTTACTTCATCTAATAAAGTACGGGAACTACTAACTTTTATTAAACAATATATTCCACTTAGAAATTGCAAGTTGCCTCTTACACAATCAAATATCCAAAAAGGAAAATTTAAAGTTTGTTTAGAATACCATTTGGGTAATTGCAAAGCACCTTGCGTGGGATTTCAAGACGAAAAAGATTATGATTTAGGTCTTAAACAAGTACGAAATTTATTGAAAGGAAATTTGGCTCCTGTTATAGCACATTTTAATAATGAAATGAAACAAGCCGCAGCCAATATGGCTTTTGAAGAAGCGGAAGCTTTAAAGAAAAAAATTGAGCACCTAGATACCTACCAAGAAAAATCAGTGATTGTAAGTAAGCACCTAACTAATTTAGATGTGTTTTCTATTTGTAGAGAAGCGCAATGGGGTTATGTGAATTATTTAATGGTGCAAAACGGAACCATCGTGCAAACGCATACCGTTCCACTAGAAACCAAATTAGAGGAATCAGACGAAGAAGTTTTGGCATTTGCTATTATGAATTTAAGAACGCTATTTAATAGTTTATCTAACGAAATTATCGTTCCTTTTACTATAGAATATCCAGACCCTACGGTGCTTGTTACAATTCCTAAATTGGGCGATAAAAAAAAGCTGCTAGAATTATCTGAAAAAAATGTCTTGTATTTTAAAGATGCTATTCATCGCAAACAAGTACTGCATTTAGAAGGAAAATCCGATATGGAAAAAAAGCAGGTACTGTATCAACTACAAGATTTTTTACAATTATCTGAAGTGCCAACCCATATTGAATGCTTTGATAATTCAAATTTTCAAGGATCTTATCCGGTATCGGCAATGGTTTGTTTTAAAGAAGGGATCCCAAGTAAAAAAGACTATCGACATTATAATGTAAAAACAGTGCAAGGGATTAATGACTTTGCCACCATGACAGAAGTGGTTTATAGGCGATATAAGCGTGTATTAGACGAATCGCTACCAATTCCGCAACTGATTATAATAGACGGCGGAAAAGGGCAATTAAGTGCGGCGATGGAGAGTATTCAGTTATTGGGCTTACATGGCAAAACCACTGTTGTTGGTTTGGCCAAAAATGAAGAAGAAATATTTTTTCCTGGAGACCAGCAATCTATTAAAATGCCTTGGGAATCAGATAGTTTAAAACTCGTTAGACGAATAAGAGACGAAGTGCACCGTTTTGGGATAGGTTTTCATAGAGATCAACGCTCAAAGGGTAGTATTAAAAACGAATTAGAATCTATTTCGGGAATTGGCCCTAACACCGCAACGCTATTATTAAAAACCTTTCGCTCTGTTAAAAACGTAAGCAATCAAACAGAAGCAAATTTGGCGGAACTAATTGGTCAAAAAAAGGCAGGAATTGTATATGGTTATTTTCATCCCTCAGGCGATATTGTAAAAAAAGCATAAAAAAGGGGCCAGGATGAAAATCCAGCCCCGTTTTAAAATCCAATATCCTATGAAAAACCATGTACAAGTTACGTAATAGAATGTGTTTGTCAAAGACTGATTGTGAAAGAAAACATAAATATTTAACAAAAAAGCAAAAAAAAGGGCCAAATGGCCCTTTTAACATACATATTTTCAAACTTGGCTAATATTGCCAAAGGTTTTGCTCGTAGTTAAAGATTTTTTCTTTGATATTTTGTCCTTCTAATAATCTAAATAAAGGATCCCTTATTAGGGCATTCAAGTATTTGTCGCCTGGATTGTTGATTGTTGATTTAATTACATAAGAAGAGAAAAAGCGGTTTTCAAACAATTCTTCCCAACTCATTCTCTGTGCAAAATTCTTAGGATTATATACTTCCCATTTAACCAGTGTTGGTCTTAAGTCAGGATAATAAACCCAAAACAGCGGACGAGGTTGTGATTTACCTGCAACTACTTGTTTTGCAATTGGGCAAACACCTATAATTCTGCAAAAAACCCTGCTCGCTTCTTTATCGAATATAAACTGTTCTTTAATTCTAAAAGTATACACTGAATCCATAGGAAACTTCGGCTTCTTGGTAATTACTCTTTCTACTACCCCAGATATTGGATCAGATACATCAACAGTATCATTTGCGCCAGTAGTTAAATTATTAATCTGATCGGTAGTTAATGGTACTTTAAATTGGTCGTTATCAGGTGAAAATGCAACAACACTATCATTTTTAATGGCACTTAATAAAATAGCAAAAAAACGTTGGTCACCATTATCATCTTTCCCTGGATAAATAAAAGACTGGTTAATCTTTTCGCGACCATCAATTTCTTCCCAAACAAACTGGCTCCAAACTTGATCGTCTTCGCGAAGATGATCGTAAGCTAAAGGTTTGCGGTCTTTAATTAATCCTCTTTCAACTGCATAATTAGGTCTTAATGAAACTTCTTGTTTGGCATCAAATCCACCAGGAATTGTGGTGTCGTAACGAACACTTAAGGCTGCAGCTGCAGCTACAGGAGTGCTTGCGCTTGGTGTAGTCGTTGCAGCTGGTGCAGTTGCGCCTGGTACACCAGGGGCATTATTATTCAAATATTTTGATGTGCCAGTAGCGGGTTTAGCAGTTGTTGTAGCAGGCGCAGACGTTGTTGTAGGAGCAGCTGTTGGTGCTGGCGCATTATCTGCAGGTTTTGCAGTAGTTGTAGTTGGTTTCTTATACTTCGACTGTGCATTTACGCCCATGCCAAATAATGCAATACCTAAAACAACACCCGTTAATACTATTTTTTTCATACCCACATTTATTGAAGTGTAAACGAAATATTTTGATCTAATTGTCTTGTTCCACCAGGACCAATTGCCTTAATTTCATCAATTACAACAGTTGAACCAGCTTGACATCTTTTTAATAAAGCAAGTGCTTCTGGATTAAAATAAGGACCAGTAACTTCTGCAACGCCTAGTCCTTCTTCAAATCCTTTTCCTGTACAAATCAATGTAAAAGAAATCACTTTATAACTAACCCCTTCAAATATAAAATCACGTAATTCAGCAGCTACTCCTTTTTGTACACGCAATACATTTGCAGCAATTGGTCCACCAGCTTTACCACCAACGGTAGCCAAGGGATCTGGAACCCTTTTAATTGGAATGGTAATTTTTTGGCTGCTTTTGCCATCAGAAGCAACCACTATTGCAGATCCTAGATTAAGACAACTTACAATGTATTGTCCAGGACCAGCTTTTTTACTAGTCACGCCATTTCCTTCTACAGAAACAGAAACTTTTTCATCACCACCTCCACCAGTTACACTCAATGGATTTTCTAAGCCTTGGTAAAATACCCTTGTTTTATCGGTAGATACTACTAATCCAGAAGGCACACCCACAGTGTATTTCACTTCTTTTTCAACAGTAGCAGTTGTACCATCGGGCTTGGTGTAAGAAATACGAACTTTTTTAGTGTTAGCACCAACATTCTTTACGGTTGTTTTATATTCTGCCGAACCATCTTCTTTTATATTCACATTTGCCCCATCAATAGAAATATTCGGTTTTGCCGCTTTACTAAAAGCACCAATACCTGCAGTAATTACCAGTTCTTCACCTGGCATTAAATATTGTGAATTAGTTCCTGCAAAAGCAGCGAATTCATCATAAATTAATTCTACTTCACCAATTTTCTTGTGGCATAAGTCTACCAATTGCGCTTCGCTATTTTTTACATCATTTTGAAACTTACTTAAAATGGTTATAGCAGCTATTGTAGGTGTCATGTGAAAATAGAGGTATGGCAAATCATCCTTAACATTTGGATTATTTGTTTTAGGCGCTGATAAATCTAACGGCAATTGACCTAATTCAGCTAAAATACTTGGA
>Ga0194048_10000354_pt1 | contig 21973 bp, 20 predicted proteins | sample JunL225m_MetaG_FD_161685 | JGI IMG/M metagenome (GOLD analysis project Ga0194048, IMG submission 161685) | Anoxic zone freshwater microbial communities from boreal shield lake in IISD Experimental Lakes Area, Ontario, Canada - Jun2016-L222-5m | ecosystem: Environmental > Aquatic > Freshwater >...
GCCTTTGAACACGATGTTGCTCAGTATAATGAAGCTTTGGCGCTATGCAAGTTTGACAGGGCATTGGATGAAGTCTGGGAGAGAGTTCGTGGACTAAATCAGTACATCGACGAAGAAAAGCCATGGATGCTAGCCAAAAATAAGGAAGAAGATCATCTAAAAGAAGTGTTAGCATACCAAGTTAGTTGTTTACTGCAAATCGCCGACATGTTGACACCATTCTTGCCTTCTACTGCCGAAAAAATTAAAAATATTTTAGGTACTGGCATTGTTCAGGTTACAGAGACTACCTTATTTCCTAGACTTTTAGATGCCACTAAGGCGTAATAAATAACATGAAGCAAGACGAATCTGCCGCTCAGTCAATCGTTATGAAGTCTGAGATTTTTGACACGCATTGCCATATTCAATTTGACGATTATGGGCTTGATCCAGCTGATGTGATCGAATCGGCGCGGCTGGCTGGTGTAACTAGAATGATGGCAGTTGGTTGTTCATTGCACGATAGTCAGCAGGCAATTGAGATGGCCGCAAAATACGATAATGTGTGGGCAAGCATAGGCTTGCATCCTCATGAGGCTAGTCGATATGTAGATGACGAATCAGCCATTCAGTCGTTTCGTGGTATAGCTAATAGTCCAAAGGTTGTAGCGATAGGCGAAACTGGGCTAGATTACTTCTATAATCATTCATCCAAAGAAGATCAAAAAAAGATGCTAAGACTTCAGCTAGACATTGCCAGTCAGCACGACTTAGCGTTAATATTTCATATCCGCGAGGCATTTGATGATTTCTGGGAGATTTTTGATACCTACACAGGCTTAAGAGGTGTGGTTCATAGCTTTACGGCAGGCCCGAAGGAGTTGGCTCAGGTGTTAGAACGTGGACTTTATGTTGGCTTGAACGGAATTATAACTTTTACAAAAAATATTGAGCAGTTGGAAGCGATTAAATCCATGCCTTTGCAGTCAATATTACTGGAGACAGATGCGCCCTTCTTGACCCCTGTTCCGTTAAGAGGTACAATCTGTTCGCCTGAACACGCAAGATTGACGGCAGAATTCTTGGTTAAACTAAGGAATGAATCTATCGAATTGATAGCGTCAGTAACTACGCAGAATGCCTTAAATTTATTTAGAATAAAATAATTCAGACCACAACTCCAAGCAGTAAAATATTATGAAAACCAAGACAATTTATTTAGATTATGCAGCAGCAACTCCTGTCGATAAGACGGTCTTGGCGGCTATGTTGCCCTATTTTAGCGATAAGTTTTATAATCCGTCAGCTAATTATTTGGCTGCTCATGAAGTTAGCGAAGACTTAAAACTAGCTAGACAAAAAGTAGCAAATATATTGGGTGTACGTTCCAGTGAAATTATCTTTACTTCTGGTGGTACGGAAGCAAATAACTTAGCGATAAATGGCATCATGAGTCAATATCCTGATGCGAATGTTGTTGTTAGCAGTACTGACCATCATTCTGTTTTAGAGCCGGCAAGTAAGTACGATCACAGGCTAGTTCCGGTCAATCAAAAGGGTGATATAGATATGATTGCGCTAGATGAGGCTATCGACGACAACACCGTACTTGTAAGTGTTATGTATGCTAATAACGAGATAGGTACGATTAGTCCAGTCAAGGACATCGCAAGGATGATAGAGGCGAAGTTAAGGCAACGAAAAGCTGGCAAGATAAATAAATTACCTCTACTCCTGCACACAGATGCTTGCCAAGCTGGGGCTTATCTAGACTTGCATATTAGTCGTCTTGGAGTGGATTTGATGACACTTAATGGTGGCAAAATATACGGGCCAAAACAATCCGGTGTTTTGATGGTAAAAACTGGGGTAAATCTTGCGGCTCAAATACTTGGCGGCGGCCAGGAGGCTAGTCGTCGTAGCGGTACCGAGAATGTGGCTGGTTGTATAGGTTTTGGAACGGCTCTTGAACTTGTCCAGAATCGTCGCAGTCTTGAAGTTCTCCGGTTGACTGAATTACGAGACTTATTCATCAAAAAACTTACAAATACTATTGATGGCTGTGTGATTAACGGTTCGTTGTCTCGTAGACTTCCAAATAATGTCCACGTTACTTTTCCTGGAGTAGATAATGAGCGCTTAATGATGGAATTAGATGAAGTGGGGATATTGTGTGCAGTTGGATCGGCTTGTTCGGCATCCAGCGACGAACCATCACACGTCTTAAAAGCTATAGGGCTATCTGATACAGAAGCTCAATCATCTCTACGTTTCACTATAGGAATCGACACGAATATCAAAGATATAGACAAATTAATAGGTGAGTTAAAAAGACTTGTTCCCACTAAATAGATAGATTGCTATTATATTGGTCAAAATAGGCTGGAGCATCTAGTAATTATTGTTTCTTTTATGATCTTTTTAGAGTATATTTACTAGTAAAGCTTAAGCGCTAATGTTAATAAGTAGGTGGGAAACTTGTGAATCTGATGACCTTGATAATGATATTGGTAGGAATCGTAGTACTTTCTGCCGCTTTAATTTGGCTAATGCTCAAAGAGAAAAAGCCTGCTACCAAGACAATAGCCAAGCAAACAAAGGTTGAGGCTGTTAAGCCAAAGAGCATTACTTATGGCGATACGGCAGAAGCTGATGTCGAGCATATATTTAATGACGAATTCCGAGAAGAGCTTCGCAACAGGGGTAGATTACACTTTGAAAAAATAATTACGGAAAATGCAATGTTCTTGCAGCAAGACTTGAGAATTACCACTTCTCAGCTAAATGACTACATGAAGCAAGAGATCACAAGAACGCTGCAAACAGAATTTACGAAGTACGAAGAATCTATTACTGACGCTGAGAAAATAGCAATTGAATCAATCAATAAGACCCAGACAGCTATAGAACAACAGAGACAATTGTTAGGCGAACAGCTACAAAAACAAATTGCAGGGGAAAAGGACAGCTTGCTATCGAGATTTGATGAGAACATGGCTGAAATAGTAAATCACTACATATTAGCGGCAATTGGTAACCAAATAGACTTGAGTGATCAACTAGAATATATTCTTAACGATCTAGAGGCGAATAAAGAACAAATTATTGAGGATATTCGTAATGGAGCATAGCTTTGTTGTTAGACAGAAATCTCTCGAGCTGCCATTGCCAGTGGTTAGTTTGACTGATTTGAACAGGTTGCAAAGAGAGCTTGAAGCAATTGATGTTTTTCTAGTTCAGGGCGCTGTACGTAAGCCAGGGGCTCCTATGGTACTGCCTAGGACTACTCGTAACCTTGATAATATAGTTTTGCTAAATAAACTTAATTTATTAGTGAAAGAAGACAGGGTCAAGCTTAACGAATTTATAAAGTCTGTTCGCCTAGATGCCCCAAGGGTGCATATTAGTTTTGCATCCGACCCTTCAGCTGCTTTTATGCAGAAAATTGCCGCTTGGTTCCGCACCAACGCTCATCCATTAACTATATTGCAGATTGGTCTACAGCCAACTATTGCCGCAGGATGTGTTGTTCGCACTACTAATAAATATTTTGACTTCAGTATTCGTAAGGATTTTCAGAATAAACGCAAGTTTCTTGTTGATGCTGTAAGAGGCGTCAGGATAAACGAAGGGGCTAGATCTGTACCTGTATTAGAGGCCGAGCCAATGCTTTCTGGAGTTCAGACCAATGGCTGACAACCAGCATTTTAATCGATTAGTTGAGAACGGTAACCCCGTTGGTGAAGTTATTGGTGTCGATGGTTTTCTTATTAAAGTCCTAGGCCTGCACCCAGTTAATGCGCACGCTCTGATTTTGTTTGAAGATGGTAGCAAGGGTTTTGTGCATCAAGTACTAGAGTCTCACGTTGTAGTATTGCATCTTGGGGTGCTCAAGCTTACGGCTGGTCTATTGGCTGTCGTTCAATATCAAGAGCTAGTGTGTAAGGTTGGCAAAGATTTTATTGGTCGCGTCGTGTCGGTTATGGGTGAGCCTCTTGATGGCAAAGGCCCTATAGCAGCTAGTGCGGTTAGGTCAGTTTTTCGGCCAGCTCCTCCGCTCCACACCCGTAAATTACTTGATGTGCAACTAGAAAGTGGCATAACTGCTATCGACTCACTATTCCCTATTGTTAGGGGTCAGCGTATGGCGCTACTAGGTGATAGCAAGTCAGGCAAGAGCACTCTCGCTACTCAACTAATCATTAACCAAAAAAACACGGATCAAATAGTGGTTTATTCGCTCATAGCCAAACGACGAAGCGACATAGACAATCTTATAAAGCATCTTGAGGAAAACGGCGGAATGGAGAAAGCCATCGTTATCGTTTCTACTATGTTTGAATCTCTAATTGTAAGTTATTTAGCTCCATATGTAGCTTGTGCTATGGCTGAATTTTTGTGGCAAGAATGCGACCAAGACACTGTCATAATTTACGACGATTTGACTACTCACGCTCATGTAACAAGAGAAATTGCCCTTATGTCTGGTGTAAGTCCTGGGCGAGATTCTTACCCTGGAGATATGTTCTACGCTCACTCTAGCCTGCTTGAACGTGCTGGTAGACTTGAAAGTACAGGAAAACATTTGACGAGTATTCCTATAGTTTTGGCAGCTGGCGGCGACATCACTGCCTATTTGCCGACTAATATAATTTCTATAACTGACGGTCAGTGGATATTAGATATGTCGATATTCCGAAAGGGTGTTCGTCCAGCGGTAAATATGGGATTGTCAGTGACGCGTGTCGGTGGTGTTGGCCATAATAAACGCCAGAAAACAATAGCCGCACAAACCCTAAAGTTGCTTGCAGATTTTCGTCAGGCTGAAGAGTTTTCACATTTCGGATCAGAGCTTGGACCGGAAGCGAGGCGAGCGCTAGAGGTAGGCAAGCATATCTTTGAGGTACTAACTCAAGGTCCTGGTGACACGTATTCGATTATGTCGCAACAACTTATGTTAGATATAGTGCTAAACGCGGAACTTGGGGCTGTGCTTGATATTAGTAAACTTAAGCTGCTTTCTCGTCAGTCAGGCGCTAAAGTTACTAGCGAAGAGCTTTACAATCAAACTATGCTTGATTTAAAGAGCCAGGTAATTATTGGAAACAAGGCATGAAAAGACCCAACGAAATTTTATTAGAAGAAGAAGCCATGACTACTATGGTGGAGTTGACTAGTGTTTTTGAAGGTATCGCTAGTATGAGAATAGCTCAGATTAAAAATCAAGTAATGCAGGCGACTAAGTTTTTTGATGATCTTTGGGCAATTTATTCTCAATTACGAGTAGATAGTCAGTTTAGATTTGGACGTAGTCAGTCTGCCACAGAAATTATCGACAAGGAGCTATTTATTATTATTACAGCTGAAGGTGGATTTAGTGGTGACATCGACCAAAGACTCATCCAGACCATGCTAAAGAGTTATGATAAAGAAAAAAATGACATTATTGTTATCGGACATCATGGTGCGATTCAGTTAGCTCAACGCGGGGTTTCGTTCAAAAAATACTTTAAGTTACCGGTAAAAGATCAAAACATTAATGTCACGCCAATTATTAAAGAGGTTCAGAAATATCGCAACACTTCAGTTTTTTACCAGCAATATGTATCACTTTTAGTTCAGGAGGTGCGAAGAATTGGATTATCTACGGCCGTACAAGAACAAGGTGCAGTCAGCGACAAGGCTACGGAAATCATCAGTGAGGCGAATTATATATTTGAGCCAAGTACATATGATGTCGTTGATCACCTTGAGAGGTCTATGCTACAAATTGCCGTAAGTCAGTTGATTCTTGATTCCAAGTTAGCGCAGTATGCTAGTCGATTCCGTGCGATGTCGGCATCTCATCAACGTTCTGATGATGCAAGGTCTGACCTGCATTTGCAATACAACCGTGCTAGACGATCAGTTAAGGACGAGCGCTTAAAAGAGATTATTAACGGAATGCGAAAAGCGAGGGGAGTTACATTATGAACCCTGGAAAAGTAATTTCAATCAAAGATTTAGTCGTTAGGGTTCAGTTTGATGAAGAAGGTCCAAGTGTTGGTCAAGTAGTTGAAGTGGGCAATGGATTCGCCACACAGCTTCTAGTAGATCATCTTGAGCCAGGTGGTGTGGCTTTTTGTTTGAACATTAGGACTGATAGAAGAATACAACGGGGTATGGATGTTACTAATACTGGCAAGGGTATAGAGATTCCGGTGGGCGATGCCACTATTGGACGAATTTTTGACGCTTTAGGTCATCCGTTGGACGGTCTGGCGCCATTAGACGAGAAGGATTTAGAATACCGTGATATCTTGAAGATTCCAGCCAGAACCAGTAACTTTACCTCTGCCAAAAATGAGATACTTGAAACAGGAATTAAGGTCATAGATTTCTTCACGCCATTTGTTAAGGGCAGAAAAATTGGTATTATTGGCGGCGCTGGAGTCGGTAAGACCGTATTGACTATGGAGCTTATTAATAACACTGCTGCTGGTGGTCATGGATTATCATATTTCGCAGGTATTGGTGAGCGTATTCGTGAAGGTCATGAACTTTATGACACGCTTCGCTCAAACGATCTACTTAAAAGTACCTGTATGTTTTTTGGTCAAATGAATGAGAACCCAGTCCAACGATCTCTTGTTGGTATCTCTGCCGTTGCCTCCGCAGAATATTTCCGAGACGAAAAAGGTAAGGATATATTGTTCTTTGCTGATAATATGTATCGCTATGTTCAAGCAAAAAACGAGCTTTCTACTATTCTTGATCAGGTTCCAAACGAAGGTGGCTACGAGCCGACAATATTCTCAGATATAAAAATTCTTCAAGATAGATTGAGTTCAAACGAGAAAGGCTCAATAACTTCTGTTCAAACTATTTATGTTCCAGCCGACGACCTTTCTGACCCTGCAGTACAGATGATCCAGCATGAGCTTGACTCGGTTATAGTGTTATCTCGTAAAGTTGCTGAGCAGGGAATACGACCAGCAGTTGACCTTAGTCAAACATCGTCATCGCTACTTACTCCAGAAATTGTTGGAGAAAGGCATTATGGACTAAGCGTTCAGGTGCAGGCATTGTTACAAAAATATGAATCATTAAAAGGTATTATTGCAATTATTGGAGAGAACGAACTTTCGCCTGCCGATAGGACCGATTTTGCAAAGGCTAAAAAGTTAATAGCCAACTTCACGCATAATATGAATGTTATGGAAAAGCATAATGGCATAAAAGGTGACTACTTTACGCGGGAACAGACTCTTGTGAGCGTAGAAGAAATTATTGCTTAAGCTAATGCAAGGAACTATTGGATAATGCCAGAAGATGCACCAAAATCAGCTCCCCATCCTTCGACCGTTCAAGAGACCCTAGCTCTTGCTGCTAAGAAAAATAGCAAACAGGCAAAATCTAACGCAAAGATTATGCATGTTAAGGTTTATGCTCCATTTAAGACTTACTATGACGGTGACGCGCTAAGTATTTCTGCCATAAACGACACAGGTCCATTTGATATTCTGCCGCGACATCATAATTTTATGACATTAGTTAATAAGTGCGATGTTATTATTCGCACAGAAGACGGCGACGAATTAAGAGTACCTATTAATCGTGGCGTTATGCACGTTAAGGCCGATCGGGTCGATGTGTTTTTGGACGTATAGTGACTTTAGCTTATGTTTGATTTAGCGTAATATAGTTTTATGAAGATAGTTATATTTGGAGCAAATGGTAAGATTGGGCGACTAGTTGTGGCTGAGGCGTTAAGGCGCGGTCATAGCGTTCGCGCTTTTGTGCATAATCATAGCGATATTGCAGACGACAGTAACCTTAGTATCTTTAAGGGTGATATATATGACGTGGATTCTTGTCGTAGCGCCATTAAAGGTTGCGAAGCGGTTGTTAGTACATTAGGCAGCTGGGGTACTCCCAAAAAAGATGTCGTATCAACAGCGGTGGAAAATATTATTCCAATAATGCAGAATTTGAAAATAAATAAAATTGTAACTTTGACTGGGGCAGATAGTGAGGCATCTAATGATAAAAGAGGCCTAGCGCATAAGCTTAGTCGTCCGTTGCTGGCTACTATTGCTGGTAAAATATTGGCTGACGGTGAAAAGCATATTAATTTATTAGAGAATAGCGGCTTAAATTGGTCTGTAGTGCGGTCGCCAATTATGACAAATTACGGGCAAGCGAGTAATTTTAAACTTACCGAAGATCGGCCAATGCCATGGCAAACTATTAACCGTAAGTCGGTAGCTATTGCTATGGTTAATCTTTTAGAGGCGACAGAAAGCGAGCTAAAAGCTCCGTATATTGTACGCAAATGAAAAAAATAATTGTTGATGAGTCTTACCAGTCAGGATATGAATATACTTTAGTTTGTCAAATGGGCAAAGATTTTGATGAAGATTTTAAGCCCGATTTAACTCCCGGGCAAATGTTAAAAATGGGAATTTTTGCCGGTAATTATTTTAAGCAAGTACCTAAAGAATTTCCGTCTGAATGGTTTAATGGTGTCGTATTGAGCGCCAAGGCTAATCCAGAACTAAATTATTTTAAAGTAAAAGCTAGTCAACCTTTGGCTGAGTGGCAACGCAAAGGTTGGATTTATTTCGAAGATCCGCTCGGTTGGTTCCTCTGGTACTGTCGTTATTATTGCGGTCGTAGAATTCCAGCTGAAGATGCCAGACAGATAAAACGCTGGAAAGCGATGAGCCGCCACATTAGTCAGCTAAAGAATAATTGCCAAGTTGGTGATTATAGCTGCCGCCCAAGACAGCGTCAGGCATTGCTGCACTGGGCATACGACTCCACTAAAATGTAGATTGTGCAAGCTTTTGCGCGTTAATTTGTGTACAATAACAGGTATATGTCGAAAAAAGTATTCGTAGGTTTAAGCGGTGGCGTTGATTCGTCCGTAGCAGCGGCTTTGCTTGTTGAGCAGGGCTATGAAGTCGTTGGCGTTTATATGAAAAACTGGAGCAAAGATTTGCCTGGTTTTCCGTGTCCCTGGAAAGAAGATTATCAGGATGCCAAACGTGTAGCCGTGCAACTTGGTATTGAGTTTCGAATGTTTGATTTTGAGAAAGAGTATTTCGAAAAAGTTGTTGATTATATGCTTGATGGATTTCGGTCTGGTATTACACCTAATCCAGATATTATGTGTAATCAAGAAATCAAATTTAAACTATTTCTAGACGTTGCGCTCGAACAAGGTGCAGATATGATCGCGACAGGGCATTACGCCAAGGTTATAGCCAAGAGTCAAACCAAAACAGATATAAACTCCGAAATCACAAAAACTCCAGATACAAGGGTTAAACCCTTAACAGATGGGGAAAATGTGATTTCATATCTATTAGGGGTGGCTAAGGATGATAATAAGGACCAGACCTACTTTCTTTATAGAATAGCTGAAGCGGCTCTGAGTAAGACTTTATTTCCGCTTGGTGATTATACTAAGCCAGAAGTTAGAGAACTTGCTAAGAAGTTTGGTCTAGTTACTGCTGCTAAAAAAGAAAGTATGGGTATTTGTTTTGTCGGTAAAGTTGGCATTAAGGAATTCTTGCAGCAATATGTTGAGACTACACCTGGTCCAATTATCGACGATAAGGGTAAAATTATTGGTGAACATGACGGTGCGATATTCTACACTACTGGGCAGCGTCACGGTCTAAATGTCGGCGGCGGTCTACCATATTATGTGGTAGGAAAAGATATGGATAAGAACGAAGTTTATGTAACGGCGGATATTGACGACAGCAGGCTGTGGAGTAAAGATTTTGTAATTAATAGCGCGCACTGGATAAATGACGCACCGCAAAATACAGACGATCTGAAAGTTCGAACGCGGCACCGCGCAACACCGCTTTCAGTAGTAGCAATTATGAAATTGGATAATGGTAATTGGCATATCAGTTTGGACGAAGAAGTACGAGCGTTAACAGCAGGACAGTCAGCTGTATTTTATCAAGAAGGTGTTTGTCTGGGTGGCGGAATTATCATATAGCTATTGCTTATAATTGATATTTATTGTAAAATAGCCTATAGTAAATACCATGATTAAATCGGAATCAATCCCAACTCTAGAAGACTGGCAAGCTATTCAAGGCGGTAAGCCGCGCATTTTTGAGAGTGCGTCTAAGAAAAGTTTTAAGATTCTTCACATATACGGAGCTGAGTTTAATCCGGAATTAGCCCAGGAACTTCCACATTATGGATATGAACTTCCAACTATAGGCGAAAACATGAAAGATTCTTTAAAGAAACCAGTTCAAATTGAGTTCCTGAACAATAAGCTCGAGGTCCCTGCTATTAGAAGGCCTATTGTCCCTGCTATTCTGCTGGTTCAGTTTCACGGTAGTCCTTGCATGCAAAGAACTGTGGATAATAAAGGAGTTAATGCTGGCTACGATAAGCTAACTACATCCGAGGATTTGGATTTCTACTTACAGAAACTGGATCATGACGGTTATACAGAACAGCGTCTTGGAATTGACCCGAATAGTAATGGCTTCCGTTTGTTACCAATGGTGCGTGTCGAAAAAACAGCTTAGCTTAGGGCTAATAAATACCCGTACAATCTGTTATTATTAAACTTATGACAGCACAAGAAATCCGAAAAGCTTATCTGGATAGCATGGTCAATAATGGCCATAGCATAATTCCTCGTGCACTTTTGGTGCCACAGAATGACCCAACGACTTTATTTACCGGTAGTGGGATGCAGCCACTAATACCATTTCTGCTTGGAGAAAAACATCAAGACGGTACAAGATTAGTTGATAGTCAGACTTGTTTGCGAGCTCAAGATATAGATGATGTTGGCGACAATCGTCATACTACTTTTTTTGAAATGCTTGGAAACTGGAGTTTGGGTGATTATTTTAAGACCGAACAATTACGCTGGTTTTTTGAATTTTTGGTTGCCAAGGTTGGGTTAGACCCGAATCGAATATATGTAACATGTTGCAGTGGATTCCCAGAGTTTGGGGTACCTAAGGATTTAGAGTCAGCTCAATTATGGAGCGATCTATTTGACGAACAAGGTGTTGATAATAAACAAGTTGAAATAGGCAGCGAAGAGAACGGTTATAAAGTTGGCGAACAGTCGGGTCGGATATTCTTTTATGACGAGAAGAATTGGTGGAGTCGTAATGGTGCGCCTAAAGATGTTAAAGTTGGCGAGCCGTGTGGTCCAGACAGCGAAGTATTCTATTTATTTGATCAGATTAAACACGACACCAGCTTTGGCGAACTTTGTCATCCGAACTGCGACTGTGGACGTTATATGGAAATCGGTAATTCAGTCTTTATGGAATATTTGCGAACAGACAAAGGCTTCGAGAAATTACCAGCTCGTAATGTCGATTTTGGTGGTGGACTAGAAAGAATTGCTGCTGCCCAACTAGATAGTCCGGACGTTTTTAAAATCAGTATTTTGTTACCAATAGTTGAATCGCTAGAACAAATGAGTGGCAAAAAATACGAAAGTCATACTGCAAGTATGCGAGTTATTGCCGACCATTTGCGGGCTGCAACATTTTTGGCAGTGGATGGAATTGTTCCGAGTAATAAAGAGCAAGGTTATGTCATGCGTCGGTTGATGCGCCGAGCAATAAGATTTGCTTTCGAGCTTGGTGTCGAACAAGACCTTTGTAGCAAAGTAGTACCAGTCATAACTGATTTATATAAAAATGATTATCCTGAAGTTTCTGCAAAATGTGACGAAGTTGTGGCGATCCTAACTAAGGAAGAAAAAATATTCCGTCAAACACTACGAAAAGGTCTGAAAGAGTTTGAAAACTTATTTGGTGAAGAAAATAAGAAAACCAAAGTAGAGAATCATGGCGCCGCATTATTCCAGCTTTATGACACTTACGGATTTCCTTTAGAGCTAAGTATCGAAGAGGCTTATAAGCAGAATGTCGACTTAGACAAAGATTGGAAACAACAATTTGACGCTAAAATGACAGAGCAACGCGAACGTTCACAAACCGCAAGTAAAGGTACATTTAAGGGTGGACTTGGTGGTCAAACATTGCAGCACAAGAAATACCACACCGCCACTCATTTGATGTACCAAGCATTACGCCAGGTGTTGGGTGACCATGTTATTCAGAGAGGTAGTAATATTACCGAGGAACGTCTAAGATTTGACTTTAGTCATGACGGCAAAGTTACGCCAGAACAGATCAAACAGGTCGAGGATATCGTAAACGAACAGATCGCAAAAGATTTGAAAGTAAGTTTTCAAGAATATCCTACTAAAGTTGCCAGAGAAGAAATGCACGCACTTGGACAGTTCGGTGACAGATACGGCGAAACAGTCAAAGTCTATAAAATGATTGCAGACGACGCGGACAAACCGTTTAGTTTTGAGATCTGTGGCGGACCGCATGTTGACCATACTCACCAGTTAATTGAAGACGGCAAAAAGTTTAAAATATTAAAGGAAGAAGCTAGCTCAGCTGGTATTCGACGAATCAAAGCTGCTTTAGTCTAAATAACCACTTGTAAAGCGTAACCGTTGTGATACGATAAAACTGTTAATATAAAAAACAAAAACAATAAAATATGAAGAAAAAACAGATTAAAGGCACCAAGCCCAAGCTTGTTAGTCACTATTCAAACACCGGTAAACGTATGTCATCTCAACATACATCCTATCCGTTGTTGGTGTTTATTTTGTTACTTCTTGGTGTGTTTATGACTGGCTTTACATTAAAGGTTAGTGCTAGTGATGTGATTGTTAGTGCTTTTGTTCAGGCGCCAATACCAACTGTCCCGGCTACTATTATTACACCTGTTGCGAACGCTCGTTTTAACGATTCACAAACTACGGTTACTGGTACTTGTGCAGCTGCGGATATGGTGAAGCTTTATCGTAACAATAATTTTAGCGGTGCCGTACTCTGCGCCATAGACAACACATTCCAAATCCAAACAGCTCTTTTTGAAGGGTCTAACGATCTACAGGCTAGAGTCTTTAATATCACTAATGACGAAGGTCCGCAGTCACCTGTTGTAAGGGTGTATTATGACGTTCCTGTACCCTTAATACCAGGAACAAACACTCCCGAACCAGTTACTTCTATTCCGACAATTGTGCCTCAGTTCATGATTTCTGCCGAGAATTTATATAAAGGCTACAAAGTTGGCGACACAATTGAGTGGCAATTAGGTGCTGTTGGCGGAACAGCGCCCTACGCTTTTAGTATTAACTGGGGAGACGGAAACACCTCAATTGTTAGTAGACGAGATGAAGGAGTGTTTACAACCAAGCATGTCTATAAAAAAGTTGGCAGCTATAAGGGAAGTTATGTGATTAGAGTGACTGCTTCTGACGCAAACGACAAGTCGTCGTTCATACAATTAATGATAATCATACAAGATAGTAAAAACGTATCTAATAGCATACCAGCAGTAGGCTCCACTAGTAACACTACTCCGACTCTACCCTTTAATATGCAGTTATTTTGGCCTGCTTATGTCGTGACATTTTTGATGGTTATAAGTTTCTGGCTCGGACAACGCCGAACATTGGTTAAGCCGAAGCACAGACTTCATGCGCATAAAGGCTAGGATATTTTATAAATAATATGAGTATAGATAAGGCCTATTATATTAAAACGAACAGTTTGGTAGCTATCTATGGTGCTATAATTTAAGGGATTATGCTTAAAAAAATCAAATCCATTAGCCATAAGGCAATCAAGAAAGCGGTCAGCAAAAGCTCTTCCGAGCGCTATATTGTTGGCCTAGATATCGGTACTGAATTTGTTAAAGCTTTAGTAGGCAGAATTAGCGATGATAGTATCGAAATAATTGGTTCTGGTCGCGCACATCAAGAATTCAGTGCGATGCAAGCAGGAGCAATTGCCAATATATCTGCAGTTGTGGCTAATTGTGACAAGGCTTTGAATGATGCCGAGCAACAGGCTGGCGTAAGTGTTAGGCCTTCTGTTATTGGTATAGCCGGTGAGCTAGTAAAGGGCACTACATCGACAGTTCGTTGTCGCCGCCGTGACCCTAATAAAGAACTTGACCTAGATGAGATTGAGCGAATTATTGGTCTTGTGCAAAAACGAGCAGAAGAAAAAGCGAAAAAACAATTAATGTGGGAATTGGGCGGCAAAGATGTCGAGATTAGACTAGTAAACAGCGCGCTAGTTGGAATAGAAATAGATGGCTATCCTGTCACTAGTCCGGTGGGCTTTAAGGGCAAAGAAGTTGTGGTTCAGTTATATACGGCCTTTGCGCCGATGATACACATTGGAGCGCTAGAACGAACAGCGCAAGAATTAGACGTTGATTTGTTAGCACTTGCTGCTGAACCTTTTGCGGTTGCTCGCTCGATGATTGGTAATAGTACAGATACTTCTATGAGTGCAATATTAATGGACATTGGTGGCGGCACGACAGATATTGCCGTTATAAATGATGGCGGAGTTCAAGGCACAAAAATGTTTGGTATCGGCGGACGAGCATTCACACGCGCCATTGAACGAGAACTAGGTGTTAGCTTTGACGAAGCCGAAGAACTAAAACTGGCATTAGGTAACAACAAGACCCCAAATAGCAAAACGAGATCTGTAGAATTAGCACTAAAGAAAACATTAGATGTTTGGACAAGTGGAGTTGAGCTGGCTCTTGCTGAATTTACTAATCTAGATAATCTGCCTCATAAAATTTTGCTATGTGGAGGCGGATCGTCGCTTGATATGTTGGTAGATAAGTTAACCGAGTCTAACTGGTATTTACAGCTACCTTTTACTCGTAAACCTGTCGTGCAACACATAAAGCCAAGTCAGGTTGTGGGTATCGCCGACAAGACGGGCGATGTAATTGACCATACTTTTATTACTGCAATGGGTCTGCTTAGAGTTGGTCTAGACACTGTTCATCAACACGATAGTGATATTTCTGGTAGTGCTTTTCGTGAGCGAATTGATAGAATGTTAAGAGCATGAATATGAAGACAGATTTATTATTTACCGGTTGTCATTTATCACTAGACTTCAATGTTAAATGGTCAAAGTTAAATTCTACCAAAGGGAGAGCATAATGGCAGACACTACCAAAGACACTATTTATATAGATATTGACGACGAGATTACTAGTATTATTGATAAAGTGCGAGCTAGTAAACATAAAATTGTAGCTTTAGTGTTGCCTAAAAGAGCGGCAACTCTGCAGAGTATAGTTAATATGAAGTTGCTAAAGCGAACAGGTGCCGAGACAGACAAAAGAATAGTTCTAATTACATCTGAGGCTAGTCTTTTGCCGCTAGCTGGAATAGTTGGTATGTATACTGCTAAAACCTTGCAAAGCAAACCAGTAATTCCTAGGTCACCGGATACATCTAACGATGCCGATAGCCTGGATGATGACGAAGAAGTTGATGAACCAGAAATTGACAATAAAAAGAGTATTGGCGAGCTTTCAGGTTATGAAGAAGAACCAGTTGATGACGAAGAAATTACTGGTTCTAAAGACGCTGAAGAGACTATAGAAGTAGATAACACTAGCTCTACCGATAAAGAAATAGAAGAAGTATCTAAAAAGGCTAAAAAGAATAAAATAAAGGTCCCTGATTTTGAAGGTTTTCGTTTAAAGCTATTTCTTGGTATGTTTTTGATAATTGCTTTAATAGTTGGTTGGTACTTTGCATTTAAGGTTATGCCAAAGGTTAGTGTCGTGGTCAAGACAGATACTAGAACTGTAACGAGTAGCTTAAACTTTTCTGCTCAAGTTGACCTAAAGACTCTAGATGTTGATAAATCACTTGTGCCTGCTGTTGTTAAAGAGCTCAAAAAAACTGACACCGCAAAAATTGCAGCCACAGGAAAAAAGAATGTTGGCGAAAAAGCCGTTGGCACCATTACACTTAAAAACTGCACAAAGGTTGATGGTGCATTAGTCATACCTTCTGGCACTAGTGTGACTAGTTCTCCGTATGTTTTCTTGACTCAAGCAGATGTTTCTCTTCCAGCTAGTAGTTTCTCTGGCGGCAACGCATGTTTGACGGCAACCAAGACCGTGAGTGTTGTTGCGCAAAACTCTGGCGGTCAATACAACCTCAAGGGCGCCCGATCATTTGTAGTATCAGGATATTCTAGCGTGCTTGGAACTGAAAGCGATATAGCGCTTGGCACAGACAAAAACATCACCGTTATTAGTCAGCAAGATATTGACGGCGCAAAGACCTCATTATTAGATAAAAGTAAGGACACCGCTTCAGCTGAACTTTCAAAGACGCTAACTAGTGCTGGACTTTCGTCGCTACCGGAAACTATCCTAGGTGCAGACCAAGTGATAACTACCGTACCTAATGTTGGCGATGAAGCTGCTGACGTTACGGTCACATCAGTAACTTCATACACAATGCTTGGAGTTAAGACAGATGATCTCAAAAAATTAATTGACGTAGATGCTAGTAAGCAAATTGACATAACCAAGCAACCAATAGTTGACTATGGTCTAGATAAGGCTGTTTACCGAATGACTAGCAAGCGTTCGGCAAACGACCAGAGTCTATCGTTCCAGACAGTATCTACTGCAGGCGCCAAGATTGACCCTGAAGCTCTTAAAAAAGAAATTATTGGTAAGAAAAAAGGTGATGTTCAGCAGATTGTCGGCAATCACCCAGGTGTTAAAGATGTTACGGTTACTTTTAGCCCGCCATGGGTATCGACTGTTCCTAAGAAAACGGCTAGAATAACTATCATATTTGAGCAAACTAATTCCAATGGTAAATAAATCAATCATCGCGCTGGATGTGGGAAGTAGGCGCGTTGGCGTAGCTCTTGCTAATACGGTAGCAAGGTTAGCCAGTCCTTTGACTACTATTGATTGCAAAACTAGCGATGTCTGGACGTTATTGGGTAGAATTATCGACGAGAATAAGGTTGATATCATTGTGATTGGCTTGCCAAGAGGAATGTCTGGCCAAGAAACCGAGCAGACTACTTTAGTTCGTCAATTCGCAGAGGACTTCAAGTCTAAATTTAATTTAGATTATAATTTCCAAGACGAAGCCGTGACTTCAGTAATGGCCGAAGAAGAGCTGCAGGCAAGAGGGGGTTCCTATGCTAAGGGAGACATTGACGCACTCTCAGCTACCTATATTTTAAATGATTATATTACCGAAAATTACCAGCAGGAAACAAGATGAAGAATTTTATAGCCGGCAAGTCTAATAGGACAAAGTTACCTAAAACTGTTTTAGTCTCTGGATTGATACTTGGCCTTATTGTTATAGGGGTTGTTGTCGTGGCGAGGCGAGTTTATATGGACAATCTAATTGCAGTAAACATAGCTAGTGACGAGAATGTCGTTGTCGCTATACCATCGGGTTCTTCGCTAGAAGAAATAACAACTATTTTAAAAAATAAGAAAATTATTCGTGCCGACTGGGCCTTTAAGAGATATGTCATTAGTCATGATTATAGTAATTCATTAAAGGCTGGTACATATCGGTTTAAGCTTAGCCAAGACACAGGGTCTATAGTCAAGGATTTGGTAAACGGAAAGGTAGACGTGACTTTGTTTACTATATTTCCGGCACGTCGGCTTGATCAAATTAGGCAGGATTTTATAGACAAAGGATTTGCGACTGCTGAGGTTGATCTGGCACTCAAGCCATCTAATTATGCTAGTCATCCCGCCTTGGTGGACAAGCCAGCATCGGCAAATCTAGAGGGTTATTTATATCCTGATTCTTATCAGCGTACTGCCGACACTACAGTTAAAGTTTTAATCAAGTCTGCGCTTGACGAGATGGCTAAAGTTTTGACGCCAGACGTCCGTGCAAGTATTGCAAAACAAGGCATTAGTACTTATCAGGCAATTACAATCGCATCAATTGTCGAGCAAGAAATACCTTCATCAGCTGTTGGTGATCGCCAAAAAGCAGCTCAAGTATTTTTAAAACGCCTGCGCACCGGCATTCAATTAGGTTCAGATGTGACGTCTTTGTATGGTGCCGTGAAAGACGGAGTGTCATTGCCTGCTGATCCTTCGGGGGCTGCAGCAGTAGCAATCTCGCACGACTCTCCTTACAATACTCGTACACATGCCGGCTACCCACCAGGTCCGATTGGAAATGTCTCTAGCAGCGGCTTGTTGGCTGTCGCTAATCCTTCAGACACGGACTATTTGTACTTTGTTGCTGGTGACGACTATGTTACTCACTTTTCGCGAACTCTTGCTGAACATGATGCAAATATCGCTCAGTATTGCAAAATGCGTTGCAATTAAGCTATAGAATTCTTGATTTTGTCTATAAATAGCGAGCTAAGACAAAAGCGCTTAAGGTTGATTAAAAACCTGGCTATGATACCATATATGTACGGTGTTGTATCTGTTGATAGAGCAGAAACACCATAACCTGAGCCAGTTTTCAAAACGATTGCCGTAAGTGCGGTCAATATATAATAAAGGCTCAAAGCGTCGGTAATAATCGACGGGAGAACCCACATTCGTATACAAGACGTACGCTTAACCAATAATATTGGGCAAGTGTGGAATAAATTAAATCTTAAAGTTACTCGCCTAACATCAAAAAAGTTACGTCGGCGAGCTGTTCGCTATGGAGTGATCGGCGCCAACGTATTAATTTTATTGTCGGTAGGATTGCTAGTTTTAAATAGCTCCTCCCCAAGCTCTTCAGCGCGCAGTAACATCGTAGACCCAAACTCTAATACTCAAACCGTTATAAATCCGTTAGATCAACTATCTTCTGCTGATATTGCAGTACAGGTAGCTCGTTTGACTAACTTATATGAAGTAACGTCGGTTACCAACAACGCCGATTCTCTTAACTCATTATTGGCGATTAGTTCTTCTGATTTAACTATAGTCACAAAACCACAGGTCGTATTGACTGCCACTAAATCATACAAAGATATTCAAACATATGTAACTCAAGACGGAGATACTGTTAGTGGATTAGCGGTAAAATTCGGCATAACATCTGACACTATACGTTGGTCGAATGGATTGCCATCTGGAGACAGCTTGGCAGCTGGCAAAACGCTATCTATATCTCCTATTAATGGAATTGTTTATGAGGTTAAGGCGGGTGACACAGCAGATAAATTAGCATCTAAGTTTAGAGCAAATAAAGATCAGATTGTAGCATTTAATGACGCAGAAATTGGCGGATTAGTAGTCGGTCGTAAGATAGTTATACCAGAAGGCGTACAGGTGCCAGTCTATCAAAGTACTTACGCCAGTGGTTTTGCTTGGGGTGGTTACAATGCAATATATGGCTTCAATGGTTATGATTATGGTTGGTGTACTTGGTATGTCGCTAATCGAAGAACAGAAATAGGTCGTCCTGTGCCAAGTAATTTAGGCAATGCTTATAGTTGGTATGTTTTGGCTCAGCGAGCTGGAATGCCAACTGGAGTAACTCCTGCCGTTGGGGCTGTTGCAGTAAATCAGGGCAATAATCACGTATCTGTAGTAGAGGCTGTTAATGACGATGGTAGTTTCTGGGTTTCAGAAATGAACTCTAGTGGTCAGGTTTCGATAACTGACCCAACAAGAACGGGCGGTTGGGGTAGACGGGATTATAAGATTGTCGCAAGCGTAGGCTCTCTAAAGTTCATATATTAAGGATTGATGTAGTCAACCTTCAGAATGAAATATTAATGTTCTGTGAGCTATTTACAACATCCGACTTCCGACTTTTGACTTTTACCCCTATAATAAGAGTATGTTTGTAGATAAAGTTGATGTTTCGGTAACAGCTGGCGATGGTGGAAATGGCTATCTCGGCTTCAGGCAGGAAAAATTTGTTGATAGAGGCGGTCCTGATGGCGGCGACGGTGGAAACGGTGGTGATGTAGTTTTCGTCGCAAGTCGTAACCAAAACACACTCGCTACTTTTAGATTTCAGAAACAACTTTTAGCCGAACCAGGCAAGGGTGGCTTTAAACAGAAAATGCACGGCCGTAGCGGTCAAGATCTTATTGTTATGATTCCCGTCGGCACAATGGTATTTAATGAAGCGGGTGAACTTGTAGCTGACTTAGCACAAGACGAGCAACGAGCAGTTATAGCAAAGGGCGGTAAGGGTGGCTTTGGTAATGCTCACTTCGTGTCTTCTGTTAGACAAGCGCCAAAAATAGCTGAAAAAGGCGAAAAAGGCGAAACTTTTAACCTTACATTAGAAATGAAGATGATTGCAGACGTAGGTGTAGTTGGCCTCCCTAATGCTGGCAAGTCAACATTACTTGGTCACGTCAGTAACGCTCGTCCAGAAATCGCCGACTATCCATTTACGACTATTAGACCGAATCTTGGTGTTGTCGATATCGATGAATCCACGAGTTTATTATTTGCAGATATTCCCGGCTTAATTGAAGGCGCTAGTTTAGGCAAAGGTTTGGGTGATGAGTTCCTTCGTCATATCGAAAGAACCCGCGTACTTATACATATGATCGACGCCTACGGCGATATAGAATCAGCCTACAATACTATTCAAAAAGAGCTTAAAGATTACAAAGTAGACTTAACTACGCGACCTCAAATTGTTGCATTAAACAAAATTGACGGCTTAACTGACGAGGAAGTTATTGCTAAATTAACTATTTTACAGGCACTAGTTCCAGCTGAGACTCCATTATTGGCTATATCTGCCAGCAGCGGTAAAGGTATTAAAGAGCTACTTTATGAGGTGAAGAGTATCTGTGCCAGAAGAGCCGAAGAAGTAGCTACTGAATTGGCCGAAGAAGTTCCAGTTTTGCGACTACCAGAAACAGAAGACAGCTGGAAGGTTACCCGCGAAGACGATCGCTATGTTGTAACAGGGCGTAAGATAGAGAGATTTGCTCAACGAACTGATTTCGAAAGTGCTGCTGGCGAACAGCGTCTCCGTGACATTATGCGTAAGATGGGTATTATGCACGAATTATCACGCCAAGGCATCGAACCAGGTCAGAAAATTGTTATCGGTAATTCCGGCAAGCTCGAGTACTAAAAGTAACTAGCCAAATAACTAGCTGAGTAAATAGCGGCTTATTTGTTATTATAAGAGCTAATGCTAAGAAAACATTTTCACAACAATATTCTTGTAGCTGTTAGTTCATTTTTGCTTCTAACTGTATTTTTAATACTTAGTATTGGTCACGTCCATGCTGCTGAAATTGATAACACTTGTGGTGAGGGACAGTTAAAGAATTTTGCTACTGGTCAATTGCCAAAAAATGAATACGATATCTATGTAAAATTTGGCAGGCCGACAGACATAGCTCAGGCTACTATCTATGCTCATCCTCAAGAACTAAATGAATATCTGCACCCTGAAGCTTGCAAAGTAATTGGTAGTGGAATAGTAAGTGGCACGTCTTGGACGAAGTTGGGTAGCATTAAGCTAGACCAACCAGTGAACTCAGGAGTTATTGTGTTGGCCTCTAATGTATTACAGGGAGGGTTTGATGCCGGCGCTCCAACTGTAGTTTTTGTGGCTCACGATAATAATATATGTGAATTTGTTACAGGTTGCGTCGTAGACTACCAGGGTCAAAAAATGCGCCTTAGCCCTCAAAAGATTTCAATTTCGTCCGATATTCTAAAGCTCGGACTTCTGAGATCGATTAAAGATGAAGCGGTAAAGCAGGTGGTGTATAGCGTAGACGATAGACCTGCCTACACTAGCGACAAATTATCAGCATTTAATTTAAACTATGTATCTGGCGGAGAGCATATTATTCAAAGGACTGTAATATTTGAATCCGGCCAAACTTTAGTAGACACAAGGACGGTACAAAGAGGTGCGTCCTATGACTTGAAGTATGCAGTAATAGCTTTTATATATCATAGATTGTATACGATAAGTTTGCTCGGTGCGATATTCGTAGCAGTCATGGTTATATTTATCGCATTAATGATGGCTAGACATATTCATCAAAATCACGCCTGGAGAATGACACACATTTTGTCCAGAAATTTTAAGCAAGCACTTGGTGCGGGGCCACAAACAGATATAAAG
>Ga0194048_10000355_pt1 | contig 21951 bp, 38 predicted proteins | sample JunL225m_MetaG_FD_161685 | JGI IMG/M metagenome (GOLD analysis project Ga0194048, IMG submission 161685) | Anoxic zone freshwater microbial communities from boreal shield lake in IISD Experimental Lakes Area, Ontario, Canada - Jun2016-L222-5m | ecosystem: Environmental > Aquatic > Freshwater >...
CGAACAGTTTTGGTGGTTACTGGGTTTAGATCAACTGCTACATGCTTTCACGTATATTGGCCTAATTACATTGGTGACACTATGAACCTACATAATTAGACATCCTGGAATGATCGTATCAAAAATAGATGAAACTGTTTTGGAAAATTTGTTTGAATAGAGGTTGACAATCTGTGCCTCTATGTTATACTAATACTGTAATTAGGCAATCACTGAGAGGCACATATGAAGAAGACTTTCAAAACTCAAGACGTTCTTGCAGTGGCATTTGCCGCTTATCGCAAGAATGGATCCTATCTAAAACACACTCAAAGGTTTTCTACGCCAGAGTGCGAAACTCGCTTTGCAAATAAAGAACTTGTTAAGAATCATTTCCAGGATCCAATTTATGTCCCACCCGACTATAAGGCATTGACGATAACTGAAGCTGACTATGATGCAGTAGATGTTGCTCTCAAGCATTTTCGTCGATACACTCTGGGACTAATTGGAGACCAACTGAGTGGCTTCCAGCAAGACATTTACAAGGCAGTGACCGCAGATGAAGTTGACGGATCTAGATTAGGTGTACTCGCATATGTTCCAGAGCTAGTCAAGCGTGAAGTTGAAGATGCTGCATTTAAAAAACTGTTGCGTGTAGAGTATCGTAATAGCCAATATGTTGGATCTGAAAAAGATTCAGTTGAAGGTGTTGTAAAGATTCTTTCTAAATTCCATTCAGAACAGTGGGAAAGCAACAACTATGTTGCAGACCTTGCTGGTAATTTGGTCAGCTTTATGATCAAGGAAGACATCACCATTGGTGATAGGCGCCGCATTAAAGCTAAGGTAAAAGCGCAGAGCAAGAACCGTTCATTTGATGTGAACGAAACTAGGCTCAACTATGTTAAACTATTAAAGGTGTAAAATGACAATACCTCCAACATTCATTCTCTCTAGAGTTTGGAAATATTTTTTAACTTACCTTCTAAAGGCAACGGCATTTGTTATTGCAATTGTGTTTACTATGTACGTATTTAATTATCTAATGATATACATGGGAGTACCAAAAGAAGACCAACTTCCGCTATGGATGATGATCTATGGCGGTGCAGGGTCAATTTTTTTCATGTGGGATGCTGCAAAGAGCAGAGTAGAACGTGAAAACAGAGAAATCCTCAAGGCAATTGATAGAGGACAATAATAATGTTTACTATAGAAACAGTTCCAGGATGGGAATGGATTGCTCTAGCATATGTGATCGGGTCAATTGCATCTATAATACTCACGTACAAGGCAATCACTGTTAAAGCAATCGAAGGCACCATTGATAAATTGTGTGACGACGGCTTTATTCGACATCGTACAATGCCCAATGGCGAAATAGAACTTTTAAGGTATAACGACAAAGATGAATGAACTACTAAAACCTACATTTGATTGGATACGAGATGATTGGCAGTCTAATTCTTTCCGTTTTTGTGTTGAGTTGCTTGCTTGGGCTATTAGCATTAGTTGTTCAATTACTATGGCAGTCACTGTACCTAACCCTCCATTGCTTGCTCTTTATCCTGTATGGATCACTGGCTGTGCTTTGTATGCTTGGGCTGCTTACACTAGGAAATCATTTGGTATGTTGGCTAACTATCTATTGCTAACTACTATAGACACGATTGGATTAATAAGGATGTTGATGACATGAAGATACAAATAGTGTCAGATCTGCATTTGGAATTTGCAGACTGTAATATTAAAAATGAAAACAACGCTGACGTTCTAATTCTCAGCGGCGACATCTTGGTTGCCCAGGACCTGCACGATCATCCAGAAACAGACTACGGCATGTACAGCGATGTAAATCTTGCTAACTTGGGACGTCGCCAACGCACAGCTCTAAGATTTAGAGATTTTCTAAAGCGGTGTAGTTTTCAGTTTCCAAAAGTTCTGTACATCGCAGGCAACCATGAATTCTATCATGGCAAGTTTCCTGAAAGTATTGAACATCTAAGAGCCGAGTGTGCTAAGTTTCCAAATGTTCATTTTTTAGAAATGGATACAATCACCATTGACGATGTTACATTTATTGGAGGAACTCTTTGGACTGATATGAACCGAGGGGATCCGCTTACAGTGCATGCTATCGGCGACATGATGAACGACTTCCGTATCATACGCAATAGTCAACGCAACTATGCTAGATTTAGTCCGCAAGATGCTGCTAAACGGCACAAAGAAACACTAGCTTATATTAAACTTATAGTAGCCGAACAGCATGATACAAAGTTTGTAGTGGTTGGTCATCACAGTCCAAGTTTTCAAAGTGTTCATAAGTTTTACAAGCATGAAACTGTAATGAACGGCGGCTATCACAGTGAGCTGAGTGAGTTTATTTTGGATAGACCACAAATCAAACTTTGGACACATGGACATACACATCACTGTTTTGACTATGTCATAGGCGAAACTCGCATCGTGTGTAATCCACGGGGTTACGATGGCCACGAAGACACAGGTTGGGATCCAAACAAGATTGTTGAAGTATGAAACAAATCTATTATAGAAAAATATGTAATTTAACAAAGGAAAACAAAGATGATTACGCTTAAAGAATGGATGGAAATTGCAGATTATCGTATCACTGAAGGCAGTGACTACTGCTGGAACTGTTATGGTCAAAAAGCATACCAACTGTCAAGTTGGAATGGAGAACAAGATGGATTTAGCTTTGGAATAGTGTTTGATACATTTGATCAAACTGTATACGAAGTTGAAGTATGCGATTACGCTAAAAATCGTGCATACCGAATAATCAATCCAGTAGTTAAAAATGAACACGAAGGTGAAGCTAATGATCGCGATATCAACTTTAATGAAGCATGGGACGATGTTAATTGGGTTGATCTAGAAACTGATGACGACTTTATCTCAAAGTGTTTGTCTATCAAAGCAGGTGAAGAATATGACGACAACGTCGAGGTTCCACTAACATTAGATGAAGATGACTTGTTTGTGCTGATGAAACTAGCACACGAACGTAACATTACTTTAAATCAACTGGTAGCAGATATTCTTCGGCAAGCAGTTGAAGAAAGAAATATTACTTAATGAGCACGGTAGCACTTTTTGTACATCAACCCCAATGTTCTGTACAAAGTGTTAATGGCATTATTAAAGCATTAGGTTCTAAGTATAAATTTAAGATTTTTACCAAACAAGAAATTGAAACAGATTTCTTTGATGACGTAGATATAGTGGCGTTTCCTGGAGGAATAGGAGACAGCGACACCTTTGAGTTTTTACTTAGAGCTAATCTTAATGCCGTTAATGAATTCCTAGATAACGGAGGACGCTATCTAGGAATTTGTATGGGTGCATATTGGGCAGGTGCCCATTATTTCGATAGACTAAATGCATTAGATGCTGTACAATACATTAAGAGACCTAGTGCGTGTACCAAACGTCCCCATGCTAAAGGCATGCCTGTAGTGTGGAACGGAACAGAGGAATCAATGTATTTCTTTGATGGTTGCACGTTTGTAGGAAACGGAAAGTATGATGTAGTGGCAACGTATAACAACAATGAGCCAATGGCAATAATCCAAGGTAAACTGGGATTAATTGGCTGTCATCCAGAAAGTGAAAAATCATGGTATGATTATCATTCATGGATGCCCAAACATTGGCACGAAGAACGGCATCATACGCTATTGTTAAATTTTGTAGACGAGTTAATGAAACGATGATTAAACTGCAAGGCAAGTTACCAAGAAATTTAGTACTGGCATGTTCAGGTGGTGTTGATTCTATGGCAGCACTTGACTTCTTACGAAGGAACCATAAGGTAACTGTTGCACATGTTAATCACAGAACAGAACACGGTATTAAGACTGCTGCGTGGTTGCGTGAGCAATGCCGCACTAAATTTAAAGATGTTCGTTACAGAGAATTTGTTATCGAAGGAACTTGCCCCAAAGGTGTTAGTAAAGAAGAGTGGTGGCGGAATGAACGGTACAATTGGCTCAACAGCACCTTTTATGGACAGACAGTTGTAACAGTGCATCATTTAGACGACTGTGTAGAAACTTGGGTTTGGTCAAGTATGCATGGTCAAGGAAAGATTATTCCTTACAGGAATGAACATGTAATTAGACCGTTTAGATTAACCCGTAAACGAGACTTAGAATTGTGGGCAAACTTAAATAATATAGAATATAAAGAGGATGACAGCAACAAAGATCTATGCTATACTCGTAACTATATTAGACATGAAATGTTGCCGCACGTATTAAGAGTAAACCCGGGCATTCATAAGGTGATTGCTAAGAAGATTAAAGACAACCTGGGAAGGAACAGTCATGACAAACAAGAGAGTAACACTTGAAGAAGTATTAGAAGAACGTGACTTTGGTTTAATTATATCAAGTGATGGTTTTTTAAAAGGAATATGGGTACCAAAAGAGTTTGAGGGTGAAGATATCCCCAAGCCAATTGCTACTCTAATTAGAACAAATTTTGGAGTAGATCCAAATGATTCAGAAGTTTATAGGAAGATACACTAGGAAAATTTTATGATAGAGAACAAAGAAGTCGCAGTAGAGCAATTGGCAAATCTAGCAATGGAAGGACAGCTAGCGTTTGAGATTGATTGGAATCAACTAAACATACAAAAAGAAGATGCTTATAGACTTATGGCAACTAGTGTTATTGATCAACTTGAAGCAGTCCCCCAAGATAACTTTGCTGCGGTTGCAATGGCAACTATCACAAAACTTTTAGTAGAGAATTTTGTATTAAACATTAAATTAAAAGGAACAGGAAATGCTCAGTAGGTCATCATTTGCAGACACTTGTAAATTGACCAACACTAACAACGGTGTTGAAGTAGAAGCAGAAATAATTGAATATAAACCAGGCAAAATGCTGATTGTATCTTTAAATAGATCTGTTAAACTAACATTAAAACACAACGGAAAAATATACGTGGGCGCAATGGCTGGCATTGAGTTCGTTAGTACAGGACCAGCAGAAACTATTACATATCAAGGGAGACGTTAATGCCATTAATACCTATGGTGATTGAACAGGAAGCTCGCGGTGAGCGTTCCTATGACATTTACAGCAGACTGTTAAAAGATCGTATCGTTATGTTGAACGGTCCAGTTGATGACAATAGTTCTAATGTAATTGTTGCACAGCTATTATTCTTAGAATCACAATCAACTGATTCAGACATTTATTTTTATATCAATAGTCCAGGCGGGGTTATTACTGCTGGTATGGCTATCTATGATACTATACAATTTATTAAGCCAGATGTACAAACTATTGTTATGGGTCAAGCCTGTTCAATGGGATCGTTCCTTGCACAAGCAGGCGCAGCTGGCAAGCGGAAGATGCTGCCAAATGCTCGCCATATGATCCACCAACCCAGTGGTGGTGCTCGTGGTATGGCCAGTGACATTGAAATTTCCTACAAGGAAATCATGTTCTGGAAGAAGCGTCTTACTGAATTGTATGTAAAGCACAATACAGCAGGTAAGACATACGAAGATTTTGAACGAGACATGGACCGTGATACATTTATGAGCGCAGAAGATTCACTTGCTTACGGTCTAGTAGATAAAATTGTAAATCAACGATAAGGAGAAAGAAAATGACCAGAATACCAAATGTAACTTTTGCTTTTAGACAAGGCGATGAAGCACCCGATGAAGGTGGTTGTCCAATCGGTGGAGAGTTTGTGTTCAAGACAACACAGGATCTTTTTGCGAAGAAGCGAGTAGTAGTGTTCAGCTTGCCAGGTGCATTTACGCCAACTTGCTCAACATACCAACTACCTGGCTTTGAAGAACAGTATGAGCAGTTTAAGGCCAAGGGCATTGACGAAATTTACTGCATCAGCGTTAATGACGGCTTTGTTATGAACGAATGGGCTCGTGCGTTAAAGATCAAGAATGTCAAGGTTATTCCAGACGGTGCGGGTGCGTTTACAGAAGGGATGGAGATGACGGTTGACATGAGTGCTATTGGTTTTGGAAAGCGAAGTCGTCGTTACGCCGCAGTTATCAATGACGGTGTAGTAGAACATATGTTTGTAGAGCCAGAAGCTACTCAGGGAGATCCTGATCCCTACAGAGTTTCAAGTCCTGAAAATGTAATTAACCACTTATAAGGAATGTATCATGTTTGGTAATAATTATACAGACTATTCAACTGCTAGGCCTTGGCCCAGCGCCGCAGAAATTAACAGCAGTATGGTACGTGTTTACAACCATATGGCATCCGGAGTATTCATCTCAGGTGCCACTGCTTGGCTAATTGCGCAGAGTCCTGCGCTAATGGCAGCATTGTTTAAGACTTGGCTAGTATGGCCAGTGATGTTGCTACCATTAGCATTTGTTCTTATTATGAGCTTTGGTGCAGAAAAGCTCAGTGCTAAGGCTCTAGGTGTATTGTTCTACGCTTATTCGATTGCAAGTGGAGCGAGCCTTGCGACCGTATTTGCCATTTATACGGGCGGCTCGGTCTTTACAGCGTTCTTTATAAGTTCTGCACTATTCCTTACAATGAGTGTATATGGATACTTTACTAAACGGAGCCTTGAAAGTCTTGGACAGTTCTTGTTTATTGGTCTTATTGGAATCGTGATAGCAGGAGTTGTTAACATCTTTTTGCAGAACAGCATGATGCAAATGATTATTAGTGCGCTAGCTGTGGTTATCTTTACAGGACTTACTGCATATGACACACAACAAATACGCGAACAACTAAGATTTGGTGAAAGTGAATCAGGCAAAATAGAAATACTTGGTGCGCTAACACTATATCTTGACTTTATCAATATCTTTATTAACCTTCTCCAATTGCTTGGAGGAAAGAAGGCCGACTAAAGATGGGAAATCCTACTCCTCCCGAGTTACTTGAGAGTTCGAAAGACATGTGTACATTGTGCAAACAAAAGTACGATCCAACTTGTACCTGGGGACCTTGTAAACTTACTAGAGAACTTGAAAAAGGAAAATTAAAAAATGGAAATACAACCCAAAGACCCAAGTAAGAAACACTTTTTAGCTAGCCTAGCAAAGAGTCTTGTACGCATAAGTGCTTGTGGATCACTATTTTATGGTGATCTACAAACAGCAGCTATTTTATTAGTTGTAGCCGAACTATTAGGAATTGCAGAGGAATTGGTATAATGTCTAGAGTATATTTGATCAAACCACTTGAAAAGAAAAGTGTTGTATATCACGTAGAAATGTTCCGTGAAAATACAGATGGATCTATTAGTTGGTTTAACCTTGACGACACTTACCGTTGGGGGCAAGGCTTTATTGAAGAAAACATGGATTGCAACCTACCTTATGCAGACGGCGATATCGCTTACTGCGACCCTAATGCAGGTTGGGGTTCCGAACTAGACGACAGTTGTTCTTGCTTTTTTGAGTTTAGTGATGATATTTCAGAAGAAGAACAAAAAGAAATTAAAGAAGCATACTATGTAGGTGGTGCCGGGTGGCTGTTTGATGGAAATCATAATTGGGAGGAGGAAGATAGTGCTATACATGTACTTGCTCCATTCAAAGTTAGCCTATGCGAAGAAGATGGCACTGTAGTTATAGAAAATGTTGAAATAAAGTAAAGTAAAGACCAATTGGAGATTTATAATGAGCAGCCGTAGCTATACCAAAGAAGTTTATGTTGATGTAGATATTGATCTAGATGACTTCGACGATGATGAGCTCATTGACGAACTAGAACGAAGAAAAGTTTCTGTTCCTCCACGCATAGTAGTAGAACAGCTTACTCGAGATGAAGCACAGTATTTGCGAGAACTACTGGATGCTGCAAGACTAGTTAGTCCAAAATATCCTCCAGGCGTGAGTCTGTTTGATTTAGATAGTAAGTTGAGTGCGCTATCATGACACAGTGGCACGGTGGAAAAGGTAGCAGTAGACGTAAAGGAGAAGATGATGACAAATACAGAAACAACTATGACCGAATCTTTGGTAAGCGAGAAAATTGCCAAAATGAAGAACATTCCAACCAAACAGGATCTGATATCTCGGCTCCAGAAGGAAACACTGACAGTGACCTTCCTAAAACTGGACGGTGATCGACGAGTTATGACTTGCACAAAAAGTTTTGATGTTATACCAGCAGAGCATCATCCAAAAACTGATAAGCCTGCAAAGGAAGATACCATCACAGTTTGGGATACTAATGCAAATGCTTGGCGTAGTTTTCGCTATGATAGGATTGAGGCAGTAGAATGAAAGATCTACACTTCTGTATAGGACTGCCTCGGTCAGGGTCAACCGTGTTAATGAATATACTTCAGCAAAATCCTGAAGTATATACAACAGGAACATGCCCTGTTCCTTATCTATTCGATTCTGTAAAATCTCAAATGAATCAAGTAGCTGAATTCATAGCAATGGATCAAACTGTACTTACAGGTGGATATAAGGAATTTTTACGCTATGGTATGGAAGGTTGGTATTCAAACTTAACTGAAAAGCCAACTGTAATATCAAAGTCTCGATATTGGGACGAACATCTAAACGATCTGTTTGCAATTTATAAAAATCCTAAATTTATTGTGTGTCTTAGAGATATAAGAGATATTATCTGTTCTTTTGAAAAATTGCTGTTCACGCACACACGATTAATAATCGGTGCAAATGATAGCCCGTTTCATTTGCTACCACTTGATAAAAGAATTGAACTGTACTGTACTGATAGAGGGGCTAACCTAGGAAAGCCTTTACACAATCTTGGACATGTTCATGAATGGATGCTCAAACGTCCAGAATGTTTTTATGTGTTCCGCTTTGAAGATTTTAATGAGGATCCTATTGGATCTTTAAGATCAGTTTATGATTGGCTTAGAAGAGATCCGTATGAGCATGATCTTTCAAATATACAGCCGTCAGCGTATTATGAGCATGACACAGTGTATCGACATCTAGTTGATCATAAAACAAGACCTGTCTTAGAAAAATTAGAACAGTCTTATAAAACAATGCTTACTGAAGAACAGAGCGAAGTTATTGTTAAAAATAATTCTTGGTTCTATCAAACTTTTTACAAAGATGTTTTTAATAATTTCCAAAGAAGAAATTACAAATAAAGGAGACATTAGAATGATAAGAATTGAAGGACTTACAAAGCGACAGCTTAAGATTGCTGATTTAATTTGGGCATGTTCTACTTTCGAAGAAACTGAAGATATAGTCCAAAAAATTGGACGAGAAGCTGATGTAATAAGAGAGTTGATACTATTAGGTGCTATCGATAAACGTGTAGAAATGCAAACAGATTTCTCTAAAATCCAAAAACTCCTATCAACAATAGGTTGACAATCTCTCTAGTTATGCTATAATAATATTAAGTTCAAAAACACAGGGGGCTTGATATGTCTAATATGTTGGTTGAAGGTAACGAAGTTACTATTCGAGTAAAAAACATCCTTTGGGATCGAAGACACTTATATGCCCCTGGTGTTGTAACACAAGAATACAATGTTTATTCTGGCACTATCGTACGTCAAAAATGGTTTGCTGCGGATGAAATTGGGATTACAACAGGAAACACTGAGTTTCCATTTCGTCGTATCAATCGTGATCGCATTGTAGAAGTTAACGACCTACCAGTAAACTATGCAAAGCCAGTAGAAACTGCACGAATTGAGAAAGTAATTGCAGGTTCAAAAGGTAACAGCTATATTGTTGCAAAGGAAGGCAATAAAGTCACTTGTACTTGTCCAGGATTTACTTTTAGAGGCCAATGCAAACATATGTTGGAGTTGGCATGAACACATGGATCTTTTTAGTCATACTGTCAGCACCTAACGGTAACTACGTAGACAAGTTTAAATTGGAGGTTACACATGAGGAATGTGTAAGAATGCTTAAACAGCTTCCAGCTAAAACTGAAGACTACGGGACATTTAAATTAAATGCAGTATGTGTAACAAAAGATCATTGGACAGGTAAGAAGACCATGAAAAACGTTCCGTTGGATTAAACATATGCAACACGACTTATGGTTCCCATCACCAGTAAGCAGTAGTATCCTTCAAGATTTAGACAATAGTAAGATTGAAAATTTTTGTCTGAGTTTAAGAAAAACTAGCTCAGGTAGAGAAATTTCAAACCTTGGAGGCTGGCAAAGCGATGACTTAGACTTATCGGAACCAAAATTACAAGAACTATTTTTTGAAATTAGAAAAAATCTGCATCTTCTTAAAACTGATATTGGGATGAAGGATAATGTAGAATTAGACATTGACAACATTTGGATTAATATAAACGAAAAAGGCAGCTCTAATCAACTGCACTCTCATCCACATTCTTTATTTTCTGGAGTATATTATGTTAAGTGTATTCCAAACGAAAGCGGAAACATTACGTTTAGAAGTCCAATTGTTACACACGAGTACCATTTAGATGATAGTTTATTTAAAAACAACAGTATGTTAATTGCACATACACGGTGTTTTTACTGGCCAATTGAAAGTAAAATTATATTATTTCCTTCTTGGCTTTTTCATTATGTTACTCCGAATTTAGGAAATGAATTACGCATATCAATTTCTTTTAATACAAAGGTGATCAAATGAGCGGATGGCAAAGCAAGAAGAAGATGAGCAACAGCAGATTTGAAGGTGTGTCCTATCGTTTTACACAATCCTATACAAATTGGAATCAACAAGTACCACTGAAGATTACAAAAGACAATACACATCGTCAATTTGTAAACGTAGAACTGGCTGTACTAACTGCTGTTGATAATATAGTTGATCAGATGAAATCATACCCAGAAGCAGATCAGCTACTGGCAAAGATTTTTTCATCCAAATGAACCAATTATAGTAGTGTTTTTTCCTTATTGGCTAAATATAAAGTACAAGGAAAGTAAGTTCAATGAAACTAATGACCACATCTACTGTAGAATCAAGTACACCAGGATCAAGTAATCCAGGTGCAGATTCTTGCGAGGGCTGTGGCAGTTAATTAGTAAGTACTAACAAACTTCCAAAGCCCTTAGCAGAAATGTTAAGGGCTTTTTTTATCACTAAGGCAAAATAATAGGTTGACAGGCACTAAGCAGTACGCTATAATGAACACATAGCAACAAAAACAGTAGGTTAGCGTTGCTAGTAAAGGTTAAAAAATAGGTTGACAAGTACATCGTTACTTGCTATACTTAAAAAACAGTAAGCAGCAATGTTTACACGCTCTTTGACAATTTAATAGGAATTATAAAAAATATTCCGCGGTAGCTCAGTTGGTAGAGCAGGTGACTGTTAATCACCGGGTCGCTGGTTCGAGCCCAGCCCGTGGAGCCATTTTTGGAGATATGGCCGAGTGGCTTAAGGCAACGGTTTGCTAAACCGTCGTACCTTGTAAAGGGTACCGTTGGTTCGAATCCAACTATCTCCGCCAGAATTAGGTCTGTTCGTATAGAGGTTATTACTGTGGATTGTCTATCCACTTACGGGGGTTCGATTCCCCCACAGACCGCCAAATATGCGGGTGTAACTCAGTGGTAGAGTGTCAGCCTTCCAAGCTGTTCGTCGCTGGTTCGATCCCAGTCACCCGCTCCAGTTTTAAAGTATTTGAGTAAAGAAGAATTATAACTAGTTTAGCGCCGGTTTAGCTCAGTTGGTAGAGCACCTGTTTTGTAATCAGGATGTCGCGGGTTCGATTCCTGCAACCGGCACCATTATTGTTGTTTGAAATTTATGCCCCGATGGTGGAATTGGTAGACACGCTGGTCTTAGAAGCCAGTGCGCAAGCGTCCGAGTTCGAGTCTCGGTTGGGGCACCATAGCCTATAGATAGAAAGATTAAGAGGTGTTGCATCGTTGTTTCATAAGCATTTAATTATTAGAGCAGAGGTTAACAATCCGTTGATGTCTGCAGAGAAAGTTTCACAAGAGTGGATGCCCGCTCTTATAGATAAGATCGGAATGAAGATATTAATGGGTCCTTATGCTGTGTATTCCAATGTGGTAGGTAACCGAGGGTTAACCGCTGTCACTATTATAGAGACAAGTCATATTGCAATGCACATCTGGGACGAAGTAAGTCCTGCTTTGATGCAGTTAGATGTTTACACATGCGGATCACTTGATCCTTATGATATAGTAGACTCTATCGCTGAATTTGATCCAGTCAGCATAGAAATGAAATACCTGGATCGAGAACACAATTTGGTAGAAATTCCGCTACCAAGTTAATAACAGCCTATAAACATAACAGGAGTTAGGTAAATGGCGTATTGGGGTTATCACGCAATGTTTGATTGCGCCGCTTGCGACAAGAGTCTTGTAACAAGCAAAGAAAACGTATACAACTTTATCAAGGAGCTGGTTCCAGCAATTGATATGGTAGCATTTGGAGAGCCTATGATTGAGCACTTTGCTGCTCATGCTCCAGACAAGGCTGGTATTAGCTTTTGTCAAATGATTGAGACCAGCAACATCAGTGGTCATTTAGTTGATCTTAACGGTGATGCTTATTTTGATATTTTCTCTTGCAAGCCAGTGGATATTGGTATTGCACAGGATACTATTGAAAAGTATTTTAAGCCTAGCAAGATTCGCGTGAATTTTATCACTCGTTCTGCAGGTTAACAAGGAATACGGACATTAGCGCAGCCTGGTAGCGCATCTGGTTTGGGACCAGAGGGTCGTAGGTTCGAATCCTACATGTCCGACCAAAATTTAATTCAAAATTGGACTAAATACTGAGCTGGAATTTTTCTAGTACTAAAATATAAAATTTAGTGCTAGGAATTTTCAGTTCTAAAAAAAAAGGAAACATAGATGAGTAAAACTTTATTAGCAGTGAGCTTGGCTCTAGCGATAGCTGGTGCTTCAAGTGCAAACGCAGCAGATACATTTTATGCTGGCGTGAACACAGGTGGCGTTGTAACTAATGGTGTAAACAAGGATACTCCTTGGACTGTTGGCGCAATTGCCGGAATGAATGTATTCGCAGTAGGTAGTGCTAAGGCAGCAGTAGAGGGTTCCTTTGATTACGACAAGAACGAATCAAAGGTGCTTATGGCAAATATTGTACCTAATTTTACAATTGGTAACATGACACCATACGCTCTAGCAGGCATTGGTTATAGCTGGGCACCAACAGGTGATCAGTCAAAATACAATGTAGGTCTAGGCGTAAAGTACGCAGTTACATCAAACATTGACGTTGATGCACGTTATCGTAGAATCAACAACTTCAATAACAACATGGCAGACGACCGCGTAACACTAGGACTTAATTTCAAGTTCTAAGAATTTAACAGATAAATTCTATGATTTATAGGACGGACTACGGCCCGTCCTATGCTGTTTTATTGGGGGTTTAGCTCAGTTGGGAGAGCGATTGCTTTGCAAGCAATAGGTCAACGGTTCGATCCCGTTAACCTCCACCAAAACACAATGCGGGCGTAGCTCAGTTGGTAGAGCATCACGTTGCCAACGTGAATGTCAGGAGTTCAAGTCTCCTCGCCCGCTCCAAACAGGAGTAAGTATGTTAAAAAAACTACTAGTGTTTGGAGTTCTTATAATAGTCGGTGGTTGTGCGACAGCAGGAAGTACGCAAACTATGCCGCCAGAAATGACTGCAAGTTGGTACATGCATGGAACAAGAACTGCAAACGGAGAGCGATTCAATCCGCAAGGAATGACAGTTGCTCATAAGACTCTTCCTTTTAACACAATGTTACGGTTGACATACGAAAACAAAAGTGTTATAGTTAGAGTTAATGATAGAGGGCCCTTTTTAAAAGGTCGACAACTTGATCTTTCAAGAGGGGTTGCTCAACATTTGGGCTGCGAACATTTAGGTGTGTGCAGATTATCTGTTGAACTATTAGATGATCGTATAATGACGTATAATTAACTAATTATGTGATTTATTGACGCAGGGTGGAGAAGTAGTAACTCACTTGGTTCATACCCAAGAGATCGGCGGTGCGAATCCGCCCCCTGCAACCAACGTTCCGTCTAATCAACGGATAGTGTGACACGCACGATGAGAAGCGGTGTGATAGCCGAGTGTGGTTCCAGTTTTACCCAACTGGCGCTGGCAATGCGAGAATGTTCCCTGGTACGAGAAGCGGGTGGAAGGTACATGTGATGGTATGTGGTAAGAACTAATTGTTGTTCTGAGGTCCATATGCTTGATGTACTATAATTACCGCCGCAGGGAATAAGCACCTATGGAGCGTTCGTCTATCGGTTAGGACGGTGGCCTTTCACGCCGCAAAGAGGGGTTCGATTCCCCTACGCTCTACCAATTTTAAGGAAGTGTGGCCGAGTCTGGCTTAAGGCAACAGTCTTGAAAACTGTCGTACCGCAAGGTACCGTGAGTTCGAATCTCACCGCTTCCGCCAATTTTAAATTTTAAAAAGACCAAAAAACTAGTTGACAAACTGCACAGAGGCTGTATACTAATAAAATAAGTTAAGGAAAAGACAACATGAAGATCACACTACGCAAAGCAAATGCTGTTCAGGCAGCAATTAACGAAACACTCAAGGGTTTGAGTTTTGAAAATCAAGTTCGTATTAACGAATTTGAAGATGCAGAGACAAAGATCACTGCGGCTCAAACTAAGCATAGAGAAAACGTAGAGCGCAAGCTAGACCTGTTGTACGCATTGTACAGCATCCGTAAGTCAGTTAGTCGTGCAAACTATGACGCTGGCATTAATGACATGTTGGCTGATGTTGCTCGTTTGGAAAAGGATGTACAGTTCTTTAGCGGCTTGTCAAAGGCAGAAGTTCGAGAAACATCAGTTGTTCTTGTCGGTAAGTTGGATAAGATCCGTAACCGCAAGGAAGACAGCCGTGCTAGTATCTACGGTCGTGAAGATGATGTTACTACCAGCGTCTTTACAGCAGACGATATTACCGACTTTAAGAAGTTGGCTGCTGATGCTAAGAAAAGAAAGCAAAAGTTGCAAGATACTTTGCTTGAAGTAAATGTACGAGCTGAGATTGAACTTGCACCAGAAGTTGAAGAAACTCTAAAGCAAGAAGATCTCATCTAAAAGGTTTTGGCAGTTATGCGTGGTAAACGTAAACTGCCCAGAAGGTGAAGAGAGATTAGGATGGACACTCGCTATTATCGAACATGATATAGCAAACATAGCTCCAATTGGTCTTGAAAACCAATTTATGCTTGTGTGATCCAAACAGATTAAGACTCACTGAACTTGTAGGTTGCTATTTGGACATATACAAGCCTTTGTGGTTTGTTAATTGTATTTTGCATAACAGGGATGCCTTTATAAGCTACCGTTGCATTTTGCACAGTTCATTACTTACTTTTCATCTTCTGTTTATTATGCCCGGATAGCTCAGGGGTAGAGCGTCTCCTTTACACGGAGAGGGTCCGCGGTTCGAAACCGTGTCCGGGTACCACTTATTTGGAGAAAGACAATGCTTGAATGCTTAATTGTAGGAGATAGTATTGCAGTAGGTACGCATCAGTACAAACAAGAATGTGTAGCATATGCCAAAGGCGGGATTAATTCCTGGCAATGGAATAAACAGTTTGGAAATAAAACTCCTTTACAGGCAAAGACTGTAATTATTAGTTTAGGTTCAAACGATCACAAAGGTGTAAACACTGAAGCTGAATTACTAATGCTTCGTAATGCAACTAAAGCAGATAGAGTCTATTGGATTCTACCAGCTGGCGTTCATCCAAAGAATAACGTACCAGTTAGCGTTATACAAGCAATTGTTACAAAAGTTGCAAATGAATACGGTGATGTAGTAATTCCTATTAAACATCTCCAGCCTGATGGGATCCATCCTAGCGGAACTGGATACAAAGAAATTTCAAAATCTTTCTAAAAAAGACTTGACAGAGATAAATAAAGACACTATACTATAAACATAGTAAGAAATTAAACACAAGAAAGACCTATAATGACTAAACAAATTTTTAAACACATGTTTTGCATTCGCTGGTATCAATCACCGGGCGGGGGTATTTCTTGATCTAATTATTAGAACAAAAGAAATTACTAAACCCCCGAAATGTAAAATACTCCGGGGGTTTTCTTTTAGTGGTACGGGAAACGAGGTCCTTGACACACTTAAAACAGTCTAAACGGGCGGACTAGAGGATGAAATCTGTGGCGTTAACGCAGAGAGTAAAATCCTAGAATAGTAAAAGCCATTGCCACAACAACGCAACCAGAGGTTGAGGTGCATAGCACATGTCGCTAGTGGCTTTTACTATACACTCTCTACTTCCGTTGACTGGAAGGACAGACTACATAGTAGTGAGAGTGTACTTAAATTAAGTTTAAAGGGGAAGCGGCGAAGTTGGAGAGTCGCGGCGGACTGTAAATCCGTTCCTTATAGGTGAGTTGGTTCGAATCCATCCTTCCCCACCAAATGTATCCCTGGTGTTAACGGCAGCATAACGGTCTCCAAAACCGCTGGACAAGGTTCGAATCCTTGGGGGTATGCCAAATTATGTGCGTGTGTAGCCGAATGGTTAGGCCCCGGATTGCAAATCCGTATCATGCAGGTTCAAGTCCTGTCACGCACTCCATAATAATAGTTGACAACACTGTTAGAGCATCGTATATTCTAGACACTAAGGACCCTTAGCTCAGTGGTTAGAGCATCGGACTTTTAATCCGTTGGTCCTGGGTTCGAATCCCAGAGGGTCCTCCAAAATTGAAAGGGAAACAAAGCGATGTCACCAACAGGTGTAGTAATGATTTTGATGTTGATTAAGTTTGACGGAACAGCAACATGGGGGATTGTACCCTATGACACTTATGATTCTTGCTATGCAAGTCTAAAGCATACTCCTAATACGGAGCAGTATAAGTGGATAGATAGGGTGTGTATGGAAGATATTATAAAGCCAAAGGTTCCTCAAGGGGGTTGGAAGAAGTAAAGTTTAATTGGGGTGTCGTCTAATGGTAGGACAACGGATTTTGATTCCGTTTATCGTGGTTCGAGTCCATGCACCCCAGCCATACAAAAATACACTTGATACTAGGCATAGTCTAGTTAGTAAGGACAGAACACCACCGTTGTGAAAAGTTCCAAGTGTATTTTTATATGGCAATATAGCTCAGCTGGTAGAGCAGCGGTCTCATACGCCGTTTGTCGCAAGTTCAACTCTTGCTATTGCCACCAAAATTTGGACTGTTAACTCAGTTGGTAGAGTAGCTGACTCTTAATCAGTAGGTCGTAGGTTCGAGCCCTACACAGTCCACCAAATTAACACTTGACATCTATGTAGATTATGTTACACTATTATAATAAACTTTATAGGATATATAACTTATATGGACATTAAAAAGTTAAAACTTGGGCAAGCAGCTCTTGTGCTGAGCCTAACAGGTGTATTCTTAATAGTGGGAAGTTCAGTAGCTGATCGTAAAGAAGCTATGATGGAGCAACAAGCCATGGTAGATGTCAAGCTGCGAGAACTACGCTGTTTGACTGAAAACATTTATCACGAAGCACGATCAGAATCGTTAACTGGACAACAAGCAGTAGCTTGGGTAACATTGAATCGTTCTAACGATCCTCGCTATCCTAAAGGTGTGTGTGAAGTAGTTCGTCAGGCTCGTTTAGATCATCGTGGAAATCCTATTCCTAATCAATGCCAGTTTAGTTGGTATTGCGACGGACGCACAGACAAGATATCTAGTAAGAAAGATTGGGAAAAAGCGTGGACTGTAGCTGAATCAGTTTACGAGAATTACAACAGGTTTCCAGACCCTACAATGGGTGCAGTAATGTATCATGCAGTTTATATGGACAGTCAACCAAGTTGGGCAGCTTCATATACTAAAGCAGTACGCATTGATAATCATATCTTTTACAAATAAAAATCGATGCCGCATAGCTCAGGGGTAGAGCACAGTGCTGATAACGCTGGGGTCGGTGGTTCGAAACCACCTGCGGCAACCAATAACGGTCCTTAACTCAATTGGATAGAGTGCCAGTCTTCGAAACTGGAAGTTGGGAGTTCGAATCTCTCAGGGCCGGCCAAGTTTAGTCGTGCAAAGAGTAACCGAGACCTTTGCTTTATATCCGTAGTAGATTGCTATAGGCGATCGAAGTTGCTGGTAAAACCGTTAAATTCCTTCTCAGGATGTGCAACGAGGATAAGGCTAATTCAATTAATGGTGTAGGTAGCTCAATGGTAGAGCCCAGGATTGTGATTCCTGTTGTTGCGAGTTCAAATCTCGTCCTTCACCCCATATGCCAATGTAGCTCAGACGGTAGAGCAACGGACTGAAAATCCGTGTGTCACTGGTTCGATCCCAGTCGTTGGTACCAATATTAGCAAAAGGAACGACTCGGCAGTCGTGTCGCAAGATATCGCAACGGAGCCTTTTGCTTATGACGTTAGAGGTATAAGCTGTCTTAGTGTAACGGTGAGCACCCGAGTTTGTGGAACTTGGAGTTCTGGTTCAAATCCAGGAGGCAGTACCAAAATTAAGGTTGACATTAATGTCTAATCTGCTATAATAACAGTATAAACAAAACTTGGAGAACACAATGCGTAAGTTAGCTACCATTAGAACAATTGATGCACTGCGTCCAATCCCAGACGCCGATGCAATTGAGTGTGCAGTTGTTGGCGGCTGGACAGTTGTAGTTAAGAAGGGCGAATTCAATGTTGGAGGCGCTGCTATCTACTGTGAAATTGACAGCTGGATCCCCACAGCACTTGCACCCTTTCTAAGCAAAGGACAAGAGCCTCGTGTATTTGATGGTATTCCTGGCGAGCGTCTGCGCACAGTAAAATTGCGAGGTCAGTTAAGCCAAGGTCTATTGCTCAACTACTGGAACTTTCCCTCTGTTGTTAATGCATTTCATAAAACCCGTCTTGCTACTAGTGAGCTGTTTGATGTTACTGAACTGCTGGGCATTGTAAAGTATGAAGCACCTATTCCTGCGCAACTAGCAGGAGAAGTTAAGGGCATGTTCCCAGGTTGGATCCAAAAGACTGATCAAGAACGTATCCAGAACTTAAAGGAAGAACTTGCACACTGGATCGCTGAACAGCATTGTTGGGAAATTACTGAAAAGCTAGACGGCAGCTCAATGACTGTATACCTGCGTGATGGCGAGTTTGGAGTGTGTTCACGTAATCTCGAACTCAAGCCCAGCGAAACCAACAGCTTGTGGACTGTTGCAGTACGCAATGACTTAGAGTTAAAGTTACGGCGGGCCAATCGTAATCTTGCACTACAGGGCGAGTTGATTGGAGAAGGTATCCAAGGTAATCCGTACAAGATCAAAGGACAAGAATTTTTCTTGTTTGATATCTACGATATCGATGCTGGCAAATACTTTTTACCAGATGAACGCAAAGCATTTATTGAGGAACACAACATCAAGCATGTTCCTGTTCTTACAAGCAATGCTGAGTTGAATGATAACATTGATAGAATCCTCCAATCGGCAGAAGGTAAGTCAGTTATGGGAACGATTGGTTGCGAACGAGAAGGACTTGTGTTTAAGAGCAAGACCATGCAATGTTCGTTTAAGGCGATCTCTAATAAATTTTTGTTAAAGGGAGGTAACTAATGCCTTGGATTGAAAACGTAGCCGCAAGTGATATCCCTACGGGGTTTCATCACGCGGCTGGAGAGAATAGTATGTTGATCAGTATCGTTGATCCGGCCAGCTGGCGCCCAGAGGCCAAACACCAATTCAAAGAGCGTCACAACTTTGAATTTTTGGATGTAGAGGAAAAAGATCATGTAGACGACGAAGCAATGAAGTGCAGTCACGAGCAGGCGGCAGAGCTGGTGCGACTATTACAACACGCATTGGAAAATCGCATGAATGTGGTTGTTCATTGCTACGCTGGCATTTGTCGTAGCGGTGCGGTTTGTGAAGTTGGAGTCATGATGGGGTTTAACGATACTGAAAGATTCCGTGCTCCTAACCTGTTGGTCAAGCATCGTATGATGCGAGTGTTAGGTTGGACCTATGATGAAAACGAGAAACACGTACCCCTAGCAGGAGACGAGTATATGAACCAAAATGGAGATATCTAATGTTCATTAATAAAACAGATGTTGAAGAAATCCTAAGAGTGATAGAAAAGTTTCCAGAAGCGACAAATTTTGAATTAATTGAAACAGATGGGAGCGGTATTGGTACAATAACGACATTGATTGTACACACTGAAGTTAAAGATATTCTTGGAATGTTTGCTGTTGAAATTTCTGGAGTGGAGAACTGGTAATGCCAAAATGCTACCAACTAGTTGGAGTTCCAGGTAGCGGAAAATCTACCTGGATCGCCAATCAAGAATGGGCTGCAAGCTGCCATATTATCTCAACTGATTATTGGGTAGAAATGGAAGCAGCGAGAGTTGGTAAAACATACTCAGAAATTTTTCTAGAGTATATGCCCCGTGCAGTTGAATTAATGGCACAAAATGTTGTTACTGTTCGTAATATGGGCAACGACATTATTTGGGATCAGACCAGTACTACAGTTGCTAGCCGTGTCCGTAAGTTTCGCATGTTACCTGACTATGAGCATATCGCTGTAGTGTTTGAAACTCCTTCAAGGATTGAGTTGAAACGAAGATTAGACAGCCGTCCAGGGAAGATAATTCCAGAAGTAGTAGTGGAAGGAATGTTAGCAAGTTTTGAAATGCCCACAGTAGAAGAAGGATTTAAGGAGATTTGGTACACTTAGCACTTGACAACTCTCCTTGATGAACGTATAATATAATATAAATTAGGAAAAGGAGGGTAATATGCCTAGTGTATTTTTAGTTAGCGACACGCACTTTGGACATACAGGTGTTTGCCGCTTTACACGTAATGATGGTGTGACAAAACTTCGCCCATGGGACTCGGCAGAGGAAATGGACGAAGCTATGGTTAAGGCGTGGAACGAACGTGTTAAGCCCACGGACAAAGTCTACCATTTAGGTGACGTTGTTATCAATCGTAAAGCGTTAGCAATTATGCGCAGACTTAACGGTGACAAAGTTTTAATTCGTGGTAACCACGATATCTTTAGAGACGACGAGTATCGTATGTACTTTAGAGAGCTTAGAGCTTATCACGTTATGAACGGTATGATCCTTAGTCATATTCCATTGCATAGCGATAGTTTGGGTCGTTTTGGTGTTAACATCCACGGTCACACTCACGCTAATCGTGTGCGTAAGGCTCGTGGTGTTGACGCACGTACAGGAGAGATTTTGTACAGCGATGAAATTGACCCACGCTACCATTGTGTATGCGTAGAGCAACTTCCAGACTTTTCGCCTATGTTGTTTGAAGACGTTATCGCACGTATTGAAGCAGAAGGCGGCTCAGTTGGATTTAAAAATGGAAACGGCCCTACAATGTAGGGTCGTTTTTTAAGGAGTTCAAAATGAAAAACTTTATACTTGCATTTTGGTATCTCTGTTGGATGCCTATTATAACTTTAACATTTTTGGCCATTTACATCGAATGGTGGATAGAATGACTGAAATATCAAAAAGCCCCAAACGACATACCTTTCAAGAAGAAGGATATATTAAACGTTGCAAAGAAAAGGGCGAAGAGCCCAATCTTAATTACGTTAATATGTATAAAACTTGGCACGAACAGGATGAGGCTAATCTTGTTGATCCAAACTGGCAAAAGAACAACATGGAGTACAATCTTCGTACTTGCGAGCCTATTCTAAAGAAAGTTCGTGCTAGTGATACCTATGCACAGAATTTATATGCAGCCATGTGCAATATGGAGTTCCAAAAAATTGAAGTATGGCCAATTCTTAAAAATGAAAGATGGTCATGCAGTTGGCGCTACGCAGGCGGCATAATTGCAGACATGCGAGAACAGGGCGATTACATTGATTGGTACTGCTCCGGCATAGGAGAGGGATTGGGCAATGGAGATATCGACGGTGTTAAGAGTTATGTACCAGAGGGTGTAGTTAC
>Ga0194048_10000357_pt1 | contig 21846 bp, 12 predicted proteins | sample JunL225m_MetaG_FD_161685 | JGI IMG/M metagenome (GOLD analysis project Ga0194048, IMG submission 161685) | Anoxic zone freshwater microbial communities from boreal shield lake in IISD Experimental Lakes Area, Ontario, Canada - Jun2016-L222-5m | ecosystem: Environmental > Aquatic > Freshwater >...
GAATGAGGATATTGACGTTAAAGTGGAAAGTTTTCCCATCCTTGGTCTGAATAGTGATAAAATCCTTACTGAAAGCGCAGAACATCGCATCAACCTTTCGACCTTCGACGTCGGTCCATTGGTGCCAAATTGCGCTCTGGCGGGCAATCTCAGCGACGGGCGTCACCTTCGTGATGACTGAGGGATTAGCCTTCTCTTCCTTTTTGACGGCCTTGCTTTCGGGCTTCTTGGCGGCCCGCGCCGGCTGGCCTTGACCAATCAGGAGACAAAGGGTCAAAAGCGATAGGGGGAAAGCACGCAGGAGTCTCATGGGGTATTTCACTACTTATTGAACCCCATAGCCAACTAAGAGTTTCCAAAACTTAAGAAATTCTTAAGTATCCTGCCACCCCTTGGGAGACCCCATTTTCGTAAGATAAATATGCCCCGGCACCCTTGCTTCGTACCCTCTTTTAGCCGACACTATTTGACCTATATTTCTAAGCGATGAACCCCCTGCCGCACCTCCGTCCGCCCAACGCCGAAATTCGCCCCGATTTGAAAGCTTTTCGGGTTTTGGGCATCGATCTTGGCACCACCAATTCCACCATCGCCCAAGTCCGCTGGTCACCCACGCGTCCTGATGAAATCGAATTGGCCGAGTGCCTGGAAATCATCCAGCCGACGCTTTCGGGCGACTTCACCTCGGTGCTGGTGCCCTCGGTCGTCGCCCACCTCCCGGATCGCAGTTTCGTCGGCGAAGGCGCCCGCCGCACCATGAGTCGATCAGTCGAACTCGGTCTTCGCCCGAATGCGACTTATCTCGCCGAGGTAAAAAACGAAATGGGTATCGGTCGCACTTTTCCTCAAGCCAAATCAGGCAGCCGCACGCCGGCCGAAATCTCCGGACAAGTCCTTCAATTTCTTCGCACGCAAGCCAAGGGCGCCATCGCACGTACGGTCGTTACCGTGCCGGCTTCTTTTCAGATCAGCCAGCGTGACGACACGGTACGAGCGGCGAAACTCGCTGACCTTACATTGGGCCACGGCGACCTGCTCGACGAACCGATTGCAGCCTTCATCGACTTCATCGCCCGACAAGGACTCGCCGCCCTCGATGGCGTCAATGACAAGACCGAAGTGATGATCATCGATTTCGGCGGCGGCACCTGCGACGTCGCCATCTTTACTTTGCAACGCACCGCCGACCAACGGCTAAAGATCAGCCCGCGCGCAGTCTCCCGCTACCATCGCTTAGGAGGTGCGGATATTGACCGCGCCATCGTTCATGATATCCTAATCCCCGCCCTCGCCCATCAGAACAAGATGGCGCTCGATGAATGGGAATATGAAGTCCGCAAAGAACAGCTCGAGCCCCAGCTCCTGGCCACGGCCGAACAGCTGAAAATCGGCCTTTGTGAAATCATCAATCACCGGCTGTCTCACGGCGAAAATCTGGTCGAAATCCTCCCCACGGCCAAAAAACAGTATCCTGGCATCCAGACCCTGCAGCTTAACGATGGCACCTGCTTGGCCTTTAATTCTCCGACCCTGACCGGGATTGAATTCGCCAACGTCATGGAGCCTTTCCTCGACGAGGACAGCGTACAAGTGCGTGAAGATGAATACACTTTGAGCTGTTCGATCTTCGCGCCCATCGAAGACGCGCTTGATCGCGCCAAACTGAAACCTTCTCAAATCGGCTTCTTGCTTGCTGTCGGCGGCAGCTCGCTCAACCCGCTGGTGATTGATAGCCTGAAAAGGTATTTCGGCGAATTCCTGGTCCATCGGTTCGATAACGCTCTCGACATGCAAGTGGCCGTCGCCCGCGGTGCCGCCTACCATGCGCTCTTACTTCACCTTTACGGCCAAAGTATTTTCACGCCGGTCGCCAGCGATCTCCTCAGTCTCCAAACCGACCGCGGGAACCATGAAATCATCCCGCATAATCAGAAGCTTCCTTTCTCCGGCCAGTTCAAGCCCAACAAAAACCACCGCTTCATCGCACCGGGCGGCCCCATTCGCATCGTTTTCTGGGCCGGCCTGGGCATGGGTTCCCGCCCGGTTTTCACTGGCGTCACGCCACCCATCAAGGCGGGTACGCCCTTGACCCTGACCTTCACCCTCGATGCAAATCAGCATTTCACGTTCGAGATTACGCCAGAAAAAGGGGGTGAAAGTTTTTCAGGTACCATCGAGTCACCCCTCCATAACGTCGTCAATCCAGGCAAGGATCGCGAATTGATACTCGAGATCGAACGCAACATCCGGGCAAGCGTATATGGTCCGGACCGGCTGCCGGTCCAGATCATCGAACTCGCGAACTTGCACAACAAGGTCGGCATGCACGACAAAGCCATTCATCTGCTGAAACGACTCATCCGCCAACGCCCTGATTATAAGAAAACTGGCCTCGCCCAACTGGCGATCGCTTACGGACGCAAGGGTGATGCCTATCGCCAAGAAAAAACCTACCTCGAATGCATTCTTGCGGGTAATTCTACGGCCCTTTTCAATCTAGCAAATTTTTACACCCGCAAAGGCCGCTGGCTCGAAGCCGAAGAACTCTGCCGACGCTATGAAGCCGAAGACCCGAGCGCCATCGGGATGGTCCTCTATTCCCGTTGCCTCCGGGCACGCGGTAAGATCGAAGAATCCCAAACCGCCCTGGCCGATGCTTTCCGCCGCTTCGGTAAAGATCTCAGCCGGCTCGATGATTCCGCTTTCTCTTGGTATGGCGCCGCCGTCGAACTAGCCCAAGATACGGTCATAAAGAATGGGTATATCCTCGAAGAACGTAGGCGTAACGACCTTCGCCCAGGTCATCCCGCTATCGGCGAAGGTCAGCTGCCGATGTTTGAATCCCATAACGACGAGAGGGAGCGACCTTGACCTGGCTTACTCCACCCGATCGGCTCACCGCCGCGCAGGCCGCAGCCATCAAAGCCCCAACCACAGTTCCGGTCGTGCTCCGCGGTGGCCCAGGGGCGGGTAAGACCGTGGTACTATTACATCGCGCCCATCACCTGCGTCATACCTTAGGTCCGGAGGCTAAGGTCGTGGTGCTCGTTTACACTAATGTGCTCCGCGACTTCATCCGGTCGGCAGTCACCGAACTCCGTCTCGACCCTGAATCCATCCTGACTTTCGACCATTGGTGCCGGCTCCGCCACCAGGAACTACTCGGGCCGACTCCGCTGGGAGAAAACGGCTTTCCGGATTTCGAACTGATTCGAAAGAATGTCCTGAACCATCTGAAACACCATCGGAACTCTCCTCCCCTTGCGGCCGTCCTGGTCGATGAAGGCCAAGATCTGGATGATGACTGTTACTCCCTCCTGAAACTGAGCGGGCAGCACTTGACCGTAGCGTTCGATAATAAACAAGCCCTCTACCATGAGGCCCAAAAGAACGACATCCTTCTCGCTCTGGGTACCCGTCCGATCGAAATTGATCTGGCCGCGACCTATCGCGCCTGTCCGTATGTCGTAAATCTTGCCTGCGAGTTCATCGACGATGCCATCGAGCGCGAACAATTCCGCAGCCAAGCCGCGACCGTCCAGATGGAACGGCAGACCCCTTTACTTTACCTAGCGGCGAACGATCAAGAAGAACAACAACGGCTGATCGAAATCCTCCGTGAACGACTTCAGAAAAATGAACGCGTGGGCATTCTTTTTCCGACCGTCAAGCAGGTCGGGACATTCGCCGACTTCCTGCGCACCCAGGGTATCCTCGCCGATCGCCAGACCACCACTGACCGGAAAGGTTTCCGGGCCAGCTTGGATTTCTCTTCCGGCCGACCTGCCGTCCTGACTTACCATAGCGCCAAAGGCCTGACTTTCGATTCGGTGCTCATGCCCGGCGTGACATCCTCTTCCGTCCGTGCCAATCGGAACACCGTCTCGCGGATGTTCTTCGTAGCCATCACGCGCGCCACGCAATGGGTTTACCTCAGCGCCCTTGAAACCAAAGCCCACGAAAAAGTTCTGGCCGCCATGCGTAAACTTGAGACCCAACGTTGCGGCCTGGTCCAAAATCGCAGCGATTTACCCAAAGTTCCACGACCGACCAACGTACCTAAGCCGGACGACTGGACGGATATCTGAGCGAGTCGCCTAAGCGTCCTTCTTCAGGGCCGACGTAAAGAAAGCGACAGCCAAGACCGCACCCGTCAGCAAATCCTCCCCGCTTCCGAGGAACGCCATGATACCCGGCTCTACTGTCGGTTCCACCAGTGAGAGGAAATTAAAAACAAGGCAAACGACCAAGAGCAACCAAGCCGCCCAGCGCTGCAGGAATAAAAGCCCGATTAGGCTGATCAGCAATAACCCCAGTCCGAGTATCGCCAATCCGAAGACAGCGAACGCCATGAACCCGACCTCCTGAGCTTCTTTCCATTGGTGCAACTCCACCGGCAACAGCTTATCGGAAAAAAAGGAAAGGGCGAAAGCCACCGCCACCGTGGCGAGCAACCCCACCACCCCGACTCGCAAAGTGATCTGAGCATTGTTCTTATCCATGACGCCAATCTAAATCAGCCGAATGCCCTTGCAAGTAAATCTACCAGCTTAACAACGTTTCTGCCGATATCGTAAAGGCGCTCATGGATGAGACGATTCTTCGCTTCGAGGCGAAGCCAGCTTCACTGATATCGCTCGGACCTCAGGATACCCTTTTCATCAAACACCCGGATGACCTGATTATAGGTCTTGTCGTAACGATTCTCCCCTGCGAATTTGGTTTTCTGCGTGGTCTCTCCTCGGTTCCAGACCGCAACCCGCTGGACGTCGACGAAGCGCTCCTTGTCGGGCGGACCGTAGGTAAGTACGGCCTGATCATAAGTCATGACGCCGATATTCTTATTGGCACAGGCGACCAATAGCATCGCTATACCTATCAGAGATAATACCCAGAAACCTTTTCTCATATTGTCACTCTAACACCTCAGGCCCATTAGTAAAGCCCCCCTCTCCCTTCTCACACCCATGCGTTCTTGTCTCTGCTTCTGCCTTCTCAGCGTCGCCCTCGGTGCGGCGGAATACTTCCCGCCCTCGGACGCCCAAGGCGGCTGGCGCACGCCAAAGGATAAGGCCGAAGCTCGCGCCCTCGCTGGCATCGACCTCGACCGCCTCGAACAGGCCTACCACGCGACCGAACGTTCTAACACGGAGAACGGCGGTCTGGTCGTGATCAGCAAAGGCTACCTCGTGCTCGAGAAATATTTCGGCAAAGCCCACCGCAACGCCAACCCTGACATGGCTTCCACGGGCAAGGCCTTCACGAGTATCGCCTGCGGCGTGATGTTGCAGGAGTTCAAATCCAAGATTCCCGAAGGGCTAGACACGAAGGTCTACACGAAGGAATTCCTGCCCGAAGCGTTCCCGCTCCGCGATCCGCGCGAAGCAGACATTCGCCTCGGTCACCTTCTTTGCATGACCTCGGGTCATAACGGAGAAGGTGCCACGCCTTCCGCGGTCGTCCGTGGTACAGCCCAATCGCTCAAATCCGCCAAAGGCCAGGATATCCATGACGTGGACGGCTCCTCCTTGCGCACGCCGCTCTGGATCGCTCCAGGCGAAGGTTATTCCTATTCCTCGCCCGCCCCTCATATCGCTTCGATGGTCCTCCGACACATCACAGGCAAGGAACTGCCGGCCTACATCGACGAGAAGTTTGGTAAGCCGATGGGCTGGGGCCCTTGGGGCTATTGTCTCTACCGCGGCGACGTGACGATGGCCCACGCCAATGGAGCCGGCTCAATCGCGCTCCGCGCGACCGATGCCGCCCGTTTCGGTTATTGCCTCGCCAAAGGCGGACGCTGGAAAGACCAGCAGCTTATCCCGGCCGACTACATCAAGCTCTGCCAGCAGGCCCTTACCTATAATCCGCACTTCCCCTTCAGCCTGCAGTTCGAACATAACCAGGCTGGCCAGATCCTCGGCGCCCCGCGCGACGCATTTTACAAGACGGGCGCAGGTGGCTTCTGTCTCTACATCGTGCCTACGCTCGACTTGGTCATCTACAAGATGGGCGGCAAGGACGGGCAGTGGAACCCTGACCTCACGCGCATCGCGCAACCCGCGGATAGCTTTGGCACACACACGGAACCGGCCCCGCCTCCGAAGAACGGTGCGTACGAGACCTATAGCATCCCGCGCATCCTCGAGATGGTCTGCGAAGCGACGGTCCACTGAGACATCACTCTGCCTTCTTCTTGCCTTTGCCTTTTTTAACTACCTTGGCGGCACCATCGTCGCCTTCCTCTCCTCCACCACTCTTGTGCGGAAGATCCGCGGCATCGGACTTAGGAAGGTATTTCGCCATCTCTGCTTTCTTCTCCGCCATCTCCGGTTTGCCGGCAAGATTGACGTATTCGAACGGGTCAGACGAATCCTGATAAAGCTCTTCGCTGCCATCCGCATAACGGATGTAACGCCAGTCCTCCGAGCGCACGGCATGGTTTCCTTTCATCCAAGTGGTCACGGCGGGTAACTTCCAAGCCGCCGCAGGATCTCGCAGTAATGGCGTGATATCCGCGCCTTCTAGGTGCGAAGGCAGCGGAATCCCAGCCAAGGTGCAAACGGTAGGATAGATGCACGCGTAATCGACCGGACGCTGACACAAGGTACCCGCCGTGGTGACGCCAGGCGCCCTCCAGATAAAGACCGTGCGCGTCGGCTCCTCCCAGAGCGCGAATTTACGCCAATGTTCCTTTTCGCCCAGACTCCAACCGTGGTCGCTCCAAAGGCAAATAATCGTGTTATCCCGTTCCGGTGATTTCTCCCAAGCGTCGATCAGGCGGCCGACTTCGTAATCACAATACGCAATCGTCGCCAGATAAGCCTGCACGGCCTCTTTCCACCGGCCGGATTTTAGAATCGCCGCATGGTCACCTTGTGGTTTGGCGATTTTGACCCCCGCCGCCGGGACGTCGGCTAAGTCGCCTTCGATGTGCGGTGGCAATTGAATCTGATCCAACGGAAACAGGTCGAACCATTTCTTGGGCACATTCCAAGGCATGTGTGGCTTCACTAAACCCGCCGCGATGAACCAAGGCTTCTCCTGTTTCTGGGACATTTTTTCGATGCACCAGGTGACGACGGAATGGTCCGGCATGTCCTCATCCTTACAAGCCAACGGCGCGAACTTGATACCGCCGACCCCGTCGTCCTTGGCCTCGGGATGGAGTTTCAGAGGGCCGCCCTTCCCTCCCGCATAGTAGTCGTCGAAATAGCCTCCGCGATCCGCAGCGCCGTGGTAGATTTTTCCCGCACCGTAGACGGCATAACCGTTCTTCGCCAAATGGCTGTTAAGTAATTTGTCTTCGCTGATACCAGGGCGCCAATTTTGGGCGTTATCATAACATCCGGTGCTGCTCGGCCGTAATCCCGACATCAGCGAGGCTCGCGATGGATTACAGGAAGGCGCAGTGCAATAGGCCTTAGTGAAACCAACGCCCAGCTTGGCGAGACGATCGATATTCGGCGTCTTGGTCTGTGAATTTCTGCCCAAAAAACCCACCCAATGATTCAGATCGTCGATCGGGATGAAGAGGATATTCGGTTTCTTGACTGGCTCGGCGGCGGTCAAAGAAACAATGCAAAGCAGCGCGGCGAACAGGGGGTTCATGGGTTCAATCTGTCCATGGATATGACCATGTAAAGACAGGGATAGAGGCGAAGGTTGCAACGATGTGGACCACCCCCATGGTGCCCCCATGCGAACCCCTGCGCTGCTCCTAACCCTGTTGGCCAGCCTAACCCTGCCGGCCGCCCAGCCGAACATCCTGCTCATCATGGTCGATGACATGGGATGGGCCGACCTTGGTTGCTACGGCAGCGAGATCCCGACGCCGAATATCGACGCGCTCGCCAAGAACGGCGTCCGCTTCACGCAGTTCTACAACACGGCCCGTTGCAGCACGACCCGCGCCTCCCTGCTGACTGGACTCTACCCCCACCAAGCCGGCATGGGCCATCTCGACGGCATGCGCCTGCCAGAATCACTCGGCACCCACGGGCGCCTCAATGACCGCGCGGTCACGATCGCCCAGGTCCTCGGGTCCGCCGGGTATCACACTTCGATGGTCGGCAAATGGCACCTCGGCCAACAAGCCGGCACGACGCCTTGGAACAAAGGCTTCCAACGTTCGGCTACCACGCGCTTCGGCGAACTGTATTTTCCTCACGAGAAGCATAAGCCGGGCACGGAATTCGTCTACCTCGACGGCCAGGAGACGCCGGCGGAATCCCCGAAGCTCGGCACGGGCGAGTGGTACTCGACCTTCATGTTCACGGACTGGGCGCTCAAGTTCGTCGACGACGCGAAGCAGCAGCAGAAACCATTCTTCCTCTACTTCGCCCACGGCGCGCCGCACTTCCCATTGAAGGCGCCCGCTGAGGTGATCGCCAAGTATCGCGGCAAATACAAGGCCGGCTGGGACAAGCTCCGCCTTGCCCGCCACGCCAAACAGATCGAACTAGGACTGGTCGACCCCAAGTGGCCCCTCTCTCCTCGCCCCGAAGAAGTCGCGGCCTGGGATTCGCTTTCACCCGAAGACCAGGACCGGTTCGACCACATGATGGCAACCTACGCAGCGATGCTCGACTGCGTCGACCAAAGCGTAGGCCGCATGGTCGCCGGCCTCAAGGAACGGGGCATGCTTGATGACACGCTCATCCTCTTCCTGAGCGACAACGGCGGCAATGCCGAGGGCGGCCCCCGAGGCATCACCCAAGGCGGCGAGATCGGCTCGGCGGACTCCCACGTCTTCCTCGGGATGAGCTGGGCGACGCTCAACAACACGCCCTTCCGACGCTACAAGCACTTCACGCACGAAGGCGGCATCAGTTCGCCGCTCATCGCCCACTGGCCAAAAGGCATCCCAGCAGAGCGAGACGGCAAAATCGAAAAACAGCCTGGCCACCTGATCGATGTGATGGCCACGGCGGTCGATCTAGCCGGCGCCACCTATCCCGCCACGTTTGATAAACATCCGATCCTACCGAAGGAAGGCATCAGCCTCCGTCCAGCCTTCCTCGGCGAACCGCTGCATCGCGTGAAACCGATCTTCTGGGAACACGAGGGCAACCGTGCCGTCCGTAGCGGCCCTTGGAAAGCAGTCATGAAGCTCAAAGGCGAATGGGAACTCTACAATATCGAGGAAGACCGCACCGAGCAGCACAACCTGATCGGCATCAACAAGGCGGTCGCCGGCCTGCTCATCCAGCAATGGAACGACTGGGCGGCCACGAGCTTCGTCGACCCATGGACCGGCCCCGCCCGCAACAACTGGGGCGAGGAACCCATCAGGTTAAGCGGCGGGAAAAAGAAATAAGCTCGGGCGCGCAGGCTATTTGATGGAGGTTCGTGGGTTCGGCAGGAAATAAAAATGCCCGTCTTCCGCTCCGCCCAAAAAGTCCGGAATGCCGTCACCGTCAAAGTCGACGACTGTGGGGCTGACGTCATGGCCTTCGATATTCTCCTTCACCAGCGGGCCCATATCCTTGAAGAGCCACTTGCCGTCGCGTTCGCCGACCTGGCGGAGGAAATTCGCATTGGAAGAATTCAGCAGGATGTCGGTTTTGCCGTCGCCATCCCAGTCGGTGACGCAGAGCTTGCGCCGGCCACTCTTGCCCGCGGTGCCCTTGCTCAGCAACAGCGGCTTACCGTCCTCGTCGCAGAAGGCCCGTCGGGGCGAGAGGAGCACGATTTTTCCGTCGACCTTAGCCCGCTCGAAATAGGCGAGGTAACCTTCCTGATCCAACATGACGAGGTCCATGAGGCCGTCCTTGTTCCAATCGACGGCGACGGGCGTGGTGCGCCACTGGGTCAGCAAGGCCTTGCCCTGCGGCTTCATCCAGCCCCAGGCGAGCGCCGGCTGCGGGCCCTGCCATTCGACTTCGATGGGCTGGGCCGCGGAGAACTTAGGCGACTGACGGGTGCCAACGTTCCGATACCAGACGACTTTCCCGAGGATGGAATTGACGAGGAGATCAGGCAGTCCGTCGCCATCCCAATCCGCCACGGACTGCGTGGTGTAACCCCACTTGGCCTCGGCCGGCCCCTGGATGCTGCCGTTTCCTCCGGCCATGATGCGGAGGGTCTTGCCATCGGCCTGCAGAAGCTTGGGCCCTGCGAACTTGGGCTGGACGACGCCGGGTCCGCTCAGGTTCTCGAAGAACGCGACATAACCCGCGGTATTGCCACTGATGATATCGATATCCCCGTCACCATCCCAATCGAAACCGACGGGCGTGGCGAGGGCGCCGAATTTCATATCGTCCGCCTGCTGTTTGAAATACTTAGGCGGCAGGAATAGCGGCGTATGGTCGTCGGTGAACTTGCCGGTGTTCTCAATGAACGCGACGCGTCCGTCTTCGTCCCCGACGATCAGATCGAGCTTGCCGTCCTTATTCCAATCAAACGCCACGGGCGTAATCATCTCAAGGTCCATGGTCAGCGGACGGGGCGAACCCGGCAGTTTCTTGGCCTCAAGTGATGCCTTCCAAGCAGCGGAACGGGTATCCTTCGTCACACCAGGCGGGACGGTCAGACGTCGACCCGCCGCATACTTGGGCTCAGTCCGTGATCCGACATTCTCGAAATAGGTGAAGCCATCCAGGAACTCTCCGCAGATGAGATCGAGGTCTCCGTCGCCATCAAAGTCGGCGAAGTTTGGCGAGGGCCAGCCGAAGACCTCCAAGGCTTTACCAGCGGCTTCGACCTTCGAGGGCTGCTGATACTTGGGCTTATCGTCCGTGCCTGCATTGCGGATGAAATAGACGAAACCGCGCAGCGGACCCGCGGTCCATACGCCCTTGGCATTGTAGGCGTTGTCCCAACCGTAATCGGTCCAGTCGCCGACACCAACAATGACATCGGTCTTACCGTCGCCATCATAGTCGACATATTTCCACATATTCGCGCGCACCTTGTTGGGATGGATATTCGTCGGCAGCGGCAGCTTCTTGCCGAACTCTAAGCCGGTCTTGGCGAAATCCGGATACTCGACGCCAGGCGAAAGCACGCGCGGCTTGCCGTCGGCACCCCAGCTGAGTTCGATATTCTGCAGGCCTTTGCTCATCCGCACGCCCGGCTTGAACACAGGCAGTGGATTCTTGGCGGTGTCCGCACCGGACGAAAAGACGTATACGCCGTTCGACGGCTTGTCGGGGCAGTTCACGACGAGGTCGAGCTTTCCGTCGCCATTGAAATCCATCGGCAAAGGCCAAGCCCAGAGTCCGACGCCCAGATCCACGACAAGTCCGGGGTTATTATATTTGAGCCTCTGCAAACCGGAAGCGACTGGCGGTGATGCAAGTTCGACGGCATGGGCGTAGAAAACGATCTGGTCATACTCCTCCTTATGATTGCCGAAACCCTTGCGTAAAGGCGTGCGCAAAGCGTTCGTGCCGCCAGCCTGCATGACATCGGGCCCTTCTTTCGCCAAGAGTTCAGCGCCCTTACTGCCGGGCCGCACAATCGCGATGTGGCCGGATTTCTGCGGATCGGGATTCTTAAGCGTGGCGAGGACGAGGCGTCCCTCGTTCGCTTGCTGTTGCGCAGCGGCGCCGTCCTTCAAGACGACCCATCCCGCTTTCTTGCCGGCATCCGATGCTAACCAATCGAACTGGGCATTGGCGAGGAGCACGACGCCATGCTCCGGCGGACGCAGGACATACATTCCGAGGCGCTCGGTGGCGGCAGCGACAAACTGACTGCAATGCGTATGCTTGATCTTGGCATCCTTGATCGGCTGGCCGGTCGGCAAGCCGGTCTGCCAATCGACGACCGCCCCAGGCAACCAATACTTATCAACCTCCATGGCTTCGAGGCGCTTCCAAAGCTCTTCGGTTGGCCCCTTAGGTCGCGCAACCCAGCGCACGGCCTTCTCGACTAAAGGCTCTAGTCCGGCTGTCTGCTCAGGATGCGGACTGGACGTGAAGACGCGTCCGAGTCCGAAGGTACTGCGGACCATGGCAGGTGCCTTCACCATCACGCCGACGGGGGTATCATTCTCCGCCAACTCGGTTTGAAAACGGAGGAGGGTCTCAAATGCTGGCAGGTCCTTACGGACATCAGGCTTAATAATGGGACCATTGGCATAACGAATACCGCGATTGGAAATCTTCTCCCCGAAAGCTAACCCATCAATTTTAACCTCACCCTGTCCGCGCCGCCACTTCGACGAGACAGTCTTGGCATTGAGCACACCGATACCCCATTCGAAACCACTGCATGCGAGGTAAGCACCGGCACAGATCCCGACATAGCCTCCACCGTTTCGTACAAATTCACGCACCTGAGCGCGACCTACTTCGGTAAGTCCATCGGCTTCTGCGCTTCCGCTTCCGCCCGTAAACATGACCAAATCATAACCTTTAAGTCCATCCAGTGAAGTGAAGTCAGCGCCCTTAAATCGGGTAAGTTTGATGTCCGGCGTCTTACTGAAAATGGCTTCAACCGAAGGAATGCCCTTACCGGTCGCCCCTTTGTCATCATAGAGGGCGACCTTGATGACTTGCGGTTCAGCCGCCGATGCCGAGACGACAAAGGTCAGGGCCAGAAGAAATGTTTTCATGATAGGCATTTAGAGGGGGTGGTTTCGCGTAATCAGAGGCAAGGCAACCTTGGCGCCACCGGCGGCGAAAGAAGCGAAGACGCCCAAGGTCATCTCAATGGTCTCTCGGCCGGCCTCAGGCCCGCAGAGCGGCTCGCGCCCTTCCTTCATGGCCGCAAGCAGGTCTTTCACGGCCCCGTGGTGGCCACCGTTGATAAGTTTGATATCCGTGATGGGCTCAGGCTGCCCGACCCCGCCGGTGGTCACGGGCGTGCGTTGGCCGTCGCGCTCCAGGATGACGAGCGGCTCTTCGTCGACTTGCAGGGAAAATACTCCGCGCGTGCCGATGAGTCGCGCCCCAAAGGGCATCCCTTTCGTCCAGGTACCTTTCTTTGAATCAAAATAAAGGGGGATCCCGCTCTGGGTCTCATAACGGGCATGAATCTCGTCGCCGACGAGCAGACCGACGCCTTCGTCGCCCGGATGGATATCGGCCTTGGTCGCCGGGCGTCCATCGACCATGACCCTGGCTTCGCATGAAATCGCCGGGCCGGTAAATATCGTCGCGAGATTGAAACCATGACCGCCGAGCACCCAGAGATCCAGCCCACCCCCGCGCTGGTCCTGCTTACCAATGACCCGGACTTCCTTAAGTTCGCCGATTTCACCCGCTGCGATCAGCTTCCGTACCACAGCGAGCACCGGGTGATAACGGTTACGATGCGCGATGGCCAGCCGCACGCCTTTCTCGGCGCAAAGTTTCACAATCTCGTCGGCTTCCGCCAAGGTTCGCACGAACGGCTTTTCGATATAGATGCCTTTCGCGCCTGCTTGAATTGCGGCGACAATCATGTCGCGGTGTTCGTGAATATGCCGGGCGCAGATCGCCGCGATGTCGGGCTTGGTCTCGGCCAGCATTTTCCGGTAGTCGGCATAGCCTGGAATATCGCCCAGCAGCTTACGCTCTTTGGCTAGGCCTTTCTCGTCGGCATCGGCCACGCCGACGATCTTCGTGCCAGCGATTTTTAACCAGACGGAGTCCTCCCCGTGTCCGTAGTTACCTTGACCGGTATGACCGATGACGCCGACGGTCAGCACGCGTGAAGGATTCTGTCCGCGCAGCAAGCTGCTGGACAGCGCCAACGCGGAAGTAAGCAGGAAATCACGGCGCTTCATGAGATTGGGGGCGAGGAGGATTTCTGTCTCATATCATTAATCTAGCAACCGGATTCAAGTTTCGTGAAGAACAGCCGAAAATGAACAGGTCAGGCTCGCACAGCACAATCGTCAGCAACCCGGGACCTTATTAAGCGTTTACTACTGACTTCGCTCAAAGCGGGGTTTCGCTGAATAAAACGCGTAACCCAAGCTCAAATACTCCCGATGCGCCCTTCCCTGCTTTGCTTGCTTTTTTCCACCTTACTCTCCTTGGCAGCAGAGCCGGCCCGTCGTCCCAATGTGCTCTTCATCATCGTCGACGACCTGACCACCACGCTCAGTTGCTATGGCGACAAGGTCGCACATACGCCGAATATGGATGCCCTGGCCGCCAGAGGTGTTCGCTTCGAGCACGCCTACACCCAGTTCGCCCTCTGTAACCCGTCGCGCTGCTCTTTCCTCACGGGTTGCTATCCAGAACGCACCCAGGTCTATGATTTAAGCACCAGTCTTCGCGTCGGCTTACCCGAAGTCGTCACGCTTCCTCAGGCATTCAAGAATGCGGGCTATCTATCCGGTCGCATCGGCAAAGTCTTTCACGTCCCAGACCCTAAGACCAAATTAGACATCGAACTAACCACCCCGCTTAATCTCGACAACATCATCCTGCGAGAAAGCAAACTCGCCCAAGAAAGCGAAGGCGATCTTTCCGACCCGGTCCGCACCAAGGGACGCAAAGATGTCACTTATAACAAACCTTACGGGCCCTCCAATCACCCGGACAAAGATTTTACCGATTACGAGATTGCGACTCGGGCCATCAATTCGCTGGACGCCTGGAAGGATAAGACCTTCTTCCTAGCCGTGGGCTTCATCCGGCCGCACACGCCTTACGTCGCGCCGAAAATTTTCTTCGACCAAGTCGATCGGAAACAAATCACCCTGACGCCCTTCTATCAAGAAGGCGGAGAGAATCTCTCCCTTGTCCCGAAGGCCGCCCTGCGTCCCAACAATAATGTCTTTTCACTCAAACAAGCCAACGCCGTCGAGTCCATCGACGCACACCAAGCCTACGTCGCCTCAGCGGCATGGGCCGACTCTCAGGTGGGACGCGTCCTTAATAAGCTCAAGGAACTCCATCTCGACGAAAACACCATTGTCATCTTAACCGGCGATCACGGCTATCAACTCGGTGAACACGGCCTGTGGGCCAAACAGACGCTCTTCGAGGGTAGCTGCCACGTTCCGCTCATCGTCGCCGCCCCCGGCATCAAGCCTGCCGTCTGCAAAGGCTTAGTTGAACAAGTCGACATCTACCCCACCCTGACCGGTCTCGCAGGCCTGGAAACCCCCAAGAGCGTGCAAGGAACCTCACTCCAATCCCTGCTTCTTGATCCGTCGGGCAAGGGAAAGCCTGTCGTCTTTAGCACGATGATTTCGACGCATACCAAATTCATGGGGCACAGCGTGAGCACGGACCGCTTCCGCTACATCGAATGGGACGAAGGTCGCGCCGGATATCAGCTTTACGACCATGAATCCGACCCCGATGAATTACATAATTTAGCCGGCAAACCGATTCAAGTCGATCGACTCAAACGGATGCAGACCCGCTTGGCGGCACACTTGAAATCTGTCACCGCCGAAAACCCAAAACCTGCCGGCGATACTGTCAAATAAATCATTCAACAATCAAGACGCCGCGCATGATCTGCGAGTGACCGGGGAACGAACACAGGTACGTGTATCGTCCGGGCTCCTTCGGGGCGTTGAAGTAGACGGTGGTCTTCTGGCCGGGGTCCAGCATGCGAGAATAGCAGAGGACATCTAGAGTCTCCGGGACGTAATGCCGAGCGAAGCCATCGGGCTCGGCCACCATCTTAGCGGATAACTCGGTGACCTTCTCTTCGGCGCCCCTGGCGACGAGGACGAAGTTGTGTGGCATGATGTCGGGGTTCTCGAATTTCAGGGCAATGCCCTCTCCCGCCTTCGCGCGTAACTCCTTCTGGACATATTGCATGGCGTTCCCAGTGACGAGCTTCAGTTCGCGTACCGGACCCCGGCACATGTCTATCTCCCACTTGACCGGATTGGCCTTACCCGAAGCGACAGGCACAGCGTGGTCATGGGATTTGTTCTTCGGCACGGCGACATAACTCGGGAAATCCGTGAACGGTTTGCCGAGATGATGTGCGGTCAGGAACACGTCCTGGCTTCGATCCACGGTGACACCGACATGGAGATGAATCTGACTGGCCGGGACAAGCTGCGGGATTTCGAGGAACAAGGTCTTGCCGCCATCGAGGACCTGGGAGCTCTTGATATGCAGTACATCATGCCCGGGACTCTCAGGATACTTCACCGAGTACTCCGGCGAACCGTAAGCCGGGCCGTAGAGGTAGTTCCAGCACTGGGCGAAGTGCGCCGAGGCCTTGCTGACGACGGCCTGATCGAGCGCACGGTCGAAACGGAGAAGCACGCCGTTGTCACGTGTCTCATGACCGATGAGCGTCGGGAAACTTCCACCGACATGCCGAACGCGATGAATCGCCCCGTCCTCGGGCGTATAACTGCCCCACCCGATCATACCGCTGACATACAGATGCCCGTCCTGCGGCCCGAATCGCCCATGCTGCGGACCGCTCACGAAGTTGCCCGTAAGTTTGACGGCCGCCGACTGCCAGACTCCTTCCAGGAGCTGCCGCGACACTAACCATGCGCTACCAGTACCGAAGGAGAAGTGGAGGAAATTACCGTCGCCCTTCAAGGCTGGCCATCCTTTATCCGTCAAGAAGACTTGGCCACCACAAGAATTGTCCTCACCCCGGGGCAACTGCAGTATCGGAAGAGTCGTGGCTACTCCAGTTTTCGGGCCACCCGCACCGAAGTGGGTCCCAGGGTTCAGAGCCGCATCGACCTGAAAGACGGCGGAAGCCGGTGTCCAGGGTCCTTCCTGTCCATTCGAGAGAATGAACTTACCATCGGGTGTCACGCTGAGGCCATTGGGATTACGTATGCCAGTTGCCAAGACTTCAATCTTGTTGGGCTGGCTCAATCGCAGGATGCCTTGGTTTCCCGATGCGGTGTAGAACCGACCTTGCGCATCGGCATCGAGTCCAACGATGAAATCATGCCCACCAGGCGATGTGGTCATGGCGTTGTTCACGCACTCATAGAAATCCGCCTCATCATCGCCATTGAGGTCATGCAAACGAGTAATCTGATCGCGCCCAAGAACGTAGAGCTTGTTGTCGATGATCTTGACGCCAAGTGCCTGATGTAGTCCGGTCGCGAAACGTTTCCAACGGACATGGTCGAGTTTCTCGTCGAGGCCCTTAACCAGCCAGACCTCGCCAGTCATGGTACATACAGACGCCGTGCCGTCCTGAAAGAAATCGATTCCAGTGATAAAGAAGATGGTGCCGTAAGGATTCTTAAAAGGGGGCAAAATGGTGTCGGTCGCAAAGGGATGCTCGGCTCCAAGCGACCCTTTGACTTCGAGCCAGGCTGGCCACTGTGAAGGGCCACCCTTCGTCAGATGAGACATTTTCGCAGGCTCCTGCTCACCCACCAAGGCACCAGTAAGCCATTCCTTGCCTTCCTTAATATACGAAAATACGACTTCTTCCCCATGACGATAAAAGCCGTGGTACTTCCATTCCCCTTTAGGCGCGACGGCGACCTCCTTCTTGGTGAGCTTGCCTGCCATATTAGCGCTGCTGTTGAAGCCATGACGACCCGCGTTCAGCCGAATAAAGTCGCCAGTCCATCGGACAGGAAACGAGAGCGTTGTCGGATCAAAGCAAGCACACTCAGCACCGGCACGGACGCATATACCCTTAGGAATCGTGCGACCTGCGCCACGAAAGACGCCGCTGAAAATAAAACCATGATCAGCCTCATCCCAACGTCCATCTTTCCAGGTGACGTCGTCGTTCTGATTCCCCCAATGCCCCTGACTGCCACCGTCAAGACCAGGATAAACAGCCAGCAACTCGGGGATCGGCTGCTTGCCCATGGCTTCGATGGCCTGCTTAGCATAGAAATCAAAGGCTCGATCCCGATTCACGAAGTGTCCGGAAATGAGATTATCCGCTGGACGCAGCGGCGCGAGTAGGGGCGAGAAGGATGCAATCGGTGGCGCCTTGGGCATGATTTTCACTTCACCCAGCTCATCAAACATCCAGAGACCAAGCGTAATATCCATGAGCTTGCGCGGCCCCTTCATCTTCGTCATCGGCGGGTTGGCACCGCGCGAGACCCGAACATCGTCAATAATACCGTCGCATCCAATCGCACCCTCCACGAGACGTCCAAGTCCTATTTTTCTCTGCTGAGCCGGACGTTCCTTGCCGACCGCTCCAGGCTTTCGTTCCAAGACCCACATGCCGTCCAACCAAATCTTCACGGCCTCATCGCTGAGGCTGACAAGGATGTCATGCCACTTGCCGTCGCAGACATCGATTCCGGTATCGAAGTCTCCCCCTCGTCCGGGCAGATAGACGCTCAGGCTTCCTCGCTTGGCATGGGTATAGACTTCCCAATGCGCACTCGCGGCCTTCTCACTGCTAGCGACCAAGATGTTAAACGCTGACTTACCATCAAGTTTTGCGCGGACTTCGATAGTCAGCGGCCACTGTTCGAAGGGAGCCCCACCCTCCACTACCATACCTCCGGCCAAGGCCTTGCCGTATTCGGGAGCCAGCGAAGGCACGCCACCGGCCGCCTTGCCCGGAGCAGCGGGCGCAGGCTTAGGAGTCGGCTTTGGCGCCGGCGTGTCCGCCCAGGTGCGATACTTGGGCTTCGGTCCGGGCGGCAGGTCATCCAATTGCGGCACGAGCCACTTGAGGCCATCGAGATTATCCAACAGACGACCTTCGGCGTCCTCCATGGTGTGATTAAGAATACCGATCACGCCGGCATAACCGCTGGCCCGGACCTGACGCAGCACCTTCAAATCCTGGGTGCCAGCGCCAATCGGCAAGATCTTGCGACCCTTGGCATCTCCATCGATGTCCATGCCATTCAGGTTCACGCACAGGAGATGCGGCAACATGAGCTTTAGCGCTTCGTCCAGCCGGTCGAGGTGCCCGTGCCCGTGATGAAGGTTGTAGACGATGCCGACGTTGGTGACGGCGTGGTTCTTCTTCAGGTACTCGCAGGTGGCCACCATGTTCTCCGGTTCGCCACCCCAGCCACCATGGTTATAAATCGCGAGCTTACTCCCAATCTTCGCAGCTTTGGCGATCGTCGGCAAGAGGCCCTCGGCGGCGCTCTTGACCTTGGCTTCCTGAGTCTCCCCTTTGCTACCGGCAATCACCCAAATCTGCGGGTGCAACTGATACTTCTCGAACAGACGGAAGGCTTCATCGTGGTAAGCCCAGAAAGCGAAATACTCGATACCGTGTTTCTTATAAGCCAGGATTTCCTGTTCGAAATCGGCGACATGCTCCTGCCGCCAATCATAGGCGACCTTGGTAATGCCCATCTTCGCCACCATCGCCGCCCGCTGCTCGGGGGTGCGTTTCTGGTTGTCGAACGGCACGATGCACCACGCCGCCAGGTTCTTCTGATCGTATAACGGCTCAGCCGCCGGCAAGGCCAGCAAGGTGAGGAGAAAGGCACATAACAGTCGCATCGGGGTGCCATTAAGACAACCCCACCTGCCAAAGGTTACCAGACTTTCTCACCCGCCACCCGAAACGATGCCCATCCGCTATGCTCCTACTCCCGTGTCTCACTTTTGCACATTTGCACGCGGCTTTGCCGCATTTGCACCTTTGCACTAAGTGCTCTTGTCAACCAGCCAACCGATTAACCGGTCAACTGCTCACGCCCCCTGGTCATCCGGTCTCCCCATGGCACCCCCTTTGAATCCTGACTCTTCTTCGCAGCAATTCACCGTGCCCACCTGCCCCCCTCGCACGCTCCGCGTGCGACTACTTCCCCAAATACTTCATGACAGCCTTCACCATGCCATCCCGGGCCGTCTGCGAATGGCTATGGCCGCTCGGGATATCGTTATAGATCTCCTTGCGGATGGTGAGCTGATTATAAGCGGCATAGACGCTGGTGGGAGGACAGGTGCTGTCGATGAATCCGACAGTGAAGAAACAGCCGGCGGCTTTGGTGCGGGTCGCAAAATTCATACAATCAATATAACGATAGGCCTGCAGGACGCTCAGGTCGGGCTTGCCATCGACCACAGGGACGATCTTCGGCCACCCAGCGATACGGTTGGCCAGCATGCCGCTATGATCGCAGCCCGCCGGGACGCCGGCGGCGAAGAAGGTCACACGTGCGTCGAGTCCGGCAGCGGCGATGGCCTGATAACCTCCCTGACTTGCACCGAAGACGATGACGTGCTGACCATCCCACTCCGGCTGGGCGGTCAATACATCGATGGCACGCACGAGACGGAGCATCATGCCAGTGAAATAGGCTTTTTCACGGTCGTTCTTGTTCTCATAGCGATAGTCTTTCATGGCACCGACTTTGAGATCGGCATAATATTTCGGTGGCAGGCCATTCTGGATTCCGTGCGCATTCATATCCATCGCGATGAACTCTTTGCTCGCCCAACTCGACGACCCGCCTAACGAGCTATCGCTCACGCCGGCGCCATGGACGGTCAGGATGATCGGCAAGCTCTTCGGCTTAGCACCCGTCGGTTTGGCCATATAACCCGAAATCTGCAAACCAAGGGCGGGCGCCGTCACATCAAACGAATCCACACCCTTCACCGGCGATTTCACGGGCGTCAATTTAGGGGCAACCGGAATCGCGGCGAGTTTGGCTTTCATGCTCGCCCAAAAGGCGTCGAAGTCCTCTGGCACAGGCAAACTGCGCTTAATCTCCGTCGGATCAACGGCGGCACCTGCCAAGCCGGTAATCGGCGCGACCTTGGCTTTCGCGTTCGCGCGATAGGTGACCTTGACCTGCACGAACCCCGGCTCATTCAGGATGCCGGTCGCGACCGCCTTGCCGTCCGCAAGTTCCGCCTGCCCCTTCTGCTCGGTGGGTAGACCATCTTTGACGACAACCCAATCGACGAGTCCCACGGCTGGTTTAGCGCTATCGGTGACTTTGATATTAAAGATGACTTTTTCGCCTTGGTGATAGATCGCATCCGCGCGTTCGGCCCGGACCGAGATGGCAACCGGCGCCGCCGGAGCCGCGACCTTGGTTTGAGCATAAAGCGGCTGCCAAAGCAGCGCAGCCAGGGGTAAGAGGCAGCGGGTCATGACCCGTTCTATCCTGCAAGGCCTTCTATCGTCAACCTGCTTACGCCTTACTTATCCTGATTCTTCGCCTTGGCCTTCGCTTTCTGCTTACCCGCCGGACTCTTCTTGATGAGCTCGATATTTACGTCGTTCTTCAAGTCTTCACCTGGCGTACTCCGGCCACGTGCGATAAGCTTCTCCAAGTCGGCCCGTATCGCGGCGACGCGTTCAGGGAATTGCGCTTCTAAGTTCTTTTTCTCCGAGGGATCATCCTTGAGATTATAAAGCTGTACGGGAGGCAGGCCGGCCTCCTCTACTCCCGGGCGCGGCGAACTCCAGCCACCCGATCCAGCGCTCAAGCATAATTTCCAGTCGCCGTCCCGGATCGCAAAACTTCCGTTGATCGACTGGCTGATGATTCCGTTGCGGGTAGTATCGGAGCTTCCACCCAAAAGCACGGGAAGAAAGCTAATGCTATCTTCTCCTTGGTTCGGAGGTAATTTTGCTCCGGTGATCTCCGCAAAGGTCGCCATGAAATCGATCTGGCCAACGATTCGTTCCGACACCGTCGCGGCTTTTACTTTCGCCGGCCAGCGCACGATGAACGGGACGCGATGTCCGCCTTCGTAAAGGTCAGCTTTATTACCACGATAAATATAGCTCGGCTGATGTCCGGCTTTTTGAAGTTCAGGAATATTCGCCGCCGTGGAACAGCCGTTATCTGAGGTAAAAATAACCAGGGTATTCTCGGCGAGTCCTTGTTGCTCCAGCGCCACCATGATGCGACCGACGGCAGCATCCATCTGCTTCACGAAATCCGCATAAGGGCTGATGCCGCTCGACCCTTGGAATTCCTTATCTGGTACGATGGGCGTATGCGGCGCCGTAAAAGGCAGGTAAGCGAAAAAAGGATGTCCGGCT
>Ga0194048_10000358_pt1 | contig 21837 bp, 19 predicted proteins | sample JunL225m_MetaG_FD_161685 | JGI IMG/M metagenome (GOLD analysis project Ga0194048, IMG submission 161685) | Anoxic zone freshwater microbial communities from boreal shield lake in IISD Experimental Lakes Area, Ontario, Canada - Jun2016-L222-5m | ecosystem: Environmental > Aquatic > Freshwater >...
AGCGACGCCGCGCCGAGGAACATTGCCATCATGAAAAGACAATGATCCCAACCTTCAGGGATGACGTGGCCGAAACCGTCGAGCAGGAGCGTGAAGAACGTCTGGCTGTCGGCGGGAGCCGGGCCGTCGCCGATCTGGAATTCGCCGGGTTCATTCTTCGATACCGCCATCACCGTCTGGAATTCCATTCCTTTGCGAAGATTCGTGAAGACCGTGCCCAAGACGTCCGGGAAGCGGAGCACCAGCTTCTGCGTATCCGCTGGCACCGTCGCCGTGAGTTTCGCGTTCATCAACACTGGGTAGCGGTCGGCTTCGCCTTGGCGGCCGGACTGCGCGAGGATCTGCTCGGCCGTCGGGAAGGACTCGAGCGTCCAGGCCACGGGCTTGCCGTCGGCTTCGAGTCGCAGGCCCGCGAGGAAGAGCTTGCGGCCCGGTTCGATGGAAGCGGCCAAGCGACCGGGCGTGAACATCAGCGCATCGAGGTCCTTGATCGGCGCGTCCTTGGGTAGCTGACCGACCAAGAACGAAGGGACATCGAACTTCACCGTCAGTGCGAAGGTGTTTTTCTCGTCGATGACGCCGATGCAGGAGGCTTCCTTCCATTCTGGGTGGGCCCAGAGGAGCGTCGGCAGCAGGGCCGCTAGCCAGAGGAGGGAAACTCGCCGCATGGGGAGTGAGTACGACGGGAGGCCGTCGCGTTCCAATCAAAACCGCTTACTTGGCGCCTTCTTCGCGACGAGGCGGACGTTTCTCTTCCTTGCCGTCGGTGGCGCCGGCGGGGCGGGTGTAGATCACGTTCAGGTCGGCGGCGGCGAGGATCTTGCCTTTCATCGTGGCGAGGACGGGGTCGACCGTGATCGGGCTTTCGGCCTTGGAGAGATCGGGCTTGGCCGACAACGCGAAGAGCGTGAGGACATACTTCTTTTCACCGGGACCTTGCGAATGGGGCGGAGCGTACTCGACGCGATTATGGACCGTGCTCATGCCCATCTTGCCGAAGTCGGTGGCGTTCTTGGCGACGCTCGTCGTCTTCGGGTCGATGTCGTACATGAGCCAGTAGATCTTCGTCTTACCTTCCGGGTCGAGGTGGTGCATGATCAGCACCAGGCTCTGCGTGCCTTTCGGGATGCCCGTCCAAGAGAGGGGCAGGCTGGCGCTCGCGCCGTCTCCGGTGAATTCGACTGGGAGGGCTTCGCCATCCTTTACTGCCGGGCTCGTGAGTTTAAATGTTGAGCTCTTTTCGGCTGGCTTGGCGGCGGCGACGGTATCGACGGAACCGGCCGGCGGGCCGCCTTTGCCACCCTTACCACCCTTCTTGCCTTCGGCCGGAGCGGCGGAGAGGGCGGTAACTGAGAGAAGGAGTAGGAGGGAGACGTTACGCAGCGGGGAGTTCATGGGGATGGGGTAAGTATACCTGAAAGAGCCTTAAGAGAGCGTTAAGGGCTTACTTCTTACCCTTACCTTTGCCTCCCTTGCCGCCGCCAGGGCCGATGTTTCCGGCGTTGTAGGCGGGCAGGTCTTTCTTGAGGGTATCCAGTTGGGCTCCCAGCTTGGCGGCCAGTTCGGGTTGAGCGGAGAGGAGGTCCTTAGTTTCGGAGATATCGGCTTTGAGGTTGTAGAGCGTGCGTTGGCCGGCGTTGGTCTCGACGAGTTTCCAGTCGCCGTCGAAGAGGGCGATATCGGAAGAGGCGACGAGGAAAGGAGCGCGGGGCAGCGTCTTGCCGCCGGCGATGGCGGGCCACTGGTTAATGCCGTCGATCTTGAGGTCAGAAGTAAGCGGAAGGTTCAACGCAGCGGCGATGGAAGGAAAGAGGTCGATGATCGCGATGGGCTGTTCGAGCTTCACGCCGGCGGGGATGTGCTTGGGCCAGCGGACGATGGCCGGCGTGCGGATGCCGCCTTCTTCGACCGAAGCCTTGTAGCCGCGGAGTGGGGCGTTGGAACCCGTGCGCCGCGGGGCGCCATTATCGGAAACGAAGACGACGAGCGTATTGTCGCGCAGGCCTTGTTCGTCGAGCGTGGCCAGGATGCGGCCGATACCGATGTCGAGGCCTTCGACGACGGCGCCGTAAAGGCCGTCGGACTTATGCTTGGCGACAAGGTCTTCCGGTGCGGCGAGTTCGACATGCGGCGCGTTGAAAGCCACTTGAAGGTAGAACGGCTTGGCCTTGTCGCGGTTGCGGATCTGCTTCGAAGCCTCGTCGGCGAACAGGTAGGTCGTGTAGCCGGACTCTTCGATCTGCTTCCCGTCGCGCTGCCAGTCCGGTTTGCCGCGCATGTCGGTGTGCTTAAGGTAATCCACTTCTCCGCCCATGAAGCCGTAGAAGTGGTCGAAGCCCACCGCTGAAGCGGGGTTCTGATTGCCGAGATGCCATTTTCCGATGAGCGAGGTCGTGTAGCCGCCGGACTTTAGCTTGGCGGGCAGGGTTGGCGTGGCTTTCGTGATGCCGGCCTGCCCGGGCATGATGATATTGACCAGACCGAGGCGGCGCGGGAGGACGCCGGTGAGGAGGCCGGCGCGTGCGGGGCTGCAGACCGGGTAGCCGTAGAAGCGTTGGAGTTCGACGCCGTCCTTGGCCAGCTTGACGAGGTTCGGCGTGATGATCTTCGCGTTACGGGTGCCGATATCGTTCCAGCCCAAGTCGTCCGCGATGATGACGAGGACGTTGGGCTTGGTGGTCTGCCCCGCGGCTTCAGGGTAGAGCGCGAGGCAGGCCAGTAACGAGAAGAGCAGGCGCATCGGGCTTACTTACCTTCCGGGGGAGGACCCTTCTTTCCCTCTCCACCTTTGGAGCCGCCCTTGCCGCCCTTGCCACCCTTGGAGCCGCCTTTGCCTCCGTCGCCGCCGGTCTTAGTAGCATCGCAGGTGTCGACGTCGCCGAGGACGGCGGTGCCGAGCGGACCCTTGAAGCCGCCGACGATGTAGGGCCAGTCGTTGCTGACGTGATAGTGGTAGCCGAGGCCGTCGTGATCATGGCCGTTGATGGAGTCGAGTTTCTTGGGGGCGGAGCCGTCTGCTTCCGTGGGGCCGCGGACCGGGAAGCCATCGAGCGCGAAGCCGACGACCTTGCCTGACTTATCGCTGTCCATGACGGACGGTGCACGGTGATAATGATATTCGTGACCGAAGCCCGTGTGGCCGCCCTTAGGGTCGAGCGGGGCGATGTTCTTGAACGCCGTGATGCGGTCGACTGGTTCGGGCGGGAAGAAGCGGATGCCGTTGGTGCTGATGCCGAGGCCCGAGCGCGGGGAAAATTTCGCCTGGCGGAGAGGGGTGACCTTCTCGGAGGCCTTCGGATTCTTCGGGAGGAAAATCGTCACGATCTGTTCGAGCGGCTGCAGTTCGATGACTGAATTCGTCACGCCATCCTTGGCGGCCTGTTCGTAAGTCCAGCCCGCGAGTTCCTGGCGCGCGACCTTGTCGAACTCGGTACGATCCTTCGTGCGGTGCACGGTGCCGTCGGCATCGAACATGTTCCAGCCGCGCTTGTTCAAGATTTTGAGATAGTCGGCGTCGATGCGGTACATCTTTTTATCGACGGTGTCTTCCCAGTAGCCGCCTTTGTCCTTGAGCGTGGCCGGGGACCAAGGGCCCATCGCGTGATCATAGGGCAGGGAGCGGACGACGATTTTGTAGACCGTGGCCTTGGAGCCGTCGCTGAGGATGCCTTCGATCTCGGTGATCGGTTTCACCAGCGCGCGCTTGTCGAAGAGCGACGGCAGGTCGATGGGCGCAGCATGGGCGGCTAGACAAAGGGTGGCACCGACGAAAGAGAGCGATCTCATGGTCCGAGGATTATGCCACAAACGGCCTTAACCCAAGATTAAGAGGCCTTTATTCCGAGCTGCCGGCGCCTTCGCTGCTCCGCAAAGGGCGCGGGTTCTGGAGCGAGCCAGGCTTGAAAAAGACTTTCTCCATGAAAAGCCCCCGGGCTGGCGCCGTCGGCACCTCGGCGGTGATCAGGCGTTCCTTGCGGTAAGCGACGAGGCGTTCGGGGGGCATCTTGCCTTCGCCGACGCGGAGGAGTCCGCCGACGAGGCGGCGCACCATCTTATAAAGGAAGCCGCTGCTTTCGGCGACGATCGTGATACGCTTGCCGCGCCGGCGTACGTCGAGGCGGCGTAGCTCCTTGACGGGATTCTCCTTCTCCATGCCTTGGCCGTGGTTGGCGCCGAAGGCGAAGAAGTCATGCTTGCCGAGCAGCAGTTTGGCGGCTTGGCGCATCCGCTTCACGTCAACGGTCTTCATGCCTAACCCCAGGCAGAAGCGCGCTTCCCAAGGAGGTGGGTAGCCGTCGCAGATCTCATAGCGGTAACGTTTGCCGTCGGCATGCCAGCGGCAATGGAAAGTCGGCGCGACACGCTGTAGCTGCGTCACTAGCAGGCCGTTCTGTTCGCACGAATTGATCGCGTGGACGAGGTAACTGCAGGGGTGGGGCCAGAAGGCGTCGAAGTGGAAGCGTTGGCCGACGCTGTGGACTCCGGAGTCCGTACGACCGCTGCCATGGATGACGATCGGTGTCTTCAGGATGCGCGAAAGGCGTGCCTCCAGTTCGCCTTGAATCGAGAGACGCCCGGTCTGGACCTGCCAACCGATGTGGTCGGTGCCGTCGTAGGCGACCGTTGCCAGGAAGCGCTCGAGCTTAGGCGTGAACGGTTTCTTAGGTTTGGCGGGAGGCATGTCAGGAGCCAATACCTCGGCTGTTGAGGAAATCCTGGAGGAGGACGGCGGCCGCGCGGGAATCGCGTTCACCGGAGCGCGCCTGTTGCTTACGTTCGTTGGGCGAGCGCGCTTTCCGGCCGCCGAGCTCGTCGGCTGCTTGGCTCGTGAGGGCTTCATCGACCTTCTCGATCGGAAGATTGAAGCGTCGGGTGAGTTCGGCCGCGAAGACGTCGACCTCGTCGCAGCGCTTGGTGCGCTCGCCTTCGACCGAGAGAGGGTAGCCGAGGACGAGCAAGGTGACCTTGAGTCGCGTGATTTCCTTACCGATCTGGGTAAAGCGTTCTTCGGGGCTTTCCGCGATCGCGGCGGGCAGCGGGAAAGCGAAGCCCAGTTCATCGGCATGGCTCAGCCCGACCCGTCGGGAGCCATAATCGATGCCGAGGAAGACCTGTGCCACGGGGTCAAGTTGGGACAGCTTGGCGGATTATTCAATCCGACACCTCGAAGCGGCAGTTTGACACCGCTCCGTGCGGGGGTTCCACTGTCGGCATGTCCGCAGAACAGCGCCTGAACGACCACGAGAGGGCTTTGTACTCCCGGCAGATTCGTCTGCCTGGGGTAGGGGAGGCTGGTCAGCTGCGCCTCCGTGAGGCCAAGGTGTTGCTCTTGGGGGCCGGCGGCTTGGGTTCACCGGTCGGCCTTTACCTTGCCGCCGCTGGCGTCGGGTTCATTGGTGTCGCCGATCCGGACAAAGTCGAGATCTCGAACCTGCATCGTCAGATTGTGCATGGTTTCGACACTTTGGGACTGCCGAAGACCATTTCCGCCGCCGAGGCGCTCGGTGAGATCAACCCCGGCCTCAAGGTCGCGCTGCACCCCGAGGGTTTCACGGTCGAGAACGCCGCCGAGCTGGTCGCCCGCTATGATCTTGTGGTCGATGGTACCGATAATTTTGCGACCCGTTTCTTGGCTGCCGACGCTTGTGTGCTGGGCGGTCGTCCGCTCGTGCATGGTAGCGTCTTGCGCGAAGCCGGTCAGGTCGGCGTCTTCCTGCCGCGTGGCGGCTGCTACCGCTGTCTTTACCCGACGATTCCTGACGCCGCCTCCGTGCCGACTTGCGCCGATGTCGGTGTGTTTGGAGCAACCTGCGGGGTCATCGGTTCTTGGATGGCCTCGGAGGTCATCGCCGTCTTGCTCGGTAAGCGCACGGCTTCACGACTACTGGTCATCGACGTCGCTGCCGGCACCTCCAAACTGATCGCCTTATCCGCTGACCCGGCCTGTCCTTGCTGCGGTTCTGACCCCAGCATCCGTGCCCTTGAGAAGTCTGCCTACGCACCAACCCTGTGCTCGACCCTAACTCCTATGTCCGAAACTCCGCTCGAAGTAACTGTTGAAGAGGCCCAACGCCTGTTGGCCGGTCCGAATCCGCCCCTCCTGATCGATGTCCGCGAAATGGACGAGTACGCTGTCTGCCGGATCGAGGGCTCCCGGCTTATTCCCATGAATACCGTGCCCATGCGTCTGGCTGAGATTCCGCAGGACGTGCCGGTGCTGGTCCAGTGCCACCATGGAGGCCGGAGCATGAAGGTTACCCAGTTCCTGCGGGCCAAGGGCTATGCCCGCGCCAGCAACGTCAAAGGCGGCATCGATGCCTGGTCGATCAAGGTCGACCCTAAGGTCCCGCGTTACTGAGCGAGACTAGGCTTGCCGACTCCCGCCCGCTCTTATTTTATCCCTGTTCTCACTATGAAGCGTTTCACCTTCCTTCTCGCTATCGCCGCCCTGAGCGTCGGTTGCACCTCACGCATTCCCTCCGGCTTTAACCCGCTCGACCGTCCGACCAGCGTAAATGGTGGCCCTGGCATGGATCCTCTCCCGGACAGCGCCCGTCGTCGCGCTATCGCCGCCGATATCCTCGCCAACCGGATTCCGCCTGAGTCCATCCTCGCCACGATTTACTTCGATTTCGATAAGTACACCGTTTCCGCTACCGAGCGCGCCAAGATCGATGCTGTCGCTGGTCGCGTGAAGGCCACCGAAGTCATCATCGCGGGTTACACCGACCATTTCGGAACGGAAGAATACAACCTCGGCCTCTCTGACCGTCGCGCCCAGTCCGTCCGCGAGTATCTCGTCAAACTTGGCGCCAGCGAAGCCAAGACCGAAATCATGGCCCTCGGTTCCCAGCATGCTGACAAGAACGCCGCAGGTCGCCAGTCCGGTGCCAAGGATCGCAAAGCAATCATCGTCGACGTCAATTACTCTGGTCCGGTTTCCGCCGCTCCGGCTGCCAAGGCTGCACCCCGCCCGGCTGCTCCGGCCGCCGCTGGTTCTGCTCCGGCTCCGGTCACCGCGCTCTGAGCCTTTAGGTTCTGAAAGCAAAAGGCCCGCCGTCCGGCGGGCCTTTTTGTTGTCCGCGTATCGACGCTTAAGGGAGCGTGGCGTAGAGGTAAGCGAGCGTACCCACGAAGAGCGCTGCAGCCACCAGTTTGGCGCCGCGGCGTTCATTATCCGAGCGATGCAGTGCTCCCCAGCGGCCGAGCACCCAGCAGGAGGTCGCGATGAGCGCGAGGCCGAGCGAAGCATCACGCACCCAGGCGGCGTCCTCGACGAGTGCGTTGAGCACCCAGAGCAGGTAGAGGGCGTAGGCGAAGAGCGGGAAGGACATACCCTGCTTCAGGGATTCCATCCACTCGCCTGGGCGCGGAAGCATCGCGGCCAGACGGGGGAAGAGAGAGAGCAGTAGGTACGGGAGGGCCATGCCGAGGCCGATCACGGTGAAAAAGAGCAGCGTCTCGCCCGTGGAGCGTTCCTTATCCAAGGCGAAGCCGAGCGCGGCGCCAAGGCCGGGTGCCGTGCAGGGAGTGGCCACGACGGTGGCGAGGACGCCCGAAAGAAAGGTCGCGACGCGGCCGTCGCCTTCACCTGCGGAGACCCCACCGAGACCAACCCCGATTTCGAAGACGCCAGCGAGCGAAAGCCCGAGCACGATCATCAGCACGCAGGTGCCGAGCACGAAGCCCGGAGATTGCATCTGGAAGCCCCAGCCGACGGAGTTACCGCCGGACTTGAGCCCGATGATAAGCAGGGCGAGGGCGAGGAAGCTGGCGATCACGCCGGCCGAATAGAGCAGGCCGTTGAGGACGACCGTGCGGCGGGAGGCGCCGGCTTCCTTGGCGAAGCCGAGGACCTTGAGGCCGATCATCGGGAAGACGCACGGCATCAGGTTGAGGAGCACACCGCCACCGAATGCGAGCAGCAGCCAGAAGCCGAAGGCATGCGTCGTCGTCTCGGTCTGATAGGCCTTACCGGCGGAGACGGCCTTGAGGGCGGCGAGCACCTCTGTCCCGGTGAGCGCCTCCGAGAGGATCGCGGGCGGCTGGCCGGCCTTAAGGAAGATATTCAGAGGGATGCCGGTGCGGCCGTACTTGCGGAGCTCGTCGGCGATGACGGCGTCCTTCTTCGTCCAATCGGCCTTGAGCAGCACGACGCCGGAAGTCGTCAGCCCCGCCGCGACATCATCCTGCTTGTACACGCGCTTGTTGACCTGGCAGGTAGCGCACCAGCGGGCGGTGAAGTCGACGTAGACGATCTTGCCGTCGGCGAGGGCCTTAGCCTGCGCCTCCGGGGACCAGGGCTGCCACTCGATGCCACCCGCATGAGGTTGGGTGGTTTCGGCCGCCGTCGCCTTAGTAACGGCCGATCCTAACTTCACATTGATATCGACGAAGCCGCCGTCCTCCGCGCGCGTGGTGAAATTGAGCGGGCCCGAGTTGAGCGTCTCCGTCGCATCCCTCAGTTCGATGGTCAGCTTGCCGCCGGCCTTTTTCTGCATCACCGTCGCGTTGGGCGTCACGAAGTTGCGTTCCGGAAACCAGAGTTCGGCCAGCTTGTGGTCGGTGGGCAGGACGACCGTGAGTGTCTTTCCGTCGCTGGAGCCAGTGGTCGAGATTACCTGGCGGAAATGCGGGTAAAGCTTCGGGTTGTATTTATAAGCGGCATTAGCGGAACCGACCTTGAGCGTCAGCTCGACGAGCGCGTCGTGCGGCCAGCAGCCCTTGTCGTCGCACTCGAGCCACTCCGCCTTGCCCTTGAGCGTGACGGCTCCCGTCTTGCCTGTCGGGATGGCGACTTCCATCAGGATCAGGGTCTCATCCTCGTAGACGAAGTTCATCACGCCGGCTTGGTCCAGCAGTTTGGGTCCGGGCCAGATCATCGGGCTGACGTCTGTGCCGGACTTCTCGGTCCATTCTACGGTGGGCGAGGCGCCGGCGTCACCGGGGTTCTTCCAGTAGATATGGAAATGCGGGTCGCAGCGGTAACGCAGGGCGATGAGGGCCTTCTCGCCGGCTCGGACCTCAGGCGTCAAGTTGACTAGGTCGACCTTGGTGCGAACGGCGGCGCTCAGGTCGCCGAGGAGGGCGAACAGCGAGAGCAGACCGAGGGCGAGGAGTCTCATGGGTCTACCTTGGGCTTAAACCCGGCAGGATGCAAGGCGTCGGAGGCGCCTTAGGGGACCAGATGGCAGGGCAGCAGGGCCGCGTCGCTCATGCCGTGGATGATCTTCTTATCCGCGGGGCAGAACGTCGAAAGAATCCCGGAAAGCTCCACCGTATCGTTATCGACGAAGAAGTAGGGGCAGAGGCGAACGCGTCCATCCGCGGGTACAATCGAGCCGTCGTCGGCATAGACCGGGTGGGTCAGGCGCGAGGGCTTATGGTATTCCTGCATCACGTGGAAGGTCTCGTTCTCGGGGTTGAGCGCATTCTCGATGGCCTCGAGCCATTCCTCGCGGGACACATCACTACCGAGGGTCACCGAACGGGCGCCCCAGGCGGTCTCGTGGAAGCCACTGGCCTTGATGATCAGGTTACGTTCGCGCTGGGAGGCCTCGGCGAGTTCGGTCCATTCGCGAATCGGGCGGCCAGCGAAGCCGGGGGCGTGCAGGACGGCCGTCGGCGGGAGTTCCGTCTTCTCCATGATCCACGTCTGCGGGACGATGCGGAAGAGTGCCTCGTGGTGATCTTCCGGCAGGTTCTCCTTCCAGAACTCGGCGAGCTGCGGGTGGTGGAGCAACGCGAGGCCCAGCTTCTCTTCCTGGAACGCCTTCATCGGCGGCGTCAGCATGAGCGTACCGGCTTCGACCGCGTTGAAGATGCCGTCGGCCCCTTTCACGTTGGCCAGGTCGAAGAGCTCGAAAAAACGGTAGAGGATGTCGATGCGGCGGGGGGCGCCATCGACGGGGATGTAGGAACCGTCGCCCATCTGCATGATCTGGGCGGGGGTGACGATGTGGACGTCATGGCCGAGGGTGCGGAGCTTTTCGCCGAGCCACTCGAATTCCGGGCGATAGGTCGCGGCTTCGTCGCTGACGACGATGGCGACCAGCGGGAATTTCTCCTTCGGCGTCAGGCGCGCGAGCGAGGCCATGAACCGGTCAGGCATGCTGTGGGCTCCAATGACTCGGGGGAAGTCTTCGGCATAAACTTCATTGAGGTAGGCCGTGAGGCCGACGCCGCCGGGGACGCTGTCCAGCTCGGTCATCGTGAAGCCTTGCTCGGTGATCAGCAGGTCGGGTCGAAGCACGACGGGGCACTGGCCTTTGACGGCGCGATGGCGGCCATGGGCAATGAGGCCCGCGGGCTTATAGCGGTCGAGGTATTCGGCGACCCACGGCGCGTAGACCTCACGGTTACGAAGGATCTTCTTATTCGTGAACGAGCGGACGTAGAGGCGTTCGAGCGCGCGGTGATAGCTGAGACAGGCCGAGCCGATACGCTTCAGGTCACGCAGTTGTGCTTCCGTGATGGGCCAGGGCTCAGGCGAAAGTTTCCAGATCTTCTCCGCGAAGAGCGGAGTATCGAGGAGCTTCTGGCGCAGGATGTCCCGGGTGGGCATGGGGGTGGAGGACTTAGTCCTCGATCTTGATATCCTTATTACGCGTGCGCGGCCCGCCGGCGCGGAGCCAGCCGTTGATGAACGCGTCGATGTCGCCGTCCATGACCGCCTGGATGTTGCCCGTCTCGACCCCGGTGCGGAGATCCTTCACCATCTGGTAAGGCTGGAAGACGTAGGAGCGGATCTGGTTGCCCCAGCCGATGTCGCCCTTTTCTCCGTAATATTTCTCCATCTCGGCACGTTTGTCGTCGATGGTCTTCTCGTAGATGCGGGCGCGCAGGATCTTCATCGCGAGGGCGCGGTTCTTGACCTGGGAGCGTTCGCGTTGGCAGGCCACGACGATGCCCGTCGGGATGTGCGTGAGGCGGACCGCGGACTCGGTCTTATTGACGTGCTGGCCGCCCTTGCCGCTGGAACGGTAGACGTCGACGCGCAGGTCGGCTTCGTTGACCTCGACGTCGATGTCGTCATCGATTTCGGCGACCACGTCGACCGAAGCGAAAGAGGTATGGCGACGGGCGTTGGCGTCGAAGGGGGAGATGCGGACGAGGCGATGGACGCCACGCTCGGCCTTGACGTAGCCGTAGGCGTTGGGGCCTTCGAGGCGGAAGGTAGCCTGGCTGATGCCGGCGCCTTCGCCTTCGGCGATGTCTTCGACTTCGATCTTGAACCCACGGCGTTCGGCCCAGCGGGTGTACATGCGGTACAGTAGGTCAGCCCAGTCGTTGGATTCCGTGCCGCCGGCGCCAGCCTTGACGGTGACGATGGCGTTGGAGCGGTCGTGCAGGCCAGAGAGGAACGAGGCGATCTCAAGTTCGGAGACGGCGACGAGTAGATCGGTGCCGAGCTTGCGGAGTTCCTCGACTTCGGCGTCGGCGGAACCGTCCGGGGATTCGGTGATGAGCTCGGCAAGGGTCTTGGCGTCTTCGATCTGGCGCCGAAAGGCGACCTGCGGGGCAACGATGACCTTATGGCCGTTGCACTCCGAGATGACCTTCTGGGCGGCCTTCTGGCTGTCCCAGAAGTTCTGGGCGGCCATCTGCTCTTCGAGTTTCGCGATCGCGGCCTGTTTGCCTGCGACATCGAGGAACTTCCAGAGGTAGCCGGCGCGGCGTTCGACTTCGTCAAGGCTGGCGCGGATTTCGGGCGGAATATACATCGGAAAGCGGGAGGAAGGGGGAGGGGCCCTCCTTGGTCGGCGGGCGAAGGTTGGGAATACCTAGGGCATCCTTTGTTTTCAATGTCAGAGTGGGGCAGGCGGGCTCTCATTTGCCGGGGTGCGGACTGGTCGCACTTGCGCCCCGTCGAGGGCGGGGCATACATCCAGCCCATGTCGTATCTTGAAGGCCTGAGTTTCGCCCAGATTGCCGGCCCCTTGCCTGAGCGCCGGGTCCTGGCTAACGGACTCGAGGTTATCTACTCCCATCGCCCTGGCATTGGCCTCTGCACCGTCCAGGCATGGGTGCGCACCGGTAGCATCCACGAAGGTCGCTGGGAAGGTTCGGGCATCTCGCATTACCTCGAGCACATGGTCTTCAAGGGTACCGGCCGTTTCACGAACCGCGAACTCACCGACGCTATTCATCGCAGTGGGGGTTCCTCCAATGCCTATACGACCTTCGACCGCACGGTCTATTACGTCGATGCCCCGCAGGAAGGCTTCGAGACCGCGATGGAAGCGATCGCCGATATGGTCTTCGATCCGCTCATCACCGATGCCGACGCCAAGATGGAGCGTGAGGTCATCCTGCGTGAAATCGCGATGTGCGACGACGAGCATGACCAGGTGCTGGCCAAGTCCGTCCTCGAGGAAGCGGTGCGTTCGCATCCGTTCCGTCAGCCGATCATCGGTCATCGCGATCTTTTTGTACGGACCACGCCGGATGATCTCCGGGCTTATCATTCCAGCCGCTACGTCCCCACGAACGTCGTGCTCGCTCTCGGCGGCAGCATGCCGCCAGAAGAAGTCTTTGCTTCGGCCGAGCGCTGGTTCGGTCGTTTCGCCCGCCGTCCGCTACTTGATATCGCTGGACACCAGGAGCCTCCGCAAGGTGGCGTCCGTCGTGCGGACCTGATTCGTGAGGTCAGTACCTCCAAGGGCGTCGCCTGCTGGCGTATCCCGGGCTACTTTGACGAAGGCCGTCTCGCCACGGACCTATTCCTCGGCGTGCTGGGCGCCGGCAATAGTTCGTTGCTCTGGAGCGAACTCCGCGAGAAGCGTAAGCTCGTCCACGGCATCGATGCCTCGGGCTTCGGTATCCGCGACTTGGGTCTCGCTTGGTGCAGCTGGACAGGTGAAGCCGGTACGTCCGCCCCTGTGGTGGAGCAGGCGATCGCCGAGGTCGTGGACGGCATCCTGCAGAAAGGCGTCACTCCTGCCCAGTTTGAGAAGGTCCGCCGCCAATCGGTCGTGGCCATGGTGAATGGCCAGAAGAATATCCACGGCCTCACCAGCCGCGTCGCCCATGCAGCGACTATCGGCCATGACATTTCCTGGCCACAGCGTGGCGTGGAGCATCTCGCCAAGTTGGGGGCCGAAGACCTCACGCGCGAAGCGCGCAAGCACCTCCGGCCGGACAACGTCACTTTCGGCACCATGCGAGGTGGCAAGGCCGATGCGGCCGCCTCCAGCGCCACGGCGACGGCCACGCCCGATCGTTTTGAGACCTTCACCTTGGACAACGGCGTACGCGTCGTCCTGCAGCACGACGCGACCATCCCTAAGGCAGGCATCGGCGTATTCCTTGCTGGCGGCCTCGCTTACGAGGAGGCTGACAAGCGTGGTACGACCGGTCTCTTGGGCACCATGTTCGCCCGCGACAACGTCCACCGGTCCAAGGAAGAGGTAGCGCAGCTCGTCGACAGCATCGGTGCGACCTTCGCAGACCACGGCTCGCAGGTCTCCTGCGGTCTCTGGGGAGAGGCCCTCAGTTCGGACTTCGAAAAGATTTCCGAACTCCTCGCTGACGGTATCCTGGGACCGAAGATCCTGCCTGAGACCTTCGCCTTGGAGCGTGCGGCCATCATCACCGCCTGCCGTGAGGCTGAGGACGACATCGTCGAGAAGGCCCGCCTGCGCCTGCAGCGCCAGTATTTCGGAGAACACCCCCTCGCGGTCGACGCGTGCGGTACGCCGGAGACCTTGGCGAACATCCAGCCTGCCGATCTCGCAGCGCTGCACCAATCTCTGGTCGTCGCCGATAATATCGTCGTCGGCGTCAGCGGTGCTTTTGATCGCCCTGCGGTGATGGAGTTCGTGAATCGACGGTTCGGATCTCTGCCCAAGCTTTCCTTGAGCCGACGCGGACTGCCCAAGCATGTCCCGGCTTCGGCCAGCAAGGTGCTGGATCGTGCCCAGGGCGAGCAGGCGGTTGTCGCCATCGCCTTCCCGCATTGCGGTTTCGCGCCGGATGAAGTCGTCGCGGCGAACGTGACCGAGGAGCTGCTCAGCGGTATGGCCAGCGGGCTTTTCCGAAGGGTACGCGAAGAGAAGGGGATGGCCTATTTCGTCGGCGCCACCCGTGTCGAAGTCGTCGATCAAGGGATGTTCTACCTTTATGCCGGGACCGCGCCCGCCTCGGCCCAGGAAGTCGTGAAGGAGATGCGCCTCGAGCTTGACCGTCTCCGCAAAGGCAAGTTCGCCCCGAACGAGATCGAGGACGCGAAGCGCCGGATGCGCGTTTCTCGTCGTCAGGGTCGCCAATCCGCCGGCGCCCGCATGCAGGGCGCGCTCGTCCGTGAGGTCGCTGGCCTGGGCGCTAATTTCGACGCCGAATGGGAACGCCGGATGAGCCTGACCGACGACGGTGCCGTGCAGGCCTTCGCTCAGCGTTATCTCGATGCCCAGTTCGAGCAGGAACTGATCGTCCTGCCGAAGGAGTGATCAGGCTTCCTGGAAGTGCCGCTTCGCGAACCAGGCTGAAAGGATGCCAGGGATGGCGAGGCTGAGCGCAAACAGGAAGTATTGGGCGTAGCCCAGTCGATCAGAGAGCGAGCCAGCCCAGAGGCCCGGGAGATAGTTAGCCACCAGCGCAACCGTGGACAGTGCGGCGTAGCGGATGGGCGCTCCAGGCCCGGAGGCCAGTTTCATCATGGCGAGCAGCAGGGCGCACATGCCAGCGCCGTAAGCCAGGTATTCGATGAAGAAGACCGTACCGATCACAGAGAGGTCATGGGACCCTTTCGCGGCGAGCCAAGCGATGGCGGCCAAGGGGGCGTGCATCGCGATACCTAGAGGGATCAGCGAACGGCCTAACCCGAGGCGAGCGACGACCTGGGAGCCGATGATGCCGCCGAGTGCGAGTCCCAAGACCGCCGTGGCGATACGCATGAGAGCGTAGGTTTCGTTGCCTAAGGCAAGGCCTCCTGGGTTTGTCGACGTAGCGAAGAGCGGGAGGATGCGTGCCATGTGGATCTCGCTGGCGCGGTAGAAAAGGATGAGACCAAGAACGGCGAAGAGCCTCGGGTCGACGAAAAGCGAGCGCAGGCCTTGGAGCATTTCGCCAAACCGCTCGCTGATGGTCCGCGCATCCGCGGCTTGGGCGGTCTCGCTTCTGAGCCCGAGGGCGTTGGCGGCGGTGGCGAACAGCGCAAGCAGGGCGGCCGCGATGAGCGCCCAAGACCACGCATCAGCGGACTGCGCTCCGTAGGACATCGTCCAGCCGGCAAGCCAGATCAGGCCGGGGCCGGCGAGGACCATGCCCAGTTTCGAGGCGAAATTAAGCAGGCCCGAGTGCGTGGCGCGGGTACGATCATCCAGCGCCGTGATGAAATATCCATCCAAGGCGAAGTCGTGAGCGGCGGCGAGGAACGAGAGCAGTACCAGGCATCCGATGATAGTCGGGGAGGAGGGGTGATCGGCGGCTACCTGCAGGGCCAGTCCGCCCAGCAGGACGGAGATCGCGAGTTCCGCGAAGAGGATGAAGCCGCGGGGGCGGAAAGCGGCGACCAGCGGTGCGAGGAGAATCTTAAAGCCGAAGATTAGCCCCAGATAGGCGACAGCCTGGGTGATGTCTTTGTCCGCATAACCCGTGTTCTTCAAAGCGATCGGCAGGGCCTCATCGCGGACCGCGGCGGGAATAGACTGAAAGAGGTAGGCAGCGGTGACCCAGAGCCAAGCGCGACGGGGGAGTGCCGCGGCTGCGCTCATGGCTTAGGCGCCTTCGCCGAGCTGAGCGCGGCCGAAGTGGTCGACGGAGCGGAGCAGGCCATCGACGAACTTGGCGACGGTGATGTTCAACCCGAGCAGTTCGGAGTCCGTCAGGTTCAGCATCTCGCCGGGCTTGAAGGTGCGGGTGGTGTCCGTGAGGCGCGCGACCGTCTTAGGCTTATTCTCATCGCTGAGGACATGGCGCGTGACGCCGGGCGGAAGCTCGGGTGCGGCTTCCGGAGCTTTCTCCGTTTCGGGCGGGGCTTCGAAATCCTGCATCGCCTTGAACTCGAGGGTCAGGGAGCCGTCCGGGGTAATATCGTCGTTGGTGACGAGTCCGCCGCGCACGAGCACCCGAAGGGCGGCGGCGAGGCTGAAGATCCCGTCTTCGAGGTCGCAGACGATGCCGAAGTTCTCTTCGAGCGCCGTGAAACGGTCCTGGAGCGACATCTTCTGGAAGTCCTGCTGCTTCTCCATGATGATTTTCTCGATGAGCGGGTCGCGGCGCTGGTTCTTGCCCTGTTCGCGGATGAAGAGGCAGAGCAAGTGGCACTGCACCATGCACTCGGAGGAAAGCGTCAGCAGGTCGTTGACCGTCGTGCGCATCATCAGCCCGCGGGCGTAGGCGAGCATCTGCTCCGGGGGTAGGTGCGCCTGCGGGACTGGCATCACGCGGGAGACCGAGGAGAAGTGCTCGTAGGCCTTCGGGTCGGCCGTGTGCAGCCCGGCGATGCTGAACGCGAGCATGTCATGCTGGCGTTGGAGGGCCGTGAAGAACGTGCGACTGATGTTCTGGAGCGAGAGGACGTTCTCGCCGTTGCCGGGCGGGGGCTGCGACATGGGGATTAGCTGGTCGGATTGGAACCTTTGTCCTTGGCGTGGCGAGCCCTTTTGCGGGAAAGGAAGCCGTCGGCCCGCGGTTGGGGTGTGGAGGCGAACCAGGCGATGGCCAAGGGAGCGATTTCGGAGAGCGAGAGCAACGGTTGCCCCACGAGGCCTGGGAAGCGGAAGCAGTGCTCGACGCGAGGTTGGATGTCCGGGTCGAGTTTACCGCCCGGAATGAGTAGGGCCAGGTGACGGCCGGGCACGCGGACCGGTACGGCGAGGTCGATCTTGCGGCCGATTTCGGGCGAGAGCGCCACGACGCAGCATCGGTCTTCCACAAGTTTGAGGAGGCCGCCGAGCGCGGCGGCGCGCATGAGGCGAAGCTGTTCCATGGCGCCGCGGGACTGGTGCCAGGCTTCCGGATGGAAGGAGAGTTTCTCGGTGCCTCCCGAGAGCAGCAGTCGCTTCAGGCCAAAGGCGGCCATCGAGCGGGCGATGGCGGCGAGGTCAGCCGGGTCGGTCACGCCATCGGCGATGACGATGCTTTCGCGGGACTCACGCCATTCGGCGAAGTCGGAGATGCGGGCCAGCCCGAAGTCGGGGCGCATCGTGAGCGCACAGACATCGTCGCAGGGGCCTTCGGCCGTCTGGGCGAGCTCCATCGGTCCGACGATGCGGGTCTTGACGCCGAGTTCGGTGAAGGCGGCGTCGTATTCGGCCAGGTTTGGCGCGAACGCGGCGGTGGCGACCACTTCACGCAACGCCTTAGGGTGGTGCTTGAGGCAGGCGAGCAGCGCGGCGATGCCCCGGATGACCAGGCGGTTGGGATGGGGATCGTTGGTATTCACAGAATGCGTCCTTCGTCGAAGTCGATCATGTCCGCGAAGGAGATCACATCGGTGCGGTGTTCGGCGCCCATTTTGCTTTTGGCGCTGTCGAGGGCCTCACGGCCCATCGGGCTCATGCCTTTCTGGACCAGTTCGCGGTTCCAGACGGCGACGCGAAGGTCGGAGGGGAAGAGAGTTTTGAGGCGTGCATCGAGTTCGGCCTCGGTGTGCGTCTCGCGGACGCAGGCGACTACCTGTTCGGGGTCGACGCCTAGGTGCATGCAAAGGAAACGGTCGAAGCCCTTGCAGAAGTTGCGTTGATAGGATTTCGGGAGTTCGCCCTTCAAATGCTTCCGCGCCTTGGCGAGGAATCTTGGGAGGTGCAGGAGACCCGTGCCGGCGTGCGGGATGTAGGACGAAGGTAAATCGTAGCAAATCTCACCGGTGGCTTCGGAGAAGCCGTCAGGGCGAGGCGAGGAGGGCGTGGTCATTTCGACGTGGAAGGGTTGGGCAGGAGCTTGGCGATCTCGGCGGCGACAGCGGCAAGGTTGGCGGACTGTGCCAGTGCGAACTCAGTCGGCGAGCGTTCTTTGAGGGGCCGTGACTGTGCGGCTGTCTTGGAGGATAGGAGTGTGCCGTCGGACTTTTCGAGACGGTAGGTGACCTGCAAGGTGGCCGTGTCCGTATTCGCCGCCGTTCCTGGAATCGAAAAAATCGAACGCTCAGGTCCGGCTGGGGTGAAGATTTCCATCTTATCGATGGTCAGAAGCAGGACGAGGTGATCTTCCGCCGGTGATTGCGTCGACGAAGGCAGGCTGGTCAGCGAGGTGAGGTGGCGGGCCATCGCTTCGGAGACGGCGCGATCAAGCGGAGCAACCCAGCGATGGGCGTCTTCGATGCGCACCCAACCCGTGTCGTCGATCATTACCACGTTAGGGCGGCGGAGGGCCGCCGGAATGACCGCGCGGGGGACGAAGAGGGTCGGGGTGGAGCGCGTAGCCAGAGCGGCCGGCGAGGCAAGTTGGTGGAAGGTGACCGCCTCGCTCTTCTTATCGAAGATGATACACCCGCTCAGGAAGGCGGTGAATCCGAGTAGCAGGGCGCGGGCGTTCATTTGGCGGCAGGTTCCTCCTTGGGTTTGGCATCCTTCGAAGGCGACTTGCTCCGGCCCTGGATGATGGTCTCCGGGTTGCGTTCGATGAAATCAGCGAGCGAGCGGATGGCCTGGGCGGCTTCCGAAACGTCGGCTAAAGCCTGATCCAGGTCGCGCCGGGCGGGTGAGCCAGGCTTGGTGAGTGTGCGCAGGTTCTCGGAGGTCTCGTTGAGGCGCTCAAGGGCTTTGCGTCCGGCGGTAGCCATCGCTTTGATGTCGTCGCTCACCGGATCGACCTTGCCGCTGAGACGTTTGACGAGGGCGTCGATGCCTTGCATCGCGCCGGAGAAATCGGAGACCGCGCGGGCGATGGCGGGGTCGCCGGTGATTTTTGAGATATTGGAGGAGGCTTGGACGAGGTTGCCGTTGATCTTCTCGAACTCGATTTGCGAAGCACCCTTATCAATGCGAGAGAGGATTGAATCGACCTTCTTCGTGATGGAGACGAAGTCGATGCGGCTGAGCTGGTCGAGCGTCTGGGCGACGGCTTTCGTCAGCGCACCCAGGTTGGAAGGTTGGGTCGGTATTTCCGGGAGATCACCTTTCGGGTCGTGGAGTTTGTAGGCCGTGTCGGGCAGGTAATCCAGTTCCACGTAAAGGACGCCGGTGATGACCGACTGTTGCTGCAACTTGGCCCGGAGGCCTTTTTCCAGGGAGAGTCGCAGGCCTTGCTTTTGTAGAAGGGCCTGGTCGATGCCGCGGCGGGTGAGAAGGTCAGGGGAGAATTCCATGACCACCGGGACGGAGTAGTCGGAGGCTGACTGGCTGGTGGTGCGGAGCAGCACTTGGCTGACCTTGCCGATGGTGACCCCGCGGAACTTGACCGGGGCGCCGATGTCGAGGCCGCTCACCGAATCTTCGAAGTAGGCGATCGCGGCGGGTTTGGCTCCCGTGAACGAACCCGCGCCCAGCAGGATGACCGCGGCGAGGATGAGCAGGATTCCTCCGACCACGAAGGCCCCGATGAGTGTCATGTTGGCGGATCTGCGCATGGTCAGTCTAAACGTGCTTGGTTGAAGAAGGCGTGCACCTTGGGCGAATTGCCAGCCTGAAGGAAGGACTTCGGCGGCCCATAAGCGCTCATCGTCCCCGTGTCAGGGTCGAGGTAGACGCAGAAGTCGGCGGTCCGCAAGATGCTGGGGATCTCATGGCTAACCAGGACGATGGTCGTCCCGTAGGCTTCCCGTAGGCGGAGGATCAGCTCGTCAAGGCGTCCAGAGCTCAATGGATCGAGGCCGGCGCTCGGTTCGTCGAGGAAGATGATGGCGGGATCGAGGGCCATGGCTCGGGCGATGCCGGCGCGCTTGGCCATGCCGCCACTGATTTCCGAGGGCAGCTTATCCATGGCGTCGGCGAGGCCGACGAGGGCCAGTTTGTATTCGGCGAGCTGCCTGATTTCCTGGCGGGGAGCCTTGAGGAACTCGCGCATCGGCATCTCGATATTCTCGCGGAGGGTGAGCGAGGAGAACAGCGCGGCGCCTTGGAACAGGAAACCGGACTGACGAAGGATATCCTGTCGCTGCTGTCCCTCCGCTTGGGCCAGGTCGACGCCCATGAGGGTGGTCTTGCCGCCGAGCGGTTCGTCTAACCCGCCGAGGGCGCGCATGAGCGTGCTCTTGCCGCAGCCGCTGGGCCCGACAATCGCGAGGATCTTTCCAGGAGCCACAGACAGGTTAAGCCGGTCCATGATGACGGTCTTGCCGTGACCGATGGCCAGGTCCGTGCAGGTGAGGATGTCGGACATGTCGCTCACAGGTCGAACAGATTGAAGATCACCGCGAAGATCGCGTCGAAGATCACGATGAAGGTGATGCCGAGCACGGCGGCGGAGGTGGCGGCTTCGCCGACCCCGAGGGCCGAGCGCTTGGCGACGGAGCCGCGGTAACAGCCGGCCCAGGCGGCGATGAAGCCGAAAGCTACCGACTTGATGAAGCCGACCAAGAAGCTTTTGAAGGTGATGGCGCGGACGGCCTGCGTCAGGTATTGCTCGACGCTGAGGTCGCCGGCGCAGGCGACAATCATGCCGCCGAAGACCCCGATGAAGGTGGCGAAGACGCCGAGGAGCGGGACCATCAGGGTGACGGCGAGGATGCGGGGCAGGGCGAGGTACTCGATCGGATTGATGCCAAGGGCGCGGAGCGCGTCGGTCTCTTGGCTGACGTTCATGCTGCCGAGCTGCGAGGCGTAGGCCGTCGAGGTGCGCCCGCACGCGATTACGCCGGTCATCAGGGCACCCATCTCGCGGGTCATTGCCAGCGAGACGAGGTTGGCGACGTAGACCGTGGCGCCGACCTGGCGGAGCTGGATGAGTCCGACGTAGGCCATGATGAGGCCGGTCAGGAAGCCGAGCAGGGCGACAATCGGCAGCGCATCCACGCCGGCAGTCTGCAGTTGGAGGGTGAAGTCACCCCAGTTCACCTTGGCTCGACCGACGAGCATCTTGAGGAAGCCGATCGCGGTGTGGCCGATATGCTCGAAGGCGCGTCCCCAGGAGCCGCCGCTTTCGACACCCCAGTTGCCGAATGTCTCAAGCAGGCCGGCTTGATCGGACTGGGCTTGCTCGTTCGAGGCCTTTTCGGCCATCTGTACGAGAGACTGCAGGCGGACGGGGAGGGTGGAGATATCCAGCTGACGGATGTTCTTGAAGTGCGCGTAAAGCCAAGCGGGGAGAGACGAGTCGAAATCGACGAGCTCTTCGGCCACGACTTTGGCCCGGTCTCCCTTAATGACGATGGTCGGGAGAGGTTGATCAATCTTCCAGGAGCCTCCGACGGTGACCAAGGCGGTGCCATCGGCCAGGACTTCCGTCCGGGCAAAAGGCAAGCCTGTGGGAGCATGGGACATCCTGACAGTCAAATACTTGGGCGAGCCAATGTTCACAAGTCAGAAAGGCGTGGACGCCCCCGTGCGGAGGCTCTTTGCTGTTGTTTCCTAAATGTCGACTTCACGTCTCATGGCCTTTGCGTTGGCCGCTGCCGCCGCCCGAGCTTCGGACTTACCCGTCGAGCTCGCGCCGCGTTCCGTCTGGGTCGTCTCGCTCACCGAGGAAAACGACAAGTTCGCGCCTAAGAACAAGGACCGGTACTACACGCAAGGTCTGAAGGTCGCGATCAATCGAGGCGACCACACCTTCTTCTCGCTCACTCAGGAGATTAATACGCCTTCCGATACGTCCAATCCGAATCCTTCGTTGGACGACATGCCCTATTCTGGAGCGCTCTATCTTGGTTGGGGTTATGGGGGCATCTTGGAGCGAGGCGGGCGAAGGGACTGCATGTTCTCCTTGGAGGCCAAGCTTGGCGTGATTGGACCTTCGGCC
>Ga0194048_10000359_pt1 | contig 21817 bp, 13 predicted proteins | sample JunL225m_MetaG_FD_161685 | JGI IMG/M metagenome (GOLD analysis project Ga0194048, IMG submission 161685) | Anoxic zone freshwater microbial communities from boreal shield lake in IISD Experimental Lakes Area, Ontario, Canada - Jun2016-L222-5m | ecosystem: Environmental > Aquatic > Freshwater >...
TTCAGTAACCCATTACCCGGCGCGTCCCAGAAGCTTTGACCAAGTATTTTTAGTGGCATGATGCCGAGCGATATCGCTATTAACCAAAAGCCCGGGGTACGTGGTTTCATAGTAAGTTATTATAACACGGTTCCTGTGCGAGCGAGCATCGTTAATCCTGATGCGGGGTATTGGTGCCTGTCTTGAGGTAGGGCGGGCTCTCTGAGCCCGCCGTTGAGCCGGATGAGGTGCGGATCTTCTGCGGCGAACGGACGGCTCGGAGAGCCGTCCCTACCCAAGGCAGCATGCTTCTCCTGCCACCCGCCACCAGGGGCCGTCACCCGCCACCCGAAACGTATACGCTAGGACAGCACGTGGTGCTGTCCCTACCTAGGCAGTCTCCGCACGAGTCGAGTCTTGCCTTAACCCTCCAATTCTACCTAAATACTTGCGAGTCCGAGAGCGCGCCAGTCGCGCGGGTAGGACTCCCTAGGGGCCGCAGCGATGCGGCCTCTTCCTGTTGAGTGGGGTGACTCCCTGACTCTTACTTCCGACTTGTCGTTAGACCCAGGTCGTCTAGTTTTATGTCAGGTTTGGATGCTGGCTTAGGCCAGTGGAAATACCTCCAAGGGGGCGCGTTAGCGCCCCTTATCATTTTCAGCCTTCGGCATCGGGATTAACCCCTATCGACTTAGTCTTGCCCTGAGGCCGACGTCGGGCATCTTTAAATACGAACCACCTGCCCAAGTTTCGTTGGCTCAGGCGGTGCCTTCGGGGCGAATCAGACAATACGTCCGGTTCGCCCCTTCTGTGGAATAGGGTGACTCCCTGTCCATTTCTTCCTTGGCTGTTTAAGCTCAGTTTGCCAAATTAGAAGAGGACTGGGATTTCTCGGTCGGAAAGGCGGGCGACGTTTAGGCGTCACCGCCTTTTTTGTTTTCGCTCCAGCCAACTAGGCGCCGTCGCACTTCGAGTCTTGCCTTAACCCTCCAATTCTACCTAAATACTTGCGAGTCCGAGAGCGCGCCAGTCGCGTGGGTAGCACTCCCTAGGGGCCGCAGCAATGCGGCCCCTCCCTATTTGTCGAGCCACCGAGCAGGTGAGGAAACTCTGTCCAGCTCGGAGAATAGTTCTACGGGCTGTGTGGACCTGAATAGGGCGTTGGGGTGGTGGCGTTGGCGCTGCAGGTACGCGACGAGGTCGGCGGCCTGCAGGAAGTACGAATGCCTAGAATCCCGATGGAATGGGTCCTCGATGATCAGGGCCTGATTAGGATGTGCCGAGCGAAACGCCGAGATGGCCTGTTTGATGGCTTCTGCTTCGCCCATGTCTGCGACCAAGAGCATCGGGCCTGATGAGGACGAGGTCAGGTCGGCCGCCAGATGTCGCCAGCATGCTTTCATGGGTTCGGGCTGGGATTGCTTAAGGCACGCCACCGAATGGCAGCTAAGGCCTGGTACTTCTCCGAGTTCTCTCAGGAGCCAGAGTGCCACGCGAAGGCGTTGGCGTGCTTCGAGTCCGAGGAAGGTCTTAGCGCCTCCTAAAAATTCGGCCGCATGTATCTCCGCCGATAGCTTAAGTCCAAGATGATCGCGCATCCGGTGACGGAATGATAGCAGCCTTGCCTGTGCATCGTGCCAATGTTCGGCCGGAATTTTTAGCCCGCTAAGGATGTACGAGGCTGTCGGAGAATTATTGATTCCCGGATCTCCGCTCTCATCCACATAGACCAGATGCATACCTCACCTATCGTCCGCGGCCTGTCTCCCCGCAATTTAGGGAATACCTCAGGCGAAGGCGGAGCAGCTTCATGTAGCGGACCAGCCCGGCTCCTGCACCTGAACCCGAACACCCGTACCCGATACCCGATGGCCGAGACCCGGGACCCGAGAATGTGTTCCCGCCACCCGCCACTCAAGGCCGCCACCTGCCACCCGAAACGAGTGGCTGTGCTTGATCTATTCAGTCCTCGATTCAGCCCTCAATACAGTCATCGACTCAGTCCTCTGTGAAGAGGCCCAGCGTTAGCGGGCAAGGCTTGTGGTGAGCGTGAGCGGCTTTTTTCCGAAGGCTCCCTCTTGAACTTCAACGACGGACTCTCGGACGAAGGCGCCTTTGTCATCGTAATGTCGGATGGCACACGCGTGGAGCACACCGGTAGCGTCACTTTTTTCATCGCAGCTAAAACTCAGGAACAGGCGACCGTCTCCAGCGGACTTGGTGCCCAGCTTACTGAGCAGGGGCGTGAGATCTATGCCGATTTCGAGCGGGCTTTCATCGCCCGGTCCGGCGAGCGGGACTTCGCCGACGTTATTCTTGGGCTTACCGAAGAGCGGCCAGCCGTTGAGGGGCTGCGGGGCGAGTTCATGTTCGGCTTTCGTGGCGTCTTTGTCGCCGGCGACGCCGATCGTCACCCGCAGGTCGGAGCGCTTGTTGCAGGCGAGCTTCAGTTTTAAGGTGCTGCGGGGAATATGCCGGGAAACCTCGATCCGCCCGAGGTAGTTCCCGCGTTTCCAAGTGGGATCGACCATGGCGCTGTAGAGCAGGTAAATCTTACCGTCTTTCGACCAGGTTTTGCCCCATGAGTTGACCACGATGAAGGCCCCGCGCTCGTGGTCGGCGAGGGTGACTTTGCCGTCTCCGTTGATATCGATGTCGTTGGTGATTTTCCCGTCACCATTCACATCGAACCCGACCTGGTCATCGTATCCCACACAAGTGATGCCGTGCCCGTTGCCGCTCGGCCCCCAATGAATCCACACGTCTTCGCCCGCCTGATAATCTCCAGCGGGAATCGTCATCGTGACCTTTTTGAGCTCACCCATGCGTCCGTCCAGCGCCAGCAAGCCGCCGATAGATTGTTTACCAGCTTTGGGTTGGTTGCGGTCAAAGAGCCAGCCGCGGGCTTCGTCGATCTGGGCGACGGTGGCGGTCGGGGTGTAGCGATAGCCGGCGACACGATACTCCATGGCCTCGCGCCAGATGGGGTAACCATTCGCCCACAAGCCGATCTTGTCTTTGTCTCCCTCCACGCGGCCGTAGGTTTTGACGGTGGGGATTCCGATATGCTTGGCCGTTTCCCAACCGTTATACGCTTCCGAGCCTTGGGCGCTATTGGCCGCATTACACATGTTCCAGGAAAAATCGGCGGGGAATTGCGTGGCCTCGGTGCTGGCCTCAGTGCCGTTCAGGAGGTTCATCTCGTAGGTGAAGATCGAGGCAACCGCCGTGAACTGACCACAGGCTCCGCCTTTCTGTTTGTAGATAGGCGGGAACTGCGGGCGGGTGGAGTTATCGACGCGCGATGGCAAGCGCCTGATATCCACGACCGTCTCGCCGACATCCGGGCCGGTCGCACCACGCCAGGTGTCGTAATTATCCCCCATCGAATTTGGCCGGGAAAACGGCTTGGGATAAGCGACCTGTGCGCGCTCCTCGACCTTGTCCGCCGACGTCGGGCTGCTGGCGGCGGAAATGAGCCTGGAAGAAGCCAGCAAGCCCACCAGCAAGACGGCGATCAACCAAGGGCGGGCGGTGAGGGGCATAGGGTTCTTATACGACCTCCCTCTCATTCTCGTCAATCTGGGAGGGTCCGGGAAGGGCTTAAAGGGAGACCGGAAACCGCATAGGATGCTGCGTGCTGTCTCGAGGTAGGGCGTGGCTCTCCGTGCTCGCCGTTGAACTGAATGTGATTCGTATGACCTATGGGCGAACGGACGGCTCGGAGAGCCGTCCCTACCCAAGGCAGCAGCATGGCCCCGACCCCTGCCACCTGAAACGTATCCACTAGGACAGCACGTGGTGCTGTCCCTACCTCGAACCAGCAATGTCGTGACGCAGTCCCTACCCAAGGTACTAGGGCAGCACGCGGTGCTGCCCCTACCCGTTGCATCGGGTCTATTCAGTCCTCTGCGAAAGGCATCACCGTGCCCACGCGAACAAGCTTGGTTAATCCTAAGCGGGGGGCTCGGGTGGGGCTTTCATTGCAGGGTCGAGATTCATGGGCGGCGGTTCATTTCCCGGCCTATGCCCCGTTGGGTTGACGCCGTTCTGTGCCGGCAATTTAGGGGCACCCATCTGCTCGGCTGCGCCGACTTGGCCGACGGGTAGATTGTCGTCCGGGGAATAAGCTTTCTTGATCACACTGAACACGACTACCGCGAGGATGATTACCGCGCACGAGCCCAAGGTTCCCACCGGGTTACGGATAACGTCCACGACGAATTCCACCAATTGCACAAAGTCGCCAAAATCTGAAGCAATCATCATAAGTAGCTTTGAAGTTTTTCTCGGGCGCGAGTTTGGTTAGTCCTGCGAGGGGGGCTCGGGTGGGGCTTTCATGTTGGGGTCGAGCTTCATGTGCGGTATTTCATATTGTGGCTGATAGCTTTTGGCTTTTTCGAATTTCTGCGGCGGCCGTTCCGTGGTGATTTGCTGCCCGGCGGCGATTTGGGCGGCAGCCAATGCTTCTTCCGCGGGGTCAGTTTTTTTGAGTAAACTCCGCACGTAGACCCCGGTGATGATGACGATCACTAAAATTACCGTGATGCCCACGGGGTCACGGATTAACTCCACCCAAAAGCTATCGGCTAAAGTTATCATAATAGATAACTATAACACGGTTACTGGACTAGCGAGCATCGTTAATCCTGATGCGGACTATCGGGGGCTCTATCTCGAGGTAGGGCGGGCTCTCCGAGCCCGCCGCAGAGCCGGGCGAGGTCCGGATCTCCTGCGGCGAACGGACGGCTCGGAGAGCCGTCCCAACCCGCTACTCGAAAAAGATCGTACCGAGGGACGTCGGATGCCAGGTGAGCTTTTCGTCGGAGCCGTAGCTGTTGCGGGTATAAATCATGCGGACGATATTGAATGTGAGTTTCCGCGGGCTGGTATAGTCATAGCCAGGAGCCTTGAGGGGTAGCGAAACTTCGATGACGAAACGGTGGGCGGCTTCGTCGATGCGGCCGACGCATTGAACTCCCTCACGGTTGTTTTTGGAGACGGCAAAGCCACGGAATGCGCCGAGGGCGTTGATGTCATACTGGCAGGTGCCGAATGGCGTGGCCTTCGGATCGAGGGAGCCAAACATAATTTCCACGCCGCTCTCGCGCCAGATGTGCGTGCCGGTGCGGGTGTCACGCGGCGTCTCCGCCCAGATGGGGCCGACTTGATCACAGGTAATTCCAATGACGAGTTGATTGCCCACCCGGAGTAACTTTGCGCGCGTGACGTGCTTCGAGGGCAGAAGGGAACTGAGGACGGTGAAGCCTTCGATGCTCGCGGCCTTTCCCCATTCGGCATCATCAAGCACGCCGTCAAGCTTCGGCATCGTGGCGGAGCGCGGGACATAAACCGCCTTGTTCAACAGTTGTTCAAAGAAAAGCACGCGGTCTGGACGCGATTTTGCGGGGAGATTAGCACGCAGGATTTCGAGAGAATTGGTTCGCAACGCGGCGGCCCTCTCTGCTGCTGGCAGCGTATCAGGCACGGCAGCAGAGGCTTCCTTTTCTATCTTGGTGAGCAGCGAGCCGATGCCTTTGCTGTAGTTCGCGACAACCGTCGGCAGGTAGCCAAGCCGCGACTCCTGGTAGCCCGTCGCAGGCGGAATATTACGCTCCTTCTCGTAGTAGCGAACCGCTTCGGCCATGGCGATACCATCGTCATTCAAATAATATGCGAGGAGCGGCGCATTGATGCCAGTGCCGGCCCAGGTGCGATTGAGCCGGTAGGGCTCATGCGTGGCGAGGGCGAACAATTCGTGTGCACGGAAGTGCCGCATTACTTGGGCGAGGCGCTCTTGTACGTGGGCATCGTCCTTCGACAGGGTGATGGCTTGTTCGAGCGTCTTGCGCTCCCACGCGACATCTTCGGCGCTGTAGAGCGCGGGCTCTTGGCGCGGCATGTCGCCAAGGAGCGCGAGATGTTTCAGCGCCGTGGCGTGCTTGGATTCGAAATGCAGGTAAAAGGCGAGCATCTGTTCCGCTCCAGCTCCAAACATGTCAGTGCAATATTGTGTCCAGAGCGACTTCACATCGAGCCTGGGTTCGGACATCAGCCGCATTAGTATCCAGTAATAAGCACCGTCGAGATAGAAGTTCTGTTCTGGCGAGTATTCAAAATAAGCACCAAGACAGCGGTGATCAGCGGCCCATCGGAGAAAGTCCGCCACGACGGGCAAGTCGTTACGCGGAGTGACGCCGGAGAACCGCCAATCGTGGAAGAACCAGGCAGCGCCGGCATTGGCAAACTCCATGATGGCCGCTCGCTGCGCCTTTGCCGTCGCTGGGTCTAGGTGCATGTAACTCTTGATGACGAGCTTCACGGCCACGTTGGGTTCGAAGATAATGCCCGTCGGCGGCTTCGTGGCGTTCACATAGGAGAAGCAGGTAATTACAAGATGGGGGAACTCCTTCCCGCTGCGGCGTGCCACTTCGTTTACAAAGTGGAAGTAGAGCTCGCTATACGAGCCGTGCTTCTTCACCAGAGCTTGACACGACTCGCACTGGCAGTCGAACGGGATGTCCATCATGCCCAGGCTCACATAGGGCAGCGCGGGCTGCGCGCGCATCTGCTCGCGGATGTAGTTCATTGCCAAATCGGGCAGTGCTTGGGCGGAGAGGCAGGGATTCCAAATCTTCGTCCCGATGCTCAACGGCACGCGCCGCTCGCCGCCGCGCAGTTCGAAAACCTCGGGATGTGTGGCGCCGTATTTTTCCGGTGGAAAGATGTTCGCGAGATTATGGAAGCACTGCAACGTCATGCGCGTGCCGTTTTGGTTCATACGTAGCCACTCAGCGTTATCCTTCCAATACGGCGCCAAGAAACTCGTCCGGAAATATTCCTTCCGAAACATATCGAGCTCGCCAATTTCGATGGCACCGCCCTTTGGCTGGCTGTGCCAAAGCTCCGAGGGCGCGTAAAAGCGAATTCCCGCTACCACATTGAGGAACTCCGACACCGCCGTCGACGTGCCGTTTTGGCCGGTGAAAGGATTGCCCGCAATGACGATGACATTGCCGCGCCGGCTCAGCAGGATGGCACCGGGATTGGCGCTCAATTTCGCCTTATCGTCCGCAGTCAGGAAGCGGCTGTTGCCAACGGCGAGCACCACTTTACCCTCGGGGAGCGACAAGCTCGCCTTGTCGGCGAGCACTGGAAAATGCGGCGCCCCAGCGCGGTTGATCTTCGCATCTGGCAAGTAAGGACGCGCCGCCTCAGCCCCGACGAAGCCACGGATTAAATAATATTGCAGGACCGGCCCAGGGTAGTGGCTGCCATCGAGAATCACCGTATTCTCAGGCGTGATGCGGAGAGGCGGCTCAGCGGCGACAAGACGCGGGCAGACAACTGCGCACAGGAAGGCGAGGAGTGTGAGGGTGGTTTTCATGATTGGTTGGGTTATTTTGATCGCGGCTGGCGCAGTTGCGCTGCTGTTTCTTGCGGTTGAATGTGAATGGCAAGTGGCAAACCGGCCGGCTGCGAGCGGCGCCTTCATTGCGACAAATCTTTTGAACCGCAATGTGGGGCGTGGTCCCTCGGTTTTACGAACATCAGCAGCACCGCGCAGCCGAGCAAGCCCGCGGCAGCGCCGGTAAAGAGTATGCCCACATTAACCTGCGCATCGCGCATCGCACCGCCGATGTAGATGGCGATGCCGCCAGCGATAGTGCCGAACATGTTCAGCACGCCGAAGCCGGTAGCGCGGTAGCGCGGGTCGCTGATTTGGCAGAGAATGGGCATGAGGTTTGCGTCGGTGAACCCACGCGTCAGTCCGTAGAGTGACAGGCCGGCGATGGCCAACGCGAGCAGGCTCGACTGCGCCACCAGCAGCACGGCGGGCGCGGCGATGAACATTCCGAGCGCAGGCACGAGGACGCGCGCGCGTGGCTGCGTGCGGCTCCAGCGGTCCGCCCATGCGCCCCCGATGAGCCTGCCCGACAGCGCAGAACCATCGAGATATGTTGTGGCCATGATGCCTGCGGCTCCCTGCGCAAGATGAAAGTTCTCTTTGAAAAACGTGGGCATCCAGCCAACCAACGCCCATCCCGCTGCGCCGAGCAGACTCCAAAATGCGAGCAGTAGCAGAAATGCGCGGCTGCCAAACAGGCTCCGCAAGGCCTCGCCGAGCCTGGTCTGCCGTGGTGTCTCTGTCGCACTCCCATCGTCCGCAGTTTGGCGCGGCGCATCTTTGAGCATTGGCACCAGCGCCACGGCGTAAATGATACCGCACAGGCCAAATAAATCAAAGGCAGCGCTCCAACCGTGCCGCTCGGCCATCCAGCCACCGAGTCCACCGAGCGCCGAGCCGACGCTGAGGCCCGTCATATGAATACCCGTAGCAAGCGAGCGCGTGGGGCCGCGATGATAGTCCATGATGAGCGCCAGCGCCGCCGGAAGATAGACCGCCTCACTCACGCCCATCAAACCGCGCACAACGATCAATTGCTCAAAGCTCTGCACATGACCGGTGAGCCACGTCAGCAGCGACCAGATGAAGAGGCTCCCGATAATCATGCGGCTGCGATTGAACTTGTCCGCAAGAAATCCTGCGAAAGGACTACACAGCCCATAGACCCATAAGAACACCGAGGTAAGCAAGCCAAACTGCGCATCGGTCATCGGAATCGCCGCGGTCAATGAATCGCGCATGGTGGTGACCACGACCCGGTCTATGTAGTTCAGCGCCGCCACCACCCACAGCAGGCCCAAGATCAGCCACGCCTTGGAGCGCGTTGAAGTGTCGGGCATGGAGAGAGCGGGGGCCATCTCTATCAAAGTCCTTTCATGGTTTGACCTTCACCGCTGCGCGTGCCGCTTTCATGCCGTTGAAGACGCAGCCATAGTCACTGACTACATTAAAAAAACGGAAGCCCATGTCGTGATAGACTTGTACCTTCTCGGGCGCGCACGGGATGGCCGCGACCTTGCCGTGGCGCTGGCACGCAGAGACAACATTTTTCAAGACAGCAAGCACCTCGGGATCATCGAGCTGGCCGAACTTGCCCATCCCCAGCGTGAGGTCCGCCGGCCCGACAAAGAGCACGTCCACGCCCGGCATCGCCGCGATGGCATCGATGTGCGGCACCACGCTCGGCTCTTCGATTTGCACGACCAGGAAGTTCTGCGTATTCGCCGTCGCCAGATACTCCGCTGCCGGGATTCGCCCAAAATCAGCCTCCGCATGAACGCCATCAAACCCACGACGCCCGAGCGGCGGAAACTTCATCGCCTCCACGACCGCGCGCACTTCAGCGGGATGCACAACACGCGGCAGCATGATGCCACGCACCCCTGCTTCAATGAGATGCAGCACCTCCGTATAGTTCGAGGGCTTCACGCGGATGAGCGTATCCGCACCACCGAGACGACAGGCCTGAATCAATCCATACACCACAGAAGGGTCCATGCTCCTGTGCTCCAGACAAATCCACACTGCATCGAAGCCCGAAGAGGCGATCATTTCGACCAATGCAGGATCCGTATAGCCAGCCTTGGCTGTGATGACCGTTTCACCACGGGAGATTTTTTGCAAAACAAGGGAAGGTTGCATGAGGTTTTGTGAGTGAAGGTGAGGACGGGGAGTTTCGGTGTCGGCTTAAAAGAGCCGCATCGAGAATAAATCTGCGTCGCTCATTTCAACGCGCAGGCGCACGGGTTTTCCGGCGTGGGGGCTCACATCGTCGCCGGTCTTCCATTTCACGATGCGTGCGACGTGATCGCCCCAGATTGGCTCGCAGTCTTCGAGCGTGCGGCCGGGGATCGGTTTGCCGGCGGCGTCTTGCAACTCCACGCGCATCTTGCCAGCGGCGCTGGTGGCGTAGTTGATTTCCAGTTGCTTACCGGTGAAGGTGAATGGCTTGGTGATAATCTCGCCGCCTGCGAGGGGTGCATTCACCGAGACAAAGCCATCGAGCCGCAACGTGTAGCGCCGTCCGCCCGTGAGGAACATGGATAGCTCAGTGTCACTGGTCTGATGGATGCCGATGGCGGCGTAGTTCGCGCGATTCAGCCAGCCGTCCTTGCTCAAGCCGGGGCGGATGAAGCTCTGCGTGAACTCGCGGTCGTAATGATCGCCGCCGCGCGTGCTCATGAAGAGAATATCCGTGGCCGCGCCACGTTTGTCCATGAAGCGCGTGGGCATCGCGACGTAGATATGCGGTGCGCGGAAGTAGGGCTGTGTGCAGGGTGTGTAGAGATGCTCGCTGGGCAGGTTTGCCTGCATCTCGACGGGCGGCGTCCAGGTGATGAAATCCGTCGAGGTGGTGCGGGCAATGCCGCGGTAGCCTTTGATGAAGCGGCGGAAGTAACAGACGTAGCGCTGCTCACTGTCGCTCCAGAAGGCGTAGTTCTGCGAGTCGAAGTATTTGCCCCAGTCCTCGGGAATGACGGGTTCCTCCCGCAGCTTTTTCCAATGAATGCCATCGGGCGAAACATACGCCTTTAGTCCACCGACACCGCGCTTTTCCCGCACCGCCGACTGATGTGGCTGAAAGGCGATGCCTCCCAGCGCCTTGTATTTCTGCTCCGCAGGTACGCCCGGCTTCGTGTCGATGAAGGGGGTGAAGTTGTGATTCACCGTGAACTCATTCATCAAGACGATATTACCCTCCGGGAACGACGGATGCTCGAACACGCCGAGCTTTGGCCTCGTCCACGCGATGCCGTCCTTGCTCTCCGCATAGAGAGTGACCTCGCCATCGTGATAGGCTTCGATGCCGTGCGTCTTCCAGGTCATCTTCGGGTCCTTGTCACCCCGGTAGTAAAACTGAAACTTGTCCGCCGCCTTCAAGACCGTCGCGTAATGCCCGTTCGGTCGCGGTTCCTTCAGCGGCTCAGCGAGGATGGGTTCGTGCAGCTTCAGCGTGGCATTCTTCAGCTCGTCGACGAGCAGACGGTCAACAAACAACTCCCGCCGCGAACCGATGGCGATGGGTTCCTCCGCAAAGGCGGAGAACTGTGCGCAGACCAGGATGGCGAGCGTGGTAGTGAAGAGGCGGGAGTTGCTTATCATTTTCGGTCTTTAGGGTTATTCGTTGGATGGAGGAAATGCTTTATCTCCACTCGTGCGCCGGTTTTCAGCGAGGAGATGATCGCGTCGGAGCAAGCGACAGACTGGAGCCCTTCGCTCGGCGTTGTCAGTTCGTCGGGCTGTCCATCGATGCCACTGAGAAAACTCGTGAGCTGCGCGCGGTAAATATCGTCCCGCGGTCCAGCAAAAGCCTCGTGGATGAGTTCATTCGATTGGCGGTGCCTCACCGTCACAATCCGGGACTCGAAATCGAGTGATACGCTGGCGGCATCGCCGATGACTTCTAGCGTGTTGGCTTGGGGCTTCGTCAGGTAGTCGATATGCAACTCGCTCAGCAAACCGTCTTCGTAGTCGAGAATCGCTGATAAGAGATTGGGCGAGGATGTGAACTCCACATTGCCCGCCTGAATGCCGCGCGCATAGGCTCCAAGAGGCTGACGCTGCAGCAGCCAGCCGACCAGATCAATTCCGTGGGAATAGTCCATCACCGCCGCACCAAAGGTGGTCTCCTGATGACGGGAGACGGAATTTTCTAGTGTGATGTAACTCCCCACCGAGTAGCGGGCGCAAATGGCGGTACCCAGGGTGCCATTGTGGAGCAGTTCCCGGATGCGCCGCACTCCGGGATGGAAGCGCATCATGAAAGCAATGCGCAGGACCCTTGATTGCGCTGCCGCCGCATCGAGCATCCGCCTTGCCGAAGCCAGCTCGTGTGCCATCGGTTTTTCACACAGCACATGCGCTCCTGCCGCCAAGGCGCGTGTGACAACCCGTTCATGCTGGTCGTGAGGCGTGGCCACGATGACCACATGCGGTGCTTGGTCGAGCGCCTCATGCAAATCCGTCCAGCACACCACGTCGCCGAGATTTTGGCGGGCTGCTTCCAGGCTTTCCGCACGGCTGTCACAGAGTTCGACGCTGAGGTCGTCTCTCTCACGGCAAAGCCGCGCATGCCGTTGGCCGATGGAGCCGATACCCACCACGAGAACTTTGCGCCGTTGGCTCGCCATCATCGTTTTAATGAAAAATGGTGAAGCCGCCATCGACCACGAGATTCTGCCCAGTGATGTAAGCAGAGGCCGTGGACCCGAGAAACACCACCACCCCTTTTAGGTCCGAGTCCATCCGGCCCATGCGCCCGAGCGCGGTTCGTTTGCCGTAGGCCGAGACAAATCCGCGGTCAAGTTTGCCATCGTCGAAACCACCCGGCGAAATAGCGTTCACCCGGACGCCGTGCGGCCCGAGCTTGGCGGCCAAATCCATCGTCAGTCCAATTAGGCCTGCCTTCGAAGCTGCGTAGTCCACAGGCTGCTCCGGCACGCCATGGTCGTCATACATTTGTCGATTCCGTCCCAGCAGACCCGCGATGGAAGCGATATTGATGATGCTGCCCCTGCCACGGTCGCGCATGTGACGGCCAAGCTCACGGCAGCACCAAAGCGTGCCGCAGACATTTCCATGCACCATCTCCTCGATGGAGCTAGGCGCACGCTCGAAAAGATCTGTCGGTCTCCCGCCCAAGTGTCCAGGTGCATTGTTGACCAGCACGTCAACGCCGCCCTTCCAGGCGATGGCCGCAGCGCTCATCGCCGCCACCGAATCGAAGCGTGAGACCTCCAGTTCAAGCCCGAGCGTCTCGACTCCGCAGCGCGCACGGATAGCATCTGCGGCTGACTTTGCCGCATGGAGATCGCGCGAGGTCACGATGACCGCGCTCCCAGCTTCAGCCAGCGCCAGCGCCATGTTCCACCCCAGATTACGCGTACCACCGGTGACAAGCGACACGCGTTGGTCGAGCCGGAAAGAGTCGGGCAACGTCGCTGGAGTTGGGCGGGATGGGTCTCGTGCTTGCATTAGAGAATTGTTCTATGTGAAATCTTGAATGCCAAGGTAATGTTATCGTAAAGTGATTTTTACCTTATGACCAAATCCAGGGAACCTCCCGCGCTCATGGGGAGATGCACTGCGACGCTGCGAGAGTAGTCCGCGCAGCCGTCTCCTTGGAAGTAGCTTCCGGAAAGACCACCCAGCCGACGGTGTCTTTGCCATTGAAGAGCTCCGTCTTGGCCGAAGCTTGATGGCGTCAGCGGTTAAGATGTTCACGTGGGTCGCAAATAGATGGGAGGCCAGGCGGTCTAGGCGGCTGGGGTGCATCCCTTGAACTTACAAGTTAGCGTCCACAAAGGGAGGGTAAAAGGCGAATTTTAAGGGCGTTTGAGTGTCCTTTACCGCTCAGGCCATAAGGCCTTTGACGGTCTTTCCGGCAATTCCTATCAGTCTCACATCGAGACCTTGGTATTTCACGCCCAACTGCTTCTGTGCGGTTCTGAGTCTGAAGACGCTCGAGCCGCACAGAGTGCTTCACGGACCACTCTTGGACATTCCCAGTAATCTTTTATCTACAAATCCAGCGGCTTCACTCGCGTGATCCCGTGACGGTGATTTCATCTAAATCAAAACTCTCCTGAACACCACCGCCGGTGGAAATGACGAACTTGCCGACATTTCTGATCGTGTCGGACCACGAAAAGGCATGGGTGGCGCGCTTCCAGCCTGCGGCCTTGGCTTCCTCATCACTCCAGTCGTAGCGCAAAGTGGCGAGGGCCAGCGTCCACTCGCTGGTGAAGGGCGCTTTGGTCTCGATTGACCATTGGGCGATATCCTGGGCAAAGATCTCGATCACGACATGCCCAGCCGGTTTGGCGGAACGCACCTGGCAGGTGATCTTCGCACCGTTTCCGCCCATAAGTGTCGTCCAGTCGCCAGCGAGGGGAGACTCCTTGGCCGTGGTAGGTGCAAAGGCAAATGGCTGGGACCCACCGCTGCGGGAGACGCGTACGAAGCCACCCTTGGCTCCCCCCTCGCGATGATGCTCGATCTGATCCACGCCCTTCCATCCCTGCACAGCGTCATTGAACGAAAGGCTCTTGGTCTGGATTGGTTGTGGCGTGCGGCCCGATGCCTGGGACGGCTTCTTCATCTCCGTTTGAACCAAATCAACGCCACTGATCGCATAAAGCCGTGCATGAACGAGCCGCACTTCAAAGCGCAACGCCTTGCCCGCCACCGCGCCGCGCTTCCATCGAAGCGGGGCATCCGTCACCTCCGTGGTGATCGGTTCCGCTTCGTCCACGAGAGCGTTTTGAGCATCCAGGGCTTTGATGTGAATGCTGCCACCAGACGACACATCGGCGCTGATCGAAACTTTCTCGGCTCGCAATGAACTCGTGATTACGGTGGCCGGTTTCGCCGTATCTATCGCCTCGTAACCCGCAAAACCATCCACCCGCAGGGTGGCAAGGGACGGCAGGCAATGGCGCTTCCAGCCAGTGTGCGGAAAGTCACCGCCGCCGTAGAAAATCATGAGCTTGCCGTCCTTGATGATCGGCTCTCCGGCCATGGCATAGATACACTCGCTGTCGTAGCTGCCCTTCGCGCCGCGAGGAATGAAGGTCGTGCCTGGGGCAACCCGCTGCCATTGCAGGCCATCATGGCTCCAACTCAGCTCACAATCGACGCTGCGACCGCGCCCCACGTTATACATCATCACATAGCCCAGATAGATACTGCCGTAGCGGAAGGTCGGCATGCAGTAAGTCTGGCTGCTGCGGCCTTCCTCAATGTTGGAGCGCAACACCATTCCGTTGTTCTTCCAGGATATGAAGTCATCACTCTCAAAGCGGGCCACCAGCCGTTCGCCGAGGTAGAGTTTGGTGAACCAGAGATACTTGCCGCTGCGCTCATCCCAAAAGGCGTTGTTGTGCGTATCGCCGTTCTGCGGGCCGAAGCCCTTCACATCAATGGCCTCGCCCCAGTGAATGCCATCAGCCGAGAAACGCACCTGCGGCTTCCCGAGGCCGACATCGCTCACCATTTTGTAGCGGCGACTCGCATCCCTATCATGCAGGTCTTTGAAAACACCCACGTTCGGGCAATCACGCGCCACGATGTTGTTCGCCGCACTACCAGCGAACTTGTGAAGCCCAAGCTCGGGCTTAGTCCAGTGAATGCCATCCTTTGACGTGGCATAGAGCAGATACCAACCCACGTCATGTACGGTGCTGGGCCGATCCATCTGCGCGATTGCTTCCTTATCCGCCAACACGCACTTATACCAGAGCTTGAAGATCTTTTCCTGCTCATCCCAGATCACATTGGGATAGAGATTGTTCATCGAGTTCTCCCAAGGCTTATCAGCCTGCATCACGGGGTTGCCCACATGCTTCACCGGCGAGCCGAGCACAAGTTTTGCATTCTCCACTCGCTCAATAACCCGCGAGTCGAGCATCAGATACTTCTGCGGTTGGGCCTGGAGATTTGAAAAGAGGGCCAGCCCTACTACCGCATGGATGAGGACGTAACGCATGCGATAGTTTGTAGGTCTTGGGCGACTGCAATAAAGGGTAAAAACCAATAGTTGGCCGAACACGGGGCCAGACCTGACCCCATCGCCTTTCATTCCGATGAGTCACTCCAAGGGAGACCGGAAACCGGATAGGATGCTTGGGGCATTGGGTAGGGCGGGCTCTCCGAGCCCGCCGTTGAGCCGGATGAGGTTCGGCCTGACCCGGATTCGGCCAGGTCCGAGCCATAGCACCCGACATCGCTAATCCCCTCGTGATCGATGAGGATGAAGAGGGGATTAGGTTTCTTCGTTGCCGCATCAGCGGCGGGCAGCGTAGCGAGAGGGGCGAGCAGAGCGATGCGGTGAATAAACGACTTACGCCAGAATCTCGCGCACGACATTGCCCTTCACATCCGTGAGCCGGAAATCTCGGCCGCCGTGGCGATACGTCAGCTTTTCGTGATCGAGGCCGAGCAGGTGGAGCATCGTCGCGTGTAGATCGTGGATGTGAACTTTCCCATCAACCGCCTCGTAGCCGAGGTCGTCAGTGGCACCGTGAATGTGGCCGCCTTTGACGCCGCCGCCGGCCATCCACATGCAGTAGCCTTTGTTATTGTGGCCGCGGCCGTCGGTGGTCGGGTCGTCGGGTGTGCGTCCGAATTCACCACCCCACACTACGAGCGTGTCGGCGAGTAGGCCGCGCTGGTCGAGGTCTTGCAGTAGGCCGGCGATGGGTTTGTCGATCTGTCGGCAGTTCCGCGTCATACCGTTGGTGAGAAAGCCGTGGAGATCCCAGTCCGTGTGCGTGATCTCGATGAAGCGCACGCCCGCCTCGGCGTAGCGCCGCGCGAGCAGGCACTGCCTGCCGAAGGTCTGCGTCTCGCCTTTATCCGCGCCGTAAAGTTCGAGCGTCTTCGCGCTCTCACCGTCGAGGTTCATTACGCCGGGCATTTCAGTCTGCATGCGGAAGGCGAGTTCGTAGGATTCGATGAGCCCCTCGACGCGCGGGTCGGCGGTCTTCGCGAGCAGGTCGCGGTTCATGCTCTGCAAAAGATCAAGCTGTGCGCGCTGGCTCGCCGAGGTGATGCGCGGGTTCGTGAGGTCGCTGAATTTCAGTTCCTTCGGTGGCATGCTCGCGTTCCCGAGCAATGTCGCGGAGCACGCGGCGGGCAGGAAGGAGCTGGAATAGTAGCGCAGTCCGCCGAGCGCGGTGAGCGGGTTGATGGAGATGAAGCCCGGCAGGTTCTGGTTCTCCGTGCCGAGGCCATACACCGACCACGCGCCCATGGAGGGACGAATGAATTGGAAGCTGCCGGTGTGAAGTTGTTCGAGGGCCTGCGGATGGTTTTCATTGTCCGTGTGCATGCCGCGGAGCACGCAGAGTTTGTCGGCGTGTTTGCCGATTTCCGGCAGCAGATTGACGATCTCCGTCCCGCTTTGCCCGTGCTTTTGAAATGCCCAGCGCGAGCCAAGTAGCTTGCAATTGGTATTCCGGCCCTGCGTGCCATGTGCGGCGGTGAGCGCGGGCTTCGGGTCAAAGGTCTCCATATGCGGTGGCCCTCCGCGCATGCACAGGAAGATGATGCGTTTTGCGCGTGGCGGAAAATGCGGGCTCTTCACCGAGAGCGGACTGGTACTCGCCCGCGCGGCACTTTGCGCCGCGAGGCCGGCGAAGGCCATGTAGCCAAATCCGGCGGAGGCGGTGCGCAGCCAGTCGCGGCGGGAGAATGCGGAGGGTGGGATGGTCATGGTGATTGGTGATGCGGGCTTACCGTAAAACGCGGAACTCGGCTGACGCAAAGACCGCCTGGCAAAGACTGACCCACCGGGCTTCGCGGAGCGATGCGGGATTAGGAGCGGTCTTGGATTTCGGGTCGGGCAGCAATGCATCCGAGCCGGCGAGGAACTTCTCCGCTCGCGCGGATTCGGAGGCGGTCGGCAGGCGCGCAAAGGCGAGTTGATAGAGCTTCGTCACGCGCTGGGCGTCGCTCTGCGGGGTGTCGGCGAGTAGGCGTTGCGCCGCGTGTCGCGATTGCGCGATGACCCATGCATTATTCATGAAAAAAAGCGACTGCGCGGGCACCACACTCTCATCGCGCTGTGCGACCGGACGCTCAGGCGCCGCGAAATCGAAGAGCGAAAAAATCTCCGGCAACGTTCCGCGCAATACGGGCAGATAGACGCTGCGATGGCTGCTGGTTAAATCCGCAACAGTGACGAACGGCTTGAAGGTCATTAGCTCCGCATCGCGTCGCGGATGATATCGGCTGAGAAACGGTTTCTCCAGCGGGGAGAGATTGAGCTGGCCGCTCACCGCGAGGATTGCATCGCGCAGACTCTCCGCATCCAACCGGCGCGGCGCCATGCGCCAGAGGAAGACGTTGTCAGGATCGCGCTCGACGTTTGCCGCCACGGCATCGGTGCTGAGGCGGTAGGCGCGTGTGAGGACGAGGTCGCGGATTAATCGCTTCACCGACCAACCGCTAGCCATGAACCGGTACGCGAGATGATCGAGTAGCTCGGGATGCGAAGGCTTTGCGCCATTCACGCCGAAGTCATCCGGCGTGGTGACCAGCGCACGACCGAATAGTCGTTGCCACTCGCGATTCACAAAGACACGCGCCGTGAGCGGATTTTCGCGATGCGTGAGCCACTGCGCGAGTTGCAGCCGCCCGCTCTGCGCGCCAGCGGGCGCGGGCACATCCTTGAGCGCGATGACTTGCAACATGCCGCGCGGTACCACGTCGCCGAGGTGCTTCGTGTCGCCGCGAATGTGGATACGGCTGTCCTCAGATTTCTCCCGCTCGCGCGCCGCCATCGCCCAGCCCGGCTCGGGTGGCGGGGAGTCATTCAATACGTTGAGCGCCTTTTCCATCGCGGCGAGTTTGGCGTCCCAATCCTTCACCACCGCCTCCATGCGCGCGATGTCAGCGGTTAGCTTCGCCTTGTCGGCTCCTTCTTTTTTGATATCAATCTGCGCGGCGGAAATATTGCGCACGACTACGTAGCGCGAGGAACGCGCGGTGAAGAACGTCAGCGTGTCGGCCTGGAGCTTGCGGTAATATTCCAGCGCGGCTGGAGCGAGCGCGACCGCATCGGGCCCGATGGCCTGCCACTCCGAGTGATGATGCGCCGTGGCCTTGATGCCGCGCGTGCCCCAGCCATACAGCGGTTGCGTGCTGCGCAGAATACCTGCGAGCGCGTAGTAATCCGCCGTGGGAATGGGATCATATTTGTGATCGTGGCATCGCGCACAGCTGACCGACAGGCCGAGCACGCTGCGGCTGATCACTTCGATCTGCTCATCAATCACATCCATCCGGAAAATCTCCGCGTTGTACTCCTCGAATGCCTTCGCGCCCATCGCGAGAAAGCCCGTCGCAATCCGTTGCGAATCGCGCTGCTTCGGGTCGCTCGCGGGCAGCAGATCTCCCGCGATCTGTTCGCGGATGAACTGGTCATACGGCTTGTCGCCCTGAAAGGACTCGATGACGTAATCGCGATACCGCCACGCGTGGTAGTTCACGACGTTCCGGTCGCGCCCGTTGCTGTCCGCATAGCGCGCCGCATCCAGCCAGTGACGCCCCTGCCGCTCGCCGAAATGCGGCGAGGCAAGCAGACGATCCACAAGCGACTCGATGGCCGATTGCCGGTCGCGTTCCGCCGCGCGGACGAATGCCGCGACTTCCTCCTGCGAAGGCGGCAGACCGATGAGATCAAAGTACAGCCTCCGCACGAGGCTGTGCGCATCCGCCTCACCTGCCGGCGCTAGCCTTTGCTCCTCCAGCTTCGCGAGCACAAAGCGATCGATGTCATTCAGGGGCCACGCACGATCTGCGACTACGGGCGGAGGCACATTTTTCGGAGGAATCAGCGACCAAAACTTCCGCCCCTCCTCGATACTCATCCCGCGCTTCTTCGCCACCGGTGCCGCCCCCTTGCGCGGATCGGGCGCGCCCATCTTCACCCAAGCTTCGAGATCCGCAATCTGCTCCTTGCCGAGCTGTTTCTTCGGCGGCATCTGCATGTCCTTGTCCGTCCACTTCACCGCCGTGATGAGCAGCGACTTCGCCGGTTCGCCTGCGACCAGCGCCGGCCCCGTGTCGCCGCCATTGAGCACGCCCGCCTTCGTATCGAGGACAAGCCCGCCTTTCTGCTTCTTCTCCGTGCTGTGGCACTCGTAGCAGCGTTCCACGAGCAAAGGACGGATGCGCTTTTCAAAAAAGTCCAGGCCCGCTGCAGACGGATCGGCGGCATGCAGTGCGGCCTGATGTATGGTCATCAGGAGGGCGATGAGGGCGCAACGCATATGATAGTTTGTGGGGCTTGGGTGATAGCAATAAAGCATTAAAACCAATAGTGGGTCGAATGAGGAGGGAACCGAGCTGGAGGAAGGCTTGGGGGCCGAAAAGGAGGTCAGGCCGTACCTTAACTGTGTTTTATAAGAAAACTAAGCATTTCATGCCATTTTTGGTTCAGCTGACCAAAGGTACGGCCTGACCCATCGCCTTTCGCGGTAGGATAGCAAAGAGGCCCGAAGACCGGATAGGATGCTGGGATCTGTCTCGGGTTGGGCGGGCTCTCCGAGCCCGCCGCTGAGCCGGGCGAGGTACGGAGCTCTACGGGCGAACGGACGGCTCGGAGAGCCGTCCCTACCTGCGTAGGCTACGCCTTCGAGGGGGCATGTTGGCACGCTGGCACGGGGGCGAATGGGCTCGATTGGCCAGAGTCCCGATCCTGCCGATGAAAGCAGATCCAGAGCACGTGATAATCAGGGGGCGATGGGGACTGCGCAGAAGGTCAGCGCGGCGAGGCCGTTCGTGCCGCGTAGTAAGGTCTTCTGGCTCCAGCTTTTGCTGTCGAGGTAAGTCAGGGTGCGTCCACCCGGCACCTTGAGCCGCAGGGTGAGCACGTTGCCCGCGACCTTACCACTGGTGACAACGCCAGTGACGCCATCGACGCTGAACTGACCGCTGAGGGTATCGTCCCACGCGATGGGTTGATCGAAGGTCAACGTGAGCGTATCCTGGGTGGCATTACTTTGGAGGCTACGCAGGTTGGGCGCCGTCACGGGACCAGCCGGCTGGAGGCCGTAGTGCTCGCGCGCCACGACGGGGTAGAGTTGCCGTGCCATCTCGGCGTAGCCGGCCGGCGGGAAGTGGCACCCTCCGGGTGGATCAATGCCCAGCGTCGATTGGATGGTCATGCGGGCGAAATCTTCCGGCAGGCGACGTTGGACTTCCCGGAGGAAGTTGTCGGAACCGTTGACGCCCATGGAGCAGGACTTCGGCCAAATCTGGAATAGGTGGTAAACCTGAACGTTAGGGTAATCGGACTTCCAGTCACCGGCCATCCGGTGGAAGAATTCCCGATAAAGCTCGTAGCCGTATCCGCCGGTGGGTCCATCTGCGCCTTGGTCGTTCTCGCCCTGATGCCAGAAGATGCCGCGGATACCGTGGGTGAGCCTCGCCTCGCGGACGCGCCAGAGGAGGCGGCCGTAAATCGTGGTCATGTCGGTGGGGTCGGCTGAGTTCCGCTGGTGTTGGTCGATACGTGTCCCGCCGACTGCGCCGTTGATAAAGCAGACGGGTACCTTCTGTTGCTCGATGATTCGTTGGCCGAGTTCCATGCCCCAGTAGCCGATTTGCAACGCGCCGCCTTGGTGGTTGCGATGCACCGCGGGCCCCCAGAGACGCACGCCTTGCGGACCACCCGACATGGTCCCGTAGGTCCGCAACCATTCGCTTTGGTAAGTGCCTTCGCCTTTACCCCAGTCGGTCGAGACCGCATTCGACTGGCCGATGATGATGAAGGCATCTCCGCAGACCAAGTCGTCGGCGGTGTGCAGGATCGCTTTCTGCCCATCGCGTTCGGAGGTCAGCACAGCCCGGTAATGCACGAGGCCGGATTTCAGGCGGACCTCGCTGGTGTAGCGATTGCCTAAGAGGGTGGGCGTCGTCTGCGCGTAGGGCTGGCCGTCGACAGTCACGGTGAGGGTGAGCTTGGCTCCGGGGCGGTCGATCTGGCCATTGCAGTGCAGGCTCCCTTCGCCGCGATCGTCGCGTGCATAGAACTGATGGTCGGCCGGTTTCTCATCGGGATCGGCTACGCGGGTCGTCCACGCTTCCTTCGTCGGCTCTTTGACTTCAATCGTCGCGCTGGCGGTCGTCGGGGTGCCGCCGTTATCGACGGTGGCCTTGACCGTGAGGAGTCCGCTCCGCTGCGCCCGCGTCAGGTGCAAGATCGTGCCGCGGGCTTCCTGGGTCACCGCAAAGCTGTCCGCCTGCCAGCGGACGGTGAGCGCACCCGCGCCGGCTTGGGTCAGGGCCGCTTGGTTATCGGCGATCACCGCGATATCCAGCGGGCTGCGTCCATCCCAACTCTTTTGCGTTTGTAGGTGAATGCGGGGCTCGGGGATGGTGTCGCGGATGGTGGCTGTGGCGATGCGATCGACCGTGCCGTTT
>Ga0194048_10000361_pt1 | contig 21754 bp, 18 predicted proteins | sample JunL225m_MetaG_FD_161685 | JGI IMG/M metagenome (GOLD analysis project Ga0194048, IMG submission 161685) | Anoxic zone freshwater microbial communities from boreal shield lake in IISD Experimental Lakes Area, Ontario, Canada - Jun2016-L222-5m | ecosystem: Environmental > Aquatic > Freshwater >...
GATACGCAAAAATCCGGCCAGACCTGGCTGCACTTCGTCGAAGGCGAAGAGACCCCGGAAACCGGTGCCGAAATTGAGATCACCGTCGATCAAGCCCGTCGTGATGCCATCCAACGCCACCACACCGTGACACACGTCCTGCACTGGGCATTGCACGAAGTCGTCTCCAAGGAAGCTTCCCAAAAAGGCTCTGCGGTCGATCCGACGAAGCTAACCTTCGACTTCAATGGCCAGGCGCTCACGCCCGGACAACTCATCGATATTGAACGCTTAGTTAACGAACGCATCCTCGCCAACGACGCCGTCAGTTGGAGCGAAGTAAAATATGCCAACGTCAAAGGACGCCCCGACATCATGCAGTTCTTCGGCGATAAATATGGTGAATCCGTGCGCGTCGTGCAGGTCGGCGGTAAGGCCGCCGCTCTTGACGGCTGGTCGATGGAATTATGCGCCGGCACCCACGTCCGGCATCTCGGAGAAATCGGCCTCTTCCGCATCTCGGGAGAAAACGCCATCGCCGCGGGCGTCCGCCGCATCGAAGCCGTCGCCGGCTTAGCCGCCTACGAACGGGCCCGTGCTGAAGCGGAATTACTCAAAGCCCTGTCGACTTCAAGTAGCACGCCGATTCCGGATCTGATCAAACGCTTCGAGGCTTTGATCGAACAAGGCGCGGCCCTCGAAAAGAAATTGAAAAGCTATCGCGATAAAGAATCTGCGATTCTGGCCGACTCTCTGGCAGCCAAGGCCGCAGACCGAGCGGGCTTTAAATATGTCATCGCTCAGGTCAGCGTCGAAAATCCAAACGACCTGCGCGAGCTCGGAGCGAAGGTGGCTGGCAAAGTCGGTCCTACCGCTGTCGTCGTCCTTGCTGCCGTCTTCGGCGACAAGGTCTCTCTCGTCGCCAACTGCGGTCCAGACGCCGTCAAGGCGGGCAAGGCTGCCGGCAAAATCGTCACCGACGCCTGCGGTAAGCTGGGCGGCAAGGGTGGCGGCAAGCCCGACGCCGCAATGGGCGGCGGCACCGACATCTCCAAGGTCGCCGAAGCCTTGGGCAGCGTTGTGTAAGAACAGGTAGGGGCGCTGTCCCACCCCCCTACCGCCGGAATGGCTTTCCTCACGCCGATGCCAGAAAAGGCCACAAAATAAGGCTTTTCGACGCTGGCCTCCCCCGCTTGTCCTTGCCCTTTCGCCGGTGCCGGCTAGTCGTCATTCATGGCCATCCGCCGTCTCACGCTCGTCGTCAATCGCACCAAGCCCGGTGTCGAGGCCATCGTACAGGCCGTCCAAGAAGCGGCCCAGAAAGCCAACGTCACCCTCACCATCGCCGATGGCTGGCCGATCAGTCGCCAAGCCCTGCAAGGCGCTGATGCTTGCGGGGTCGTCGGTGGCGATGGGACGTTCCTAGGCGTCGCCGAGGCGGCGGCACTGGAAGGTGTTCCTCTTTTTGGCATCAATCGCGGCAAACTCGGTTTCCTGGCCGCCTACCCCAGCGAAGATGTCGGAGCCTCTTTACATTCAATTCTCGCCGGAGACTTTCGCTTAGAAAAACGCGCCTTGCTCGAAATTCGTTTCGCTGACCAGTCCTTCGCCCTCGCGCTCAATGACCTCGTCATCAAGACCCGTGACGTCTTCCGTATGGGACGATTCTCCGTCCTGGCCGACGGGTCGCGGGTGAACGAATACCGGGCCGATGGCCTGATCTTGGCCACGCCCACGGGCACTTCTGCGTATAACCTTGCCGCTGGCGGACCGCTGGTGGATCCCGCCGCCTCCGTCATCGCCTTGACGCCGATCTGCGCCCATACGCTTTCAAATCGATCCGTAATTTTCGATGGTGAGACCGAACTGGAAATCCGCAGCGAAGATGGCGCCCAACTCGGCCTATCGGTCGATGGTCGCGAAACCCTTGAGGCTCAAGGAAGACTTCCCATCGTGATTCGGACCGCCAAAGTTCAACTCCATCTACTTCGCCCCAAGTCCTTGACGCATTTTGACGTCCTGCGGAGTAAGTTGAAGTGGTCGTAAACAAGGGGGCAAGCTGGCACGGGGGCACGTTGACACGGGGAAAGCAAACCACCTACAGCCTTAGGTAGGGTTGAGCGCCCTCGCTCAACCGTGGCTGACCAAGGGTGGTCAGCCCTACCCGAGACAGCCTAACCCCTCCCCTTTACTCGTTACTCGTGCCCACGTGCCCCCTCGAGGGCGAGGTCAAGCGGTCGCCCAAGCGACCCTTGACCTCGCCCTCGGAGACCTCTTTATCGCCCTTTCGATGCTGACCATTGCCAACGTTTCTAAGTCCTACGGCGCCCGCACCCTGTTTGCGGACGTTTCGTTGAACATTGCGCGGACGGACCGGCTCGGCCTCGTCGGCGCCAACGGCGCCGGCAAATCAACCCTTTTCAATATCATCCTCAGCAAGGACCAGCCCGACGCAGGTCTGATCGAGTGGGAACGCGGCGCGAACTTTGGTTTTCTCCCGCAAGAAAGCGCTCCGGTCGGCGATGAGACGATTCTCCAAATTGCGACCAGCGGCGGCAAGCTCGAGCCCGAGAACGATGACGATTGGGATATCGACTACACCCTCGAACCGCGTGCTAAGAAAATCCTTGCTGGCCTCGGATTTCGCGAAGGCGACCACGATAAATTAGCCAAGACGTTTTCGGGCGGCTGGGTCATGCGCGCGCACCTAGCCCGCTTGCTCGTCAGCGAGCCGACCTTACTTTTACTCGACGAACCGACCAACCACCTCGACCTCGAGGCCTTGCTCTGGTTCCAGGATTACCTGATGCGCTATCCCGGTGGCTTGGTTGTCATCTCGCACGACCGCGCTTTCCTTAATGCGCTTTGCACGGGCATGATTGAACTGCGCGGCCAACGTCTGCATGAATATACGGGCAACTACGACGACTTCTTAGTCGAGCGCGAGGCCCGCAAATCCCAACAGCAAGCGGCGTTCAAAAGCCAGCAGAGGGAAATCGCGCACTTGCAGACTTTCGTCGATCGCTTCGGAGCGAAATCATCCATGGCCTCGCGCGCCAAATCGAAAGAGAAGCAAATCGCCCGCCTGGAAGAAGTCGCCATCGACGAACCCGAAGACGACCTGAAGAAGATTCAATTCCGCTTCCCGCAGCCCCCACGTTCCGGCCTAAAAGTGATGAAACTGGAGCATGTCGAACAATCCTACGGCGAGCATGTCGTCTACCAGGACCTCAATTTCGAATGCGAACGCGGCCAGCGAACAGTGCTCGTCGGCCCCAACGGCGCTGGCAAATCGACGCTTCTGAAAATCTTCGCCGGCGTCGTCCCGATCAACGGCGGCGTCCGCGAAGTCGGCGGCAACGTCATCACTGGCTACTTCGCCCAGAACCGCGTCGATAACCTTAACCCGAAACTGACCGTCCTCGAGAACGTCATGGAACTGCGCACCACCGAGAATGGCCTTACCGAGCAGCAAGCCCGCGGCATGCTCGGCACCTTCCTCTTCCGCAAGGACGACGTGAACAAGCGCGTCTCGGTTCTTTCCGGCGGTGAGAAATCCCGCCTCGCCCTGGTGAAGCTGATGATCAATCCGCCAAACTTCCTGCTCATGGACGAGCCGACCACGCACCTCGACATCATGTCGATCGACGCGCTCATCGCCGCGCTCAAGACCTATGAAGGCACGCTCTACTTCGTTAGCCACGACGTGCACTTCATCCGCGAAATCGCCAAGACGGTCCTGCACGTGCACTCCGGCCGTCTGACCCAGTACGCCGGCGATTACGCTTACTACCTTGAAAAATCAAAGTCCGGGAATGAACGCGCCGCGCTCACCGCCGGCTTTACCGACGCCCGACCGAAGCAGCTCGAGACACCGAAGGCAGACAAACCCAAAGCGGTCGTCAAACCTTCGTCGTCCGACATCCGTAAGATGAAAGCCGAAGTCGCTAAATTGGAACAGACGGTGACGGAACTTGAAGCCAAGCAGACGCAGATCACCGCTGAATTGGCCGATCCCGCGACCTATACGCAGGGGGTCAATGTGCAGCAGCTGAACGCACGCCTTCGAGACACCATCAACGCCCTGCACGCCGCGACTGCCCAATGGGAACAAGCCGCGCAGAAGCTCAGCGAGGCTGAAAGCGCCTGATAGGGCAAGGTAGGGTTGAGCACCCTCGCTCAACCGTGCTCTCGGCATCGGGTAGGGTGGGCTCTCCGATCCCGCCCTCACGAGAAGCTCTTCGAACGACTCGGAGAGTCGTCCCTACCTCGAGACACGGCTGACCAAGGGTGGTCAGCCCTACCCCAAACTCGTGCCCACTTGCCCCCTCGGGGCGCCAGCCCCGCCCGCCATTCCTTTCTGGCTCTCAGGGAACCCTTCCCTTACACCCCTGTCCTTACCTGACACCCTTATGCGACTCCTCCCCCGTCTCCTCTGCGCGTTACTCACCCTGACGCTCAGCCTTCCCACAGCATTTGCCCACGGTGCTGGCGAAGAACTAACCAAGGCCGCCAATGCCTTCCTCGGTTCGCTTGATGACGCTCAGCGCGCCAAAGCCACCTTCGCTTTTGAAAACGAAGAACGAACCCACTGGATCTTCGTTCCTGCCGTGCGCAAGGGTCTGCCGCTCAAGGAAATGAATCCCGGCCAACGCCATTTCGCGCAAGCCCTGCTTTCCGTCACCCTCAGCCAACGCGGACACATGAAGGCCGAATCGATCATGGCCAGCGAACACCTCCTCTCGATTATCGAAGAAGGCAAAGGCGCCAATAAGCGTGACGCCGAAAACTATTTCGTCTCCGTCTTCGGCAAGCCTGATGCCAAAGGTACTTGGGGATGGCGCTGGGAAGGCCATCACCTTTCGCAAAACTTCACCGTCGTGGACGGCGAACTCGTCGGTGCGACCCCTTCTTTCATGGGTACGAACCCTGGTCAAATCAAGGCCGACACCCTTCACGTCGGAGATAATAATCCTGGACTCGTCGGCTTCGAAATTCTCGACCAAGAAGACAACCTCGGACGCGCCTTGGCCAAAAGCCTTACGGATGAACAACGTAAAAGTGGCTTCCTCGCCGGCGACGTCCCCAAGGACGTGATTACGAGCAACAAACCTAAAGCCGATGGTATCATTAAGCACAAAGGTATCGCGGTTTCGGCCCTGACTTCTGACCAGAAGAAAATCCTCGGCGGTATCATTCGCGAATACGTCGGCCGCGCGCGCAGCGACTTCTCCCTCCAAGAAATGGCGGCCATCAGCCAAGTGGATGAAAATCAGATCTTCTTCGCCTGGTCCGGCGGCCTCGAAGTCGGTCAAGGACACTACTACAGCATCGTCGGACCCGAGTTCATTTTCGAATTAGACAACACCCAGAACGGCGCCAACCACGTGCACGCCACCTGGCGCGACCTCAAGAAAGACTTCGGCTACGATCCGCTCGCCAAGCACCTCAAGGAAGCGCACGGCAAATAAGCGTCGCTTAGAATCTTAAATAAAACCCCGGGCGACCGGGGTTTTTTATTTTCAGAGATAACCGGCTAACGTTTGGCGGTAAGCGGTAAGGACAAACAGCAAAGGGGAACCGGAGACCGGATGATTGGCTGGGGTACACGTTTTCAGGTCTCGGGTCTCGGTAATCGAGAGCCGGGTACGGGTGAGCAGGTTCGGGATCGGGACCCGGGACCCGAAAAGTCTCTTTACCTTGGGTAGAGTTGAGCGCCCTCGCTCAACCGCGGCCTGACTCAACCACGGCTGACCAAGGGTGGTCAGCCCTACCTAAGGTTCAGCGCAACGTCACACCCTTAGCCGCCAGCTCCTTCAAAAACTCCTGCGGCGAAGGCGGACTAATGAGAAAATTCCTGACCATGCCCGTCCGACGACGTAACAGTACCAATCGCTTGGGACTTATGGAATTAGTCCAATGCTCGTTCCAGAAGCACCAATCCTGCGCCGCCCATTCGATATCGCTCAGCGCGACCTTACGCACGGTCCAACCATAGACGCGCACGCGGACATGTCCCGCATCGACGGTGAACTTCATGCCCAAATAGATCGCATGGCTGAGCAATCCGCCCAAGGCCAAGACCACGATCAGGGGCAACAGATGCAGGAAGACCTCCATTTGATTGAAAATAGTAGGCCTAATTGAGCGGACTTAAACCCAAAACCAAGCCCACGCTTGTCTCCCTCGAATATGACGGGCTACATAGCGCCATGGCTCGCCTGCCCAAATTTCTGAATACGAACGCTCTTTGGGGAGCCGTGGGCGCTAAGACTTTGCAGCGTTGCGGACTGACGCATGTGATCATCTCACCCGGCTCGCGCTCAACGCCGCTGGCCCACGCCTTTGCCACCACCCCAGGACTGCACAGCATTGTGGCGCTCGACGAACGTTCGGCCGCGTTTCAAGCGCTCGGTCTCTCCAAGGCAACGGGCTGCCCTACCGCCTTGCTTTGCACCTCGGGCACGGCGGCGGCCAACTACCTGCCTGCCGTCGTCGAAGCCCGCCTATCCGGAACACCGCTCATTATCCTCACCGCCGATCGCCCGCCCGAACTGCGTGAATGCCACTCTGGACAAACCATCGATCAAAACGGTATTTACGGAAACTATCCCGTCTGGGCCGCCGAAGCCGCCGTCCCTGCGAACGACCTCGGCCTGCTCCGCCATTGGCGCCAGACGTTGGTCAACGCCTGGCAATGCTCTCAAGGGCCTCTTGCGGGTCCGGTACACCTCAATCTCCCCTTCCGCGACCCTCTGGCGCCCACGGAACCGGAAAAAGGCTTTAAGACCCCTGCCGGCTTCGATTTGGAAGCCTTTACCCAACTCCCACCCTACCCGATCGTCCAAGCGACTTTATCCCCTCTCGCGGTAGCCAGTCTGCTTCCGCAGACGGATCGTGGCGTCATCATTGTAGGACCTCAGGCCTGGGCACATCGACATGAATCAGCCCAAGCTATCCTTGAGCTATCGCATCAGACTGGATGGCCGATCTTGGCCGACGGGGCGAGCACCTTGCGCGGCGACTTAGCGGACAGCGGACGGCTGATTTCAACTTACGACCTGATCTTAAGAAATCTGAAAAACGCCAAAGGACTTCAACCGAAGGCCGCTGTTTTCGTCGGCTCCCTTCCCACCAGTAAAGTGCTCCGCCAATGGATCAAAGAGGCGGATATCATGGCCGTCCAAGTCGGACGTCCGGGAGAGAATATCGACGCCACCCATTCGCGCTGGTGCCGTCTGGATGGCGAACTCACCCCGGTCGGCCTTAAGATCACGGGAAAAACTTCCGCTCATCTGAAACTCTGGCAATCGCTTCAGCAAATTGCCCGGGCCAAACTCGATAAGATCGTACAGGTTGATTGGGCGTTTGAAGGTTCGGTGATTTCTTGCCTGGAGACCGCCCTTGGGACCGATGATCAATTGGTCGTGGGCAACAGCATGCCCATCCGCGACCTGGAATGGTTTTATCATCCTCCTGGACCTGGCCCAGCGATCTTCGTTAACCGCGGCGCCAACGGCATCGATGGCACCGTCTCCACCTCGCTCGGCTGTTCGCTTTCCGGCCAACGTACCGTGCTCCTCTGCGGCGACCTCACCTTCCTGCACGACAGCAACGCCCTGCTCTCGGCCTACGGCCACGCCGGAGATGTGACGATTTTAGTTATTAATAATCAAGGGGGCGGCATTTTCAATCACCTCGCCGTCGCTGACGACACCGCCCACTTCGAAAAACTTTGGGGCACGCCGCAGGTGACCGACCTCGGAAAACTCTGCCAAGCGCATCTCGTCAGGCATGAGGTGGCTGCCAGCCTGAAAGACGTCCGCCGCCTGCTAGAAGTGCGCGGCAAAGGCGTCCGCGTCATCGAATTCCGGACCGACCGCGAAACCAACGCGGCATGGCGACTGAAGTCCTTCCGCTAATTCGGGCGACAATGAGTATGGGGCCAGATCGCTTCTGAGTGATATCCGTCAGAAGCGATCTGACCCCATACTTAAAAATACGTTTTTAGGAACTCGGCTTCGATCTCGGACAAGGGCGTATCGCCGGTGGCCATGGCCAGGGACTTCGGGAAGCGTTGGTGCTCAGGCGGCAGGACACGGAAGCCGTGGCGTTCATAGATGGCCGGCTTCACTTCCGAGAAGAGCATGAAGCGGACATCGAGCTGGGCGAAGCGATGCAGTTCCATGACAGCACGCAGCAGCAACGAGGCATAGCCCTTGCCGCGCTGCTCCGGCGAAGTCGCCACGGAAGCGAAGCCGATGAGGCTTTCGCGGAAGCGCAGGACGTTCAACGCGGCCACGGGCTGACGAGCGACATCTTCGAGGAGGTAACGCGTTCCGCGCAGATGATGCGGATCGCTATCCTTGGCCGCGCAATACTGGTCGAAGGTCTTATCGTGCTTCCACGCGTCGTAGCCGAAGGCGAGGACGGTACGCATGTCCTCCGGCTGCACGAGGCGCAGACGGCCGACGGGTGTGAAACGCTGGCGGCCGTCTGCGATCACGCCATCGAACATCGGTTGCGCGCGGACCCACGTGCGTGCTTCGGGGTTATCATAGAGACAGCGGTAGACCACCAGCGGTGAGAGATCTTCGGAATGCGCCGCCACCCCGAGCCGAAGGTAATGGTTGCCCTTATAGTGGCGATAGAGAGTCCAAGCCATGGGAACTATAGAAGGAGCATGGTGACAACCGGGGAAACGCTGGCAAGGCTGTTGAACCAAACCCCTTGTCACCTTGCCCACGTGCCCGCATAGCCCTGGGCGGACAGCGTCCGCGCACTACTTCGCCGCGCCCCAATGCGCGGTGAAGGGGTGCAGGATGAAGAGCGGCTTGCCGACGACGTCTGCCGCTGGCACTTCGCCCCAGCCGCGTGAGTCATAACTATTGGCCGAATTATCACCCATGGCGAAGAAATGCCCAGGCGTGACAGTATATTCAGCGTTCAGGGGTAAGGCATACCGGTAACCTCCGGCCTCCGGCAGATAACCGAAGTAACCCCGGTCCATCGCCTGTCGGTTATTAAGAGCTACCGGTTCGGGCGAGGTCGGAGCTTTCCCGTCAATCAAGAGCTGCCCCTGCGGATTCACCATCAGGCGCTGTCCCGGCACGCCGGCGATACGCTTCACGTAATAATTTTGAGAAGGCCGGCCGTATTGATCAGCCAAGCCAGGAATATTGTTGGTCCGGAAAACGAAAGTATCTCCGCGCGAAGGCTCGACGAAGTGATAAGAAACCCGGTCCACGAAGAGCATATCGCCCGTCAGGATGTCGAAATTAAGGATAGGTTCGCCGACGTGAGCCTTGCGACCGGTCAGCAACATCAGGCCCAAGGGACCGCGTTGAATGCGATTATCCGCGGCGGCCCGACGGAATACTTCCTGCCACCGATCCGCATCCTGTTTGCGCAAGAGCAACTTGGCTTCGCCTGGGAAAAATGTCCGCAGTAAGACGCCGTCGAAGCCGAAATCCGCGGGCATCGGAATCGTCTGGATGTTTGGTCCGATCAAAAGTTGATACTGGTTCTCGTTGCTCCGGAAAAAACCGCTGCCGAGAATTCCACTCCCGGGCACTGAATTGGGCGAACGCGGCATGAATTTGCGCGAGCCATCGGCATGATCGCTTTCCACTTCCATGATGGGGATGGCGATTTCACCTTCAAATTCCGCATCCACGACATGCGTCCAGGTCCATTGCGACAGCTGCAGAGCCCGCTGGGCATAGCCGGGTATTTCGTCGGAAGGTTGGCGCACCTCGGCAGTCATGCCGTTATAAGTCGGCCACATTGAATTCGTCGGGATCTTGAACGGCTGCAGGAAGAAGCTCCGAATCGCACCGGCCACGATGGCGGCCATGATGATCATTTCGGTGTAATCCGTCCCCGCCGATACCGGATAAATCTTGCCGCCGTTACGCGCCAAAACGGCGTGAAAACGATTCAGTAAAGCTTCGGTCTCGACCACTTCGCGCGGACGTAACTTGATATTAGCCCGGACCAGCTCGGCCATTTCCAACTGCTCATTCAAGTCCTTGGCGGCGATGACATCCCGACGATAAAGGACGACCTTCTCGGAAGATTCCAACAGCCCGCGGCCGATTTTGCGAAGCTTGCGACGATAGTAGAAGGACATGAGAGGAGACCTGTGGCCAAGTTAGCGAAGCCCCCGCCAAGGGAAAGCCCAGAAATCGCCCAAATAAGACTTACCCCTCGTTCTTGAGGATCTTGATGAAAGCTTCCTGCGGGATGTCGACCTTGCCGATCTGCTTCATCCGCTTCTTGCCCTCTTTCTGCTTATCCAAGAGCTTGCGCTTACGACTGATGTCACCGCCGTAGCACTTGGCGGTGACGTCTTTGCCGACGGAGCCAATGGTCTCGCGGGCGATGACCTTCGAGCCGACCGCGGCCTGAATGGCGATTTTGAAAAGCTGCCGAGGCAGGAGTTCCTTAAGTTTTTCGCACAGGTTACGACCGCGGCCTTCGGCCTTGGAAGCGTGAACAATCGAAGAGAAAGCATCGACCGGCTCTTCGTTGACACGGATATCCATCTTCACGAGGTCGGAGGTGACATATTCGCCCAGCTCATAATCCATCGAGCCATAACCGCGGGTGATGGACTTCATCCGATCGTTGAAATCGACGAGGATTTCGTTGAGCGGCAGGAGGCAGACTAAAATCACGCGGTCGCCGTCGATCGTCTCGGTCCGCTCGCAGATACCGCGCTTCTCCTGCACCAAGGTCAGCATATCGCCAATCGAAGTTCCCGGAATATGAATATGAGCCCGAATGGTTGGCTCTTCAATGTGCTCGATGGCCGAAGGGTCCGGCATGACCACGGGGTTATCCAAGATGTGCTCGACGCCGTCGGTGGTGAAGACCTTGTAAACGACCGACGGGTAAGTCGAAAGAATGTCGAGATCGTACTCGCGGCGCAGACGCTCCTGAACGATTTCCATGTGCAAGAGACCCAAGAAGCCGCAACGGAAACCAAAGCCCAAGGCCGTCGAACTTTCCGCGGTATACGTCAGCGAGGAATCGTTAATCGCCAGTTTCGCCAGGGAGGTCTTCAGCTTTTCGTAATCTGCCGTGTCGAGGGGATAGATGCCGCTGAATACCATTGGGCGGACTTCCTTAAAGCCAGGGACCGGCTCTTTGGCCGGATCTGCCGCCAAGGTGATGGTATCGCCGACTTTCACGTCGGCGACTTCCCGGATATTGATGACGATATAACCCACCGTTCCGGGGCCAAGTTCGTCCTGCGGCTTCATCTTCGGCGAAAAAATCCCCACTTCTTTGATGACCGAACGCACCCCGTTATACATGAGTTCGATGGTCTGGCCGGCCTTGAACGTGCCGGAGAAAACGCGGACGTAACTGATGACGCCTTTATAAGAATCGAACAGCGAATCGAAGACCAACGCGCGATGATGCGGATATTCGGACCAGCGAGGCGGCGGCACGCGCTTGATGATCGCCGCGAAGATTTCGTCGATACCGATGCCGGATTTACCCGAAGCCAAGACCGCGTCTTGAGCTGGGATGGTCAAAATATCTTCGACCTGACGCCGGGCCTCTTCGGGACGGGCGCTGGGCAGGTCGACCTTGTTAATGACCGGAACAATCTCCAACCCTTGGTTCATCGCTAACGTCGCATTGGCGACCGTCTGGGCTTCGACCCCCTGGGAAGCGTCGATCAGCAAGACCGCCCCCTCACAGGCGGCCAAGGAGCGAGAGACTTCATAAGCGAAGTCCACATGTCCGGGGGTATCGATGAGATTTAAAATATACTGCTTACCATCGGGAGCCGTAAAATTCATCGTCACCGGGTGACACTTGATTGTGATGCCCTTTTCACGTTCGAGGTCCATCGCGTCGAGCAACTGTTCCTTCATCTGCCGCTTTTCGATGGTCTTGGTGTGCTCTAACAAGCGGTCGGAAAGCGTCGTCTTGCCGTGGTCGACGTGCGCGATGATGCAGAAATTGCGGATATGGTCTAAGGACACGGTAAGGAGAGAAATTCGACGGGAAAGGGTGTAATAGGACTACGGATGGGGGGCTTGTCCAGCGTTAGCCCCATCAAAGGGAGGATTAGGCGGGAATATCAGCAAACTCGGACAAGGAAGCCACCGGAGCCTCGGGGGCGGAACGCTTCATCATCCCTGCCAAGACGCCACCGGGTCCACATTCGTAAAACTGCGCCACCCCCGTAGCCGCCGCGGCCTTGCAATCATCCTCCCATAGCACCGAGGAGACGACTTGCTTGACCAACGCCTCCCGCAGCGCCGCCGGCTCGGACAAGGCAGCTCCCGTGGTATTCGAGTAGACCGTGAACTGCGGACGCTTAAATTCGATACCCTGCAAGTAAGCCTCGAACGCCCTGCGCGCCGGCTCCATCAAGCGGCTATGATAGGCGCCAGCGACAACCAAGGGCTTGACCAGCTTAAAGGGGCCAAATTCTTTTGCGCGCGCGACGGCTTGGGTGACCTTTTCCGCATCGCCCGAAATCACGACCTGCCCGGGACAATTGAAATTTGCGGCGTCGATATCAAAGGCGGCGCAGAGTTTTGCGATATCTTCGCGCGTCCCGCCGATGACTGCGGCCATCCCACCCTTGGTCTGATCGCAGGCGAGCTGCATGAGCCGGCCACGTTCGGCGACGACTTGCAGTCCGGTTTCAAAATCCCAAACCCCGGCGAAGGCATAAGCCGTCAATTCGCCCAGTGATAGGCCCAAGCAGGCCTTAAGATCGTTAAGCTTTCCCCGTTCGCGCAAAATCTGCGCGATTGCATAACCCTGCACGTAGAGAGCAGGCTGACAGACCCGCGTTTCCGTCAACACCTCGACGGGACCTTCGAAACAGACTTGCTTCAAATCGAAGGGCAAGACCTTCGCCGCGCGATCATAAATCGCCTTGGCGATGGGCGAACCTTCGTAGAGAGATTTCCCCATGCCGACGGCCTGGGCACCCTGACCAGAAAAAAGCAAAGCGGTGGACATACCCCATGGAAGGAGGGAAAATCAGGCCAAGGGTCAAGGGTAAGAGCGTAACCAAACCCACGATCGAAACACCCAAAGCGCTTTAAAACAAAGCAGTATGGCCAAAATGTCGGCTGCCGTGTTTCGACCAGCTATTACCGACTGATCTTTTTTTGGCGCTTGATTACGACCACTGCCAATAAAAGAACCCCGATAAAAATGCCGTAGGTTGAAGGTTCGGGAATATTGCTCATGAACCTCATCTTATCAACCAAAGTGTCTCCGTTCATCAGTCCCTTTAATGCCGTAGAATCAACGGCCAAGAGCTGAGAAACTCCCAGGCTGCTTTCGGATGAGAAAAACGAATTCAAAAGCAAGGAGGGCGTATTCATGGTAGGGGTTGAGATTGGCATATAGTTACGGACTGCCGTCATCAGTCAACCCCCCTTAAGCTGCCCAAAGCACCTTCATGGAAAAGCCTTTTATTGACCCTTCGGTCTCGTGCCCCTAGCCCATTGCTTCCTTTCCCATGCCCATCGCACTCCTCTCCGTCAGCGACAAAACAGGCCTCCTGCCCTTCGCTCAAGCCCTCGTGAAAGACCACGGCTACAAGCTGCTCTCCACCGGCGGCACCTCCAAGATGTTACGCGACGCCGGCCTGCCGGTGACGGATGTCAGCGAACACACCGGCTTTCCAGAAATCATGGAAGGCCGCGTCAAAACCTTGCACCCGAAAGTCCACGGCGGCCTGCTCTGTCGACGCGATTCCCATGAACACCTCGATGAAGCCAAGAAACACGGTATCGAGCTCATCGATCTCGTGGTCGTCAACCTCTACCCCTTCGAAGCCACGGTCGCCCAACCGAACTGCTCTTTCGAAGATGCGATTGAGAATATCGATATCGGGGGCCCCTCCATGCTTCGCAGCGCGGCCAAAAACCACGCTTCGGTTTCCGTGGTGACGGACCCATCCGATTACGAACGCGTCTTAGCGGCGATGAAAAATCCCGCAACTCTTCGCGAACTTCGCCGCGAACTCGCCCTGAAGGTCTTCCAACGCACTTCGGCCTATGATGCCGCCATCGCCAATTACCTGGAAGCACAGACCCAACCCGGAGCAGGTAACGTCTTGGGCCTGCCCTCCCGTTTCACGACCACCCTGTCGCTCGCCCAACGCCTCCGCTACGGCGAAAACCCCCACCAACAAGCCGCGCTTTACGGCACGTTCCACGAAGCCTTCGAACAACTCCAAGGCAAGGAACTCAGTTACAATAATATCTTAGATATCACGGCGGCGACCTACCTGATCGGAGAATTCGAACGGCCGACGATTTCCATCCTGAAGCACACCAACCCCTGCGGCGTGGCCTCGGCCGACACCTTGGTCGAAGCCTGGCATAAGGCCTTCGAAACCGACCGCCAAGCCCCCTTCGGCGGTATCATCGTCGCCAATCGCACCGTAGACAAAGCCCTCGCCGAAGCCATCGCCGAGATTTTCTCCGAAGTGATCATCGCTCCGGAATTCGACGCCGACGCCCTCGCCATCTTCAGCAAGAAAAAGAACCTGCGGCTCATGCGTGCCAAAGTGGGCCTCCGCGCCGATACCTTGCGCGAAGTCCGCGCGGTCATCGGCGGCGTCCTCGTCCAAGACCGCGACCAAAAGCCCGTCAATCCGCGCGATTTCAAAGTCGTCACGAAACGTCAGCCAACGGCCGACGAACTGACGGCGATGCTCTTCGGTTGGCGCGTCGTGCGCCACGTGAAATCTAACGCCATCGTCTACGCAGGCAAAGAGCGCACGCTCGGCGTCGGCGCCGGCCAGATGTCGCGCATCGATTCTTCGCGCATCGCCATCTGGAAAGCCGGCGAAGCCAAACTGGGGCTTACCGGTTCGGCCGTCTGCTCGGATGCCTTCTTCCCCTTTCCGGACGGGTTGATCGCTGCGGCCGACGCCGGAGCTTCCTGCGCTATCCAACCAGGCGGCTCGGTGAAGGACCCCGAAGTCATCGCCGCCGCTGACGCTCGTGGCATGGCGATGATCTTCACCGGCATGCGGCACTTTAAGCACTAAGCGCAGGGACCCAAAGGTAGGGGCGCGACTGCGTCGCGTCCGTTGAAAAAATACCGTAAGACTAGCCACCAGAAATTAACGACCTAACTCGCTTGGCGAACGGACGCGACGCAGTCGCGCCCCTACCCAAAGAATTCATGCGGCAGCTCCACCACCCCTAGTCGCCTTGGAATCCGACTCACCACCCGTCTTCAGAGTTTAATCCCAATCTTCTCCAGCAAACGGGCGAGATCATCATCGCTGCTGAAGGAAATCGCGATTGTTCCTTTGGCACCCTTGCGGACGACGCTGACTGGCGAAGAAAAGTGTGAAGAGAGTCGCTTTTGCACATCCGCGACGACGGTCTTTTCCGTTCGCTTGCGATCTGCTTTTTTTCCGGCGGCCAGAGTTTTTACCTCAGCTTCCGTCGCCCGAACGGACAACCCTTTCTCGATAATCAACCGCGCAATCTGAATACGTTGCGTGGCTTGTTCCAGACCCAGGAGGGCCTTGGCATGGCCGGAGGAAAGTTGACCTTTGCCCAGATAACCCAAGATTTCGCGGTCCAGCTGCAACAAGCGCACCGAATTCGCCACCGTCGCACGCGGCTTACCGATCCGATCTGCTACCGCTTCCTGAGTCAGGCTGAAGTCGCGCATCAAAGAGGCGACGCCCAAGGCTTCGTCGACCGGATTCAGATCCGCACGTTGCAAGTTTTCAACCAAGGCCAAGACAGCGCTGGCTGCATCGCTCGCTTCAATTACGCGGGCGGGTATCGTCTTTTGCCCGAGGTGCTTAAAGGCACGCAGACGGCGCTCGCCGGCGATCAGTTCAAATCCGTCCTTAACCTTACGAACGACGATGGGCTGCAAAAGGCCTTCTGAACGAATGGATTCGGCCAATTCCTTGACGGCACCTTCATCGAAATCACGTCGAGGCTGACGGGGATTAGGAATGATCGTGCCGACGACTAGTTCGATAAGCGTCAAACCGGGAACGGCAGGCACCGCGGCGACAGGTGCGACGGGCGGGACAGCTGGCTTGCTTAAGCCGCCCCCGATAAGATTGCCGAGACCGCGGCCAAGAGATTTCTTTGGAGGTGTTGCCATTGGAAGATTAGCGAGCGGCGGCTTCGGCCTGCGGAATAAAGATTTCGACATCCGCCCGAAGCGCAGCAGCGCTGGGAAGTTTATTGGCGGTAATAATCCACTCCGCCTTGGAGTTGTGCAAGCGCGCGAGCTTCGTCACTGTGTCACCGGATTTTACCCGAACCTTCATACCTGTCCGCGGCATCTCGGCTGGGAAACCGTCATCTGGCGCCGCGGGTGCGGCGTTCGTCGCTGCTGCGCTCGACGTCGGAGGTGTGGCAGCACGAACAGGAGCGGCAGTCGTCGTCTTTCCGAGCGCCGCGTTCACCTGACGAGTCAGCTCAGCGAGCGCCCGGTCGATGTCGGCCGTCTGCTGCTTCAAACGACGGTCAACTTCATTCAATGTTTCGGCGCGAAGCTTGGCGTTGGTTTCGGCGCTGGACGCGGACTGACCTTGCCCCGCCTTTTGCCGGGCGACCGCTTCGCGTAAATCGGAGTTTTCTAATTTTAATTTTTCCACTTCCGTGCGTAACTCCGCCAAATCTTGCTGCATCCCTGCGAGCTGGGCATTCTGGGCAAGGAGGGGGGTTAAACCGAACCAAAGAAGGGCGAGACTGAAACGCATGCGCCCAGCAAAACACCCCACGCGTGGGAGGGCAAGGAGTTGCTCCAAGACCACGAACGGATTCATGAATCGGCTAAGATTCCGCTTAAAAACCTAGATTAACCATGAACCCAGACCCTCCCCCCGCTTGGTTTATATTTTAACGCTGTCACCGCCTCCTGCCCCGCCCTACCTTGTCGCCGTATGTCCAAGGTCCTCGTAGCCCTCTCGGGCGGCGTTGATAGCGCCGTGGCCGCCCTTTTGCTGAAGCAACAGGGTCATGAGGTGCATGCCGCCTACTTTCGCACCTGGATGAACGAGGAAGGCCTTCCCTTCCCCGGCGAATGCCCTTGGGAGGACGACGTCCGCAACGCCCAAGCCGTCGCCACCCATCTCAACCTGCCCTTCCAGATCATCGACCTCGTCGACGACTACAAACGCACCGTCGTCGAATACTTGGTCGACGGCTATCGGCGCGGGCTGACCCCGAATCCGGATATCGTTTGTAACCGCGAAATGAAGTTCGGCGTCTTCCTCCGTCGAGCCCTGGCCGAAGGGTATGACATGATTGCCACCGGACACTATGCTCGACGTCGCGAAAACACGGATGGCAGTTTTGATCTGCTCGAGGGTCTCGACCCTAATAAAGATCAGTCCTACTTCCTTGCCCTGCTCCGCCAAGAACAACTCGCGAAAGCTATTTTTCCGATCGGGGAAATGCTTAAGCCCGAAGTCCGCCGTCTCGCCACCGAAGCTCGCCTACCCAACGCCGAACGCAAAGACAGCCAAGGTATCTGCTTCTTAGGACAAGTGCCGGTGCAAGATTTTCTCGAACGACACATCCCCGATGCGCCCGGCCCCGTCATCAATGCCACCGGCAAAACCATCGGACAACATCGCGGACTCCATCGTTACACCATCGGGCAGCGCAAAGGCATCGGCCTACCCTCCAACACGGACAACGAATATTTCGTGGTGGTGAAGAAAGATTTTACGACCAACACGCTCCACGTCGCCTTCGATAAACCTGGCACCGTCGGACTTTACACCGATCACGCTCGGGCCAATTCTTTCAGTTGGATCAATCGGCCCATCTCGGATGAGCAGGACATCCTCGCCCGAGTCCGCTATCGCGACGCGGCCACGCCCGCCCATTTCAAGCCCAGCACAGACGGTACCGTGGAACTTGATTTCAAACTCACCCAACGCGGCCTCGCCCCCGGACAGGTCATCGCAATCTATCATGACCGCGTCCTGATGGGCGGAGGAGTTTTTGTGTAAGGGGACACGTGGGCACGGGGGCACGGCGACACGGAGAGAGAGCATCGGGGTCACTCATGGCTCATGAGGCTAAATGCATAGGGTTGCGGTACCCCTTGCCCACGTGCCCCCTTGTCAACGTGTCCCCTATTCAGTCACTCACTTGACCTTCCGCCCAATGTGCGGAGGGTAATCCCATGCCCGAAGGTTCCGCAGTCCAACGCATGTTTTCCGGTATCGCCTCGCGCTACGATTTTGCCAACCGCGTCCTGAGCCTCGGCCTCTGCGTCGGCTGGCGTAACCGCCTCATTACCTCCGTCGTGGCGGCCCAACCTAAGATCGTGGTCGACCTTGCGACTGGGAGCGGCGACGTCGCCTTTGCGCTTAAGCAATCCTTGCCAGCCGATTGCGTGATCACGGGCTACGATTTTTGCGAACCGATGCTTGAGCTCGGCCGCACACGCGCAAAGAAGGAAAATCTCGCCCTGGAATTCAAACTCGGCGACTGCATGGCGCTGCCCATGCCCGACCAGTCGGTTGATGTCGTCACAATCGCCTACGGCGTGCGCAATTTCGAAGACCGGGCCAAGGGAATCGGTGAGTTGCGTCGCGTCCTCCGTCCCCAGGGCACCTTATTCATCTTGGAATTTTCGCAACCCGATCGCTGGTTCGTTCCTTTTCACTTCATCCACGTCCGTTGCATCCTTCCGCTACTCGCGGGACTGCTCACCGGAGACTTTGGTGCTTATAAATACCTCGGCACCAGCATCGCGGGCTTCCCCGACGCCGACGGACTCGATGCCGAGCTTAAAGCCGCCGGTTTCCACTCCGTGAGCCATAAAAGGATGCTTTTCGGCACCGTGGCGCTCCATCAGGCACAGGCCTGAAAAACTCCTTGCCATCAAGGCCGAGGGTCGTTTGCTCAAATCCCTCACTACGGGCTCGTGGTGAAATGGATATCATTTCTGACTACGGATCAGACGTTTGGGGTTCGAATCCCTACGAGCCCACCACTTTGAGCGCTAACTGGATTAAAACCCCGGTTAGTTGTATTGGGCGGCAAAAGGTAGGGGCGCCACTGCGTGGCGTCCGCGGGCGGACAGTAAAGACCCGACCCAAAGGGAGACCGGAGACCGGAAAAGATGCTGCGGATCTATTTTAAGGTAGGGTTGAGCGCCCTCGCTCAACCGCGGCCGACCGAGGCGGTCAGCCCTACCCAAGGACAGACCCCAGCCAATGATCCGGTCTCCGGTCTCCCTTTGAGTGAATGGACTCCCAGCCGCTATCCGCTTACACCTTGTACATGTCCGGCATCTGACTGCCCGAAGGGTAGACGAAGGAGCGATCCTCGAAATTACGGAGTTCGACGATCCCATCATGGATGGCCTGGACGTATTCCGGATTGATCGGGACCTTCCCGCCGCCGCCCGGGGTGTCAATGATCAGCTGCGGAACGGCGTAACCTGTCGTGTGTCCGCGAAGCGCCCGAATGATGTCGATGCCCTTCTGGATGGGGGCGCGGAAATGGGTCGAACCCTCAATCAAGTCGCACGCGTAAAGATAATAGGGGCGGACGCGCATCATCAACAGGCGATGAACGAGCGACTTCATGACCTCGATATCGTCGTTAACGCCAGCGAGCAAGACCGACTGGTTGCCTAGCGGCACACCCGCAAAAGATAGGCGTTCGCAGGCCGCGGCTAATTCCGCCGTACACTCCTTCGGATGATTCGTATGGATGCTCAGCCAGATGGGGCCGTGTTTACGAAAAACTTCGGCGAGCTCGGTCGTGATGCGCTGCGGAAGAAAAACCGGAATCCGCGAACCAATCCGGATAAATTCGACGTGCTTGATGGCACGGAGACGCCCGAGAAGCGCGTCCAGCTTGGCATCCGAGAGCAGCAGCGGGTCGCCACCCGACAGCAATACATCGCGAATCTCGGTATGCTCCTCGATATACTTCAAACCGGCTTCAAGCTCGGGATGGAAATCATAGGCCTGGGCGTTGGAAACCAGGCGGCTGCGCGTGCAATAACGGCAATACGATGCACAACGATCGGTCACCAGGAACAGGACGCGGTCGGGGTAGCGATGGACGATACCCGGGACGGGCATCGTCCCCTCTTCGCCAACAGGATCCTCGGACTCGCCCGGGGCGACGTAGGACTCCTCGATTCGCGGAATCACCTGTCGGCGCACCGGGCAGTTCGGGTCCTTGGGGTCGATCAGATTGAAGAAGTGGGGCGTGATCGAAAGCGAGAGCTTATGCGGTGCGAACAGGCACCCTTCTCTCTCCTCCTTGGTCAGTTCAAGCATCTCCTCTAGCTGCGCCAGCGTCGTGATGCGGTTACGCAGCTGCCAATGCCAGTCGTTCCACTCAGCGGCGGGCACGTCTTTCCACCGGCCCTGTCCGGCATGCCAATTTTCGCGAAGGTCTTGAGGATACATCAGCTAAGAAAGCCAACTTATCGGTCGTGACGCCCAATGCAAACGGGGAAGCGTCTTGGCCTCAGACTGCAGGCGGCCCCTTGCGCTTGAACCAGCCTGTAAAAGGATGCCAAAGCTGGCCGAAGAAGCCTGCTGGCACCTTTTCTGGGACGCCGAAGTCCTGGGGCAGCCGATCGCGCGGCATATAATAGGTCCCGAAGATAATATCCCAAAGCGGAAGGAGACCGGCGAAGTTCTTATCGATGGCCGCCGGATCCTTCGAGTGATGCCAGCGATGGAAGACCGGTGTCGAAATCACCGAACGCAGCGGGCCGAAATCCCAATCGACGTCGGCGTGCAGGAAGATCGCGTAGAACGTAAAAAAGACCGCCGTTCCGACCGTGGCCCCCGGATCGAAGCCAAGCAAAAGCACCGGAGTAGCCTGAGCAAGTTTATCAACGACTTCGTTGACCGGATGGACTCTTAGGCTGGAAAGCCAATCAAGGTCTTCAGAACTATGATGGACCGCATGAAACGGCCACCAAGCTCCCGTATGGAAAAGCCGGTGAATCCAATAGCCGGAGAAATCGACCAACAGGTAGATCTCGATAGTCTGCAGCCAGACCGGCTGACTGAGCGAGGGACCGAAGCCATGATACATGCCGGAGCGTAATTCCTCAGGCGTCGAGACCTGCAGCCACACCAGCATGATCGCGGGAATCACCAAAAGAGCCTTCGTGAGCAACTTGACCAAGCCGACGAGGAAAAAGTATATGGTATCCGTGGCCATTCCTGGACGAAGTAAAGAAGCCCGACGGCGATTCCCGATGACCCTCTCAATGAGATAGAAGACCAGCCCAAGGACCAAGAGCGCGATCAGCTTCTTCGTTAAGTCCATGGGGCCGGCTCCGTCCACTTACTTCTTCTCGACGACCCAGATATTACGGTACTCGACGGCGTCGCCATGGAACTGCAGCGCCAGCGGCATTTTGTCGTCGTGCTTCACGTAAGGGGGATTCTTCTTATGGCTGCTGGGGCCGATATACTCGGAGTTATCCTGCACCTTGACGCCGTTCATGACGACGGTGATATGGGCCGTGCTGGCGACGGTACCATCGGCGTTAAAACGCGGAGCAGTCCATTCGACATCGTAGCTGTTCCATGAGCGGGAAGGCAGGCAGGCATTGAATAGCGGTGGCTTCTGGCCGTAGATGGCGGCGGTCATGCCGTCGGCATAAGTCTCATTCTTCCAGCAATCAAGGACCTGGAGTTCGTAAGTCTTCATGAAGAAGATGCCACTATTCGAGCTGCCTTGGCTCTTCTTCTTGGGATCGTTCTCGTAACCTTCGGCGGAACGCCATTCGGCATGGA
>Ga0194048_10000364_pt1 | contig 21677 bp, 17 predicted proteins | sample JunL225m_MetaG_FD_161685 | JGI IMG/M metagenome (GOLD analysis project Ga0194048, IMG submission 161685) | Anoxic zone freshwater microbial communities from boreal shield lake in IISD Experimental Lakes Area, Ontario, Canada - Jun2016-L222-5m | ecosystem: Environmental > Aquatic > Freshwater >...
GACAGTGAAGCCGTAAAGCATGGGCGGAATTCCGCCCGGCTCAGGACATCAGCTTCTCGTCGATCTCCTGGTTGCCGTGGACGGCTTTCACGTCGTCCAGGGCCTCAAGGGCGTCGATGAGCTCCAGCACCTGCTTGGCCACGGCGGCGTCGCCGACGGGGACCGGAATACTAGAGATATAGGCCAACTCGGCCGACTCTGGCTTGATAGACTTCTCCTGCAGGGCCTTGGAGATAGAGTCGAAGGCCGAGATGGGGGAGAGCACCTCGAAGTGGTCACCGTTGTTCACGACATCGTCGGCGCCGGCCTCGAGCACGAGCTCCATGAGGGCGTCTTCGCTGATCTGGGAGGCACCGATAAGGAACTGGCCCTTCTTCAGGAAGCTGTGGGACACGGCGCCGGTCTGGGCCATATTGCCTCCGTTGTCGTTGAAGGCCTGACGGACTTCAGCCGCGGCGCGGTTCTTGTTGTCGGTGGTGACTTCGACGATGAGGCCGACGCCGCCCGGGGCGTAGCCTTCGTAGACAATCTCTTCGTAAATCACGCCGGGGATCTCGCCGGTACCCTTCTGGACCGCGCGCTTGATATTATCCGACGGCATGTTGGAGGCGCGGGCCTTGTCCATCAGCGTGCGCAGACGCACGTTGGATTCGGGGCTACCTCCGCCGGCACGAGCCGCGAGAGAGATTTCCTTGGCGAGCACCGAGAAGATCTTGCCGCGTTTGGCGTCAATGACGGCCTTATGCCGCTTCGTCGTGTGCCATTTGCTATGACCAGACATGATGGGGTGGGGGGTTGGGAAAAATCAGCCTTTAACCTTCTTCGGCGTGGGCTCGATTACCACGACGTTGGGTTCTTCCTTGGTAAGCCAGGTCTGCAGGATGGTCAACAGGTTCTGGATCGTCATGTACAGCGTCAGCGCGGCCGGCATCGGATAACAGATGACCGGAAAGAGCAGCGTCATCATCAGGAAGATGGTCTTCTGGGAGCTGTCAGCCGAGGGCTGCGGGGTCATCCGCATCGACTGCCACATGGAGAGGCCCATGAGAATCGGGAGCAGATTCACCGGGAAGCCGCCGACGTGGAAGATCGTGTCCGGCGCCGAGAGGTCATGAATCCAGAGGAACGAGTGAAGGCGTAGTTCGACCGTGGTCTGGAAGGCAGTGTAGAGGCCGAAGAAGATCGGCATCTGGATGAGGATCGGGAGACAGCCGGCGAACGGGTTGATCTTGTTCTCGGTGTAGAGCTTCATGAGCTCCTTCTGCATCTTCTCGGGGTTGTCCTTATGCTTCTCGCGGATATCCTGCATCGGCTTCGCGAACTTCTGCATCTTCTTCGCGGCCTTCATCTGAATCGAGGTCAGCGGCCAGGTGACGAGTTTGATGAGGCACGTCAGTAAGACGATGGCCCAACCCCAGGACCAGGAACCGCTCCACTCGAGGAGCCAGTGAACCCCACCGAGGATGGCCAGGAGGAGTTTGCAGATCGCGCCGAAGGAAATGAAGCCAAGGAGCTTCGAGAACTGCAGCACGGCGACCTGGCCGTCAGGCAGCGCGGCGACGCGTGCGTACTCCTTGGGGCCGACGAAGAAGTCGCCTTCGAGCGTGCGCGAGAGGTCGGCGGCGGGAAGGGTCTCCCAGGAGGCAAAGGCCTGCAGGCCGCGCTTGTCCGCTCCGAGCGGGACCGGCAGTACGACGACTTCGGTGCGCGCGCCGCGGGCGTTGGCATCGGCCGGGTGCAGGATCGCGGCGAAGAACTGGTTGCCCGAGCCGACCCAGAGGAGCGGCTTGGCGACTGAGGCGACCGGATGCTCGGTCAGCGCCTTGTGCGAACCGAGACCAAAGAAGCCACTGGAATCCGTAAACTTATCGAGGCCGACGCGGGTCAGGTCTTCGCCGTCGTAGGCGAGCACGGAGAGGAACTGATTGGCGGAATCGCCAGGAGTCGGCTGCCAGCAGCCGGTCGAAACCCAGATCGAGGTCGCCGGCTTGCCGACGACAGGCACCACCTTCGTGGTAAAATGCAGGGAGTAGCCTTCCGTCGTTTCGCCAGCCTTAGGCGCGACAAAGGCGAACGTGCGTTCGACGCGGGCGCCATCGAGCGAGCCAACCAGCGTGATGGAGTTGGCGGAAGCACCGGGTTGGGCGACGAATTCAGAGAGAACGGCTTCCAGCTTACCCGTCGTCTGATTCTTGACGGCGAGGGCCAAGGCCGACTCGTCGTTGCCGGCGTTGAAGGTTACGATGTCGGCCTTGGTGACGTCGGTGAATTCCTTCTTCAGTTCGATCTTCGAGATCGCACCGCCTCGGCTGCTGAGCGTCACCTTGATGTGCTCGTTCTCGATGACAAAACTCTTGGCGTCGGCACGGGCGACCGGCTTGGCCGCCTGTGCGGAAGGAGCAAGCGAGGCCTTGGCCGCAGGGCTAAGCGCGGTCGGAGCGACCGGAGCGGTCGAAACCTGAGCGGCGGGGACGGCAGCACCGGCAGGCTTGGGGGCAGGCTTGGTTAGGAAGAAAAGAGCGAAGGCGCCGACGATGCAGGCCATACCCAGGAAGAAGTTCTTGCGATCCATGGAAAGTGAGTGGTTTGGCGTAGGGAACGGACCGCCCGTGTGCAAGGCACAAGGCAGGCAGGAGCCCTTAATAAGGGGTTTTCAGGCTCATTTGCCGACAATGGGAGCGCCCTGCCCCCGCCGACCTCACGAACCGGGCTTGGTCGCCGGAAGCTTGGCCAATTCGGCCGGCACGGCATCCGCGGCGTAGGTCGGGAAATTCAGCTCAAGCAACGACACGAAAGGCACGCTGAACTGGGTCTGTCCCGCCGAACGGTCGACCAGCGAAACCACGGCGACGGCGGCGGCGCCGTTCTCCTTGAGGATGTCGAGACACTCCTGGGCGCGACCACCGCGGGTCACGACATCTTCGGCGACGATCACGCGCTCGCCGGGACGGAAGGTGAAGTTGCGGCGCAGCACGAGCTTATCGTTTTCCTTTTCCACGAAGACGAAGCGGACGCCGAGCTGGCGGGCGATCTCCTGGCCGACGACGAGTCCGCCCATCGCCGGAGCGAGGACGGTGTCGCAAGGGTGCGCTGCGAGCTTCGGCCGGAGCAGTTCAATGAGACGAGTGACCTTATCCATGTGCTGGCAGACTTGTGCGCACTGAAAGAAATGGCCGCTATGCAGCCCGGACCGAAGGACGAAGTGGCCGGTCAGGAGGGCCTTCGAGTCGCGGAAAATCTGGAGGACTTCTTCTTGGGACGAGCTCATGCTGCCTCTGGATAAGGCGAAAAAGGCCTACTGGGCGAGGCGATATCCGACCGGCAACCGCAAAAGGTTCGCCCTACCCCGAGCTGGCCATAGAAATGACCCACCCATGGAATCCAGCGACAGCCAGCAGAAAGCCGCCAACGCCAAAGGATGGATCATCCTCGCCGCCGCCGTGCTGATCGTGACGCCCTTCGTCGTCCTGGTGCTACGGAAGAACCCCGCCCCAGTGCCCACCGCCGGCATGGTCTGGATTCCCGGCGGCGAATTCACCATGGGCAGCGACAAGGCCGATGAAAAGCACGCCGAAGAAGCGCCCGGCCACGCCGTCGTCATCAAAGGCTTCTGGATGGACGTCACGGAAGTCACGAACGCGCAGTTCCAGGCTTTCGTCGACGCGACCCACTACGCCACCGACGCCGAGAAGGACCTCGACCCGCGCCAGTTCCCCAACGCGCCCGCAGAGATGCTCAAAGGGGGTTCGCTGCTTTTCAAAAAAGTCTCAGGCGTGAACCCGTTCCAATGCGGAGGCGGCAACCTGCCTTGGTGGAACTTCACCGCAGGCGCCCACTGGCAACACCCTGAAGGGCCCGGGTCCTCGATCAAGGATCGCATGAATCACCCGGTGATCTGCCTGACCTATAAGGACGTGCAGGCCTATGCCAAGTGGGCCGGCAAGCGCCTGCCGACCGAAGCCGAATGGGAATTCGCCGCACGAGGCGGCCTCAAGGACAAGCCCTACGTCTGGGGTGATGAAGAGCGCCCGAACGGCAAGATCATGTGCAACCATTGGCAGGGCAAATTCCCCGAGCGCGACAATGGCCTCGATGGCTTCACGTACGTCGCGCCGGTGAAATCCTTCCCCGCCAATGGCTACGGCCTCTACGATATGGCCGGCAACGTCTGGGAGATGTGCGAAGACTGGTACGGACTCGAATACTATAAGGTCTCGCCTAAAGACCGGCCAATCGGACCGGCCATCGGCCATGACCCCGAGAAGACGGGCTTCGGCCAGCACGTCATCCGCGGTGGCTCCTGGCTCTGTGATGAAGGCTACTGCTTCCGCTACAGCGCGACGGCCCGCCAAGGGCTCGACACGCTGACGTCGACCAACCACGTCGGTTTCCGCTGCGTGTCCGACCTGCCGGCACCGGTGGTGAAGTAAGGCCTACTTCTTCTCCTGGTAGTCCAGGTCTTTACCGAAGGTCTCTTCCATCGTCGCGAGGGCGATAAACGCGGCGCCGAAGCAGATTACTCCGAGGATCGCACCCGCGATGGGTGGCGTGACGCGCGCCTGGGCAAGCGGCATGGCGAGATAGGTGAAGACGAAGGTGAGCGGCACCAGCGAACCACGCGCGAAGTTAGGCACAGTAGTCGCCACAGTGGCGCGGAGATTGGTGCCGAACTGCTCCGCGGCGATCGTCACGAAGAGAGCCCAATAGCCCATCCCGAAGCCCATCAGGAAGATGAGACGGTAGTAGGCATCGGAGCTCCAGCCGTTGGAACCGAAGAGATAGACGCCGACGCAGGCCAAGCTGAAGAGCAGGAAGCCAAGGACGACCTTCTTACGGGAGCGTAGCAACTGGCTGCCGACACCACTGGCGAGGTCGCCGAAGGTCAGGCCAAGATAGAAAGCGGCGACGGACCAGTTGTCCTTGATGGGCTCGCCGGTGATTTGGTTCGCCGGCGCGAAGACGGTCGAGGCGCGCTGGACGAGAATGCCAATCATGAACCATGTCGGGAGTCCGATGAGGATGCAGCGGAGGTAGCGGAGGAAGCGGTCTCGATTCGAGAACAATGCGAAGAAGTTACCGCGCGTGACCGAACCTTCGTCCGCATGATCGCGGGCCTGATGATACATGCCCGACTCGCGCACGCCGACGCGCAGGGCGAGCAACATCAGGCCGAGGCCGCCGCCGATGAAGTAACTCATGCGCCAGCCTTCAACAGAGGCGCCAAAGAAGCCGCCGACGACGCGACCGATATCACCGACATGATCGGCCATGTAACCCGCGACGACCGCCCCGAAGACGCCGACGGTAGCGACCAGCGCGGTACCGTACCCGCGACGCTCCTTGGAGAGCGTCTCGGAGACGAGCGCGATACAGCCACCCAGTTCGCCGGCGAGGCCGAGGCCGGCGATGAAGCGCCAGGTGGCATAGGCCTCGAAGCTGTGGACGAAGCCGTTTGCGATGTTCGCGATGGAATAGAGCAGGATCGAACCGAAGAGCGTCGTCAGACGACCCATCCGGTCACCCAGGATACCGAAAAGAATGCCTCCGAGCAGCATGCCAGCCATCTGCCAGGAAAGCAGGTCCTGATACCAAGCGGCCCCGCTGATCAGGTGCCCGAGGCCGAGGCTCGTCAGGCTATCCTTGCGGATGGTCATGAACAGCGTGAGGTCGTAGATATCGACGAAGTAACCGAGTGCGCCGACGATGACGGCGGGCTGCAGGAGATCCTTCCAGAGAGGACGAGGCTGGGCCGAGAAATCAGGGGTGCTCATTAAGGCGGGGTTACGCCTTCAGACCGTGTAGATTGGCCATGGAAATGCCAGACAACATTGCCCCGGTGACACCCAAGAAACCCTGGTCGGTGCCGATCAGGAAGAGGTTCGCGAGGTCGGTCCGGCCGTCGCGCCGCTTGACGGTGGAGCCATAGATCGCGCCGTTGAGATGGCCGGTGAACTTGCGGACGGTCCGCGGCGTAAAGACGTCGGTCGAGGTCAGCGCAGCATCATGGGCCGCATCGGCGACGGCGGGCAGATGGGCACGGGCGACACGGTTGAGGCGGCCGCACCATTCCTGTTTGCGGGCCTGATATTCAATCTCCGGCAAGGCGCACCAGGCGTCATGATTGGCGAGGGCGGTGACGCGCAGCCAACCTTCGTCCAACGTCCTACCCTCCCCGTACTGATAATTATTCGGGATGCAGATCACGCCGGAACGCGGATCGACCAACTCCTTCGGCGAACGATAGCTGAACCGCTCATCGTCGCAGAAGAAGACGATGGTGTCTTTCCAACCGAAGCCGGCGAAGGCCGCGGGGTCGTAGGTGGCGATGGTCTCAGCGTAACCGAGGCGTCCGATGGCCGAGGCCCCGGCGACGGGTTCCGTATCCGAACGCAGGCGCAACGTCTCCACCGCCCCGGCGGAGGAATACACGGCCTCGGCGGTGACCTCGGTACCATCGTCGAGGATAAGCGCGGTGGCGCGGCCAGCGCGCACCTCGATCTTCTGGACGCCGCACTTCATGCGTCGCTCTACGCCGTGCTCGCGGCAACGGTCGGTCAGAAGCCGGATAACCTGACGTACCCCGATGAAAGGACGCGCAAATCCTTCGCGGAAAAGCGAGCGCCACATCACGGCGAACTGCGAGACCTCGATGTCATCCTCCAGCGCGCTGCCGTAGAAACAGGTCGGTAGAAGCAGCATATCGCGCAACAAAGGGTCGCCGAGTCGCTCATCCAGCAGCGCCCGGGCCGAACCGCCATGGGCCTCGAGGGCGGCTTCGTCGAGGCCGGCAATCCAGGTATCCAGCGCGATGAAACGGTCGACAGACTTCGGGAATTCGCGGGCGACGTCGGCCAGCAGCGACTCGTAGTCGTTATTCAAGCGAAGGTTCCTTCCAGCCATCGTGACACGGGAGCCGAGCTGCGGACAGAGGTCGAGCTCCTCCCGGCGGATGCGGAGCTGGCGCATCAGTTTGACCAAGGGCGCACCCTTCGTGCCTTCCGGCACCCAGTTCGTCAGGGCGTGCAGGCCGACGTCATACTTGCGCTTGCCGCGGGCGTAGAAGGAGTTGAGCCCGCCAGCGGCGTTGTGGCGTTCGAGTACCAAGACCTTGCGACCGAACATCCCTAGACGCACCGCTGCGGCGAGGCCGGACATGCCGGCGCCGATGATGACGGCGTCGTAATGGGCGGAAGGGGTGGACACGGAGCTAAGGTCGCAGAAGTCGCTGACAGGTCAAGCGACGCCCTCAGGACGTCGTGATGCGGATGACCTCCTCCGCCGCGTGCGTGACTTGCTGGGCCGTGATGCGAGCAAGCGCCCGGTCCATGCGCGCGAGATAGTCAGCACGTAGCTCACCCTCGAACAGCGTGGTGTCGACGCGGACGACCCGATGGACCGTACCCCACGGCCGGGCGCGGGCGTAATCAGAGGGCCCGAAGACGCCGACCACCGGAGTGCCGACCGCGGCAGCGAGCTGGAGGACGGAAGAATCCGCGCCTAGGAAGAGACGCGATTCCTTGATGAGACGGGCGAGCTGGGAAAAACGGAGACGGCCGCCGGTCGACATCGCCACGGGCCCGATCAGCCCGCACAAGGCCTCAGCCATGATGCGCTCGGCCCCGCCAGGGCCAGCCGAGATGACGATTCGCTCGACGGCACGCGAAGCGATGAGCTCGCGGGCGACCGCCGCCCACTTATCGATCTCAAGGATACGCTCGGGGCGCGTGGCACCGGGATGAATGACCGCAAAGCGCCCTTCTTCCAGCATCATGCCGTGCTCCTGCATGCGCGAAGGGGCGAACCACATCGCCGGCGTTTCGGCATGAAAGCCGAGGACGCGGGACATCACCTCGTGATCGCGCGCGGCCTCATGCGGGTCGACGATGGCACCGAAGACCTGCTGGTGCATCAAGGGGCGGAGATAGAACGGGGCGAGGCCGCCGCAGGCGCGGACGGCGGCGCCGCTCAGGGCCACAAGCCGGTTCGCCCGCGGGTCTCCACCGAGCGCGATGGCGAAATCGAAGCGCTGGCGACGAAGCCGGGAGAGTAGCGCTAGCGAGGAACCCTCTTCGCCGAAGCCAATCGTCTCGATGACCGCCGGGCAGCCTTCGAGGGCGACCTCGGAGCCAGGCGAAGTGACGAAAGTAATCTGCGCACCTGGGTGGCGTTCACGGATCGTCCGCAAACCCGCCGTCGCGGCCAACGCGCCGCGTAGTCCGGTAAACTTGACGACCAGCAGCCGCATCTCAGGCGAGGTTCTTGGCTTGGTTGTCCCAGAGGCGCCGGAACAGATCCGAAGAGGCGTAGACCGCCTCGCGCGTGCCGTCGGCGACGATGCGACCACCTTCAAAGACCAGCACGCGATCCACATCGCGGATCGTGCTGAAACGATGGGCGACGATGAGCGTCGTGCGTCCCTTCATCAGAAGCGCGAGAGATTGCTGAATACTGCGCTCGGTGTCCGTATCCAGCGCCGAAGTGGCCTCGTCGAGGATGAGGAGCGGGGCATCCTTGAGGAACGCGCGGGCGATCGAGACGCGTTGACGCTGACCGCCGGAAAGACGTCCGCCACGCTCGCCGACCTTGGTCAGGAAGCCGTCGGGCTGGGCTTCGATGAATTCCAACGCTCCGGCTAGGCGAGCGGCCTCGCGGACCTCCGTATCGGTGGCGGCAGGCCGGCCAAGGCGGATATTCTCGAGGATCGATTCGTTGAACAGGACCGGCTCCTGCGAGACCAAGGCGATGTTGGCGCGCAGGTCCCCCTGACGGACCGTGCGCAGATCATGGCCGTCGATGAGGATCACGCCATGCTGCGGGTCGAAGAAGCGCGGCACTAAGTTAACGAAAGTGCTCTTACCAGCACCGCTCGGGCCGACGAGCGCGACGGACTGTCCGGCGGGAATCTTCAACGTGACGTCCGCCAGCACCGGATCTGCGCCATAGCTGAAGGAGACGCCGCTCATCTCAAGGTCGCCGCGCACGCGCGCGAGCGGACGGGCATCAGCGGCATCCGCGACCTCGATCGGTGCAAGGATGACCTCCTCCAGGCGGACAAGCCCGGGCGCGGCCATGCTCAGGCGGCTCGCCACGTTGCCCAACCGCTTGATCGGTCCGTAGGCGAAGTAGAAGGCGACGATCAACGAAATCAGCTCCGGCAAAGTGAAACCGTTCATCGCCCCAACGGCGATGGCGCCGGAAATGCCAGCCGCGGCGGTCAGCTCGACCAGCGGGGAAAGCGCTTTCTCGTAACGGACCAACTTACCTTGGATGCGCAGGCCTTCTTGGCTAGCCTGGTTGAAGCGCTGTGACTCGCGCTCCTGGAGACCGTAGGCGCGCACTTCGCGGGCCGACTGGAGGTTCTCGACCGCGATGCTGTTCAGATCCGAAGCCGACTCCATGCCCTGCCGCATACGCTTCTGGATCCGTATTGCGACGCCGCGCACGAGCAAGACCGAGGCAGGTACGACGAGCAGGCAAGCGAGGAACCAGTAGCCCTTGTCGTGGGAGAAGCAGATCATCACCACGTAGCCTAGCGCGAACAGCAAGGTCAGCGGCTGGACGATCAGGTCGTTGGACACGTCGACCAGGACCAGCCGGACCGAGTTGGGATCCGAGATCAGACGTGAGAGCAGGTCGCCGATGGAATGCCGGCCGAAGAAACCAAGATGCAACTGCTGCAGCTTGGCGAAGACATCGCGACGAACGGCTTCGATGACGCGGAGGCCGGCAAGATTAAGGAGGTAGGTCGAGAAGAACTCGCCCAGACCTCGGATCATCCATACCGCCGGCAGGAAACCCACCGCGAACGCAACTTCGTAACCCTTGGGGAGAGTGAACGCGGGCTGGCCGCCGAGCCACTTCGGCCAGGTCAGGAGCGGAACGGCCCGCGCTGCCGCATCGCCGAAGACTGCGGGAAGCACCTTACCGATGAGGAATGGCAGACCGATCGCGTTCGCGGCCGCGAAGACGATGGCGGCCACCAAGGACAGGAAGATCAGCGTGCGGCTTCCCTTGAGGTAGGGCAGGTAAAGCTTGTAGCGGCCTCGGAACACGTCCCCAGCGTGGCCATGAGCCCCGCAGGTGGAAACACCAAATCTTTCCTATTTCTTCTTCGGGAAGGCGACCGACAAGCCGATTGCCAGAGCCAGGATGAATCCGATGATCGAGAGCGAGACCGAGGTCGGGACATGCACCTTGCCTTCGTGGACGAGCACGGACGGCACCCATGTTCCCAGGTGGCTGTCCGCCTGACCCAGGCCGGCGGCCCAAGGCAGGATCATCTTGAGGCCGATGAAGACGAGAATGAAGGATAAGGCCGGCTTGAGGAAGCGGAAGTAATGCATGAAGCCGGAGATGGCGAAGTACATCGAGCGTAGGCCCATGATAGCGAAAATATTGGAAGTGAAGGCGATGAAGCGCTTCTCCTCGATAGCCATCTCGGTCGGCAGGATGCCGAGCACCGCGGGAATCGAGTCGACCGCGAAAAGGAGGTCTGTGCCTTCGATGACCAGCAACACCACGAAGAGCGGCGTGAAGACGCCGCGCCCATCCTCCTTGACCCAGAAAGCGTCGCCGTGCAGGCGATTGGTCACGGGCAGGAACTTCTTCGTCATGCGGACGATGAAATTCTCATCCACGCCCTTGCCTTCGGACTCGTCATGCGAGAAAGCCATCTTGACGCCGGTGAAGAGCAGGAAAGCGCCGAACAGGGGCAGCATGAGGGCGAAGCTTTCGACAGCGGCGACGCCGACGATGATGAAGACCGCGCGCATGGCCACGGCGCCGAGGATGCCCCAGAAAAGCACGCGATGCTGCAGGCGCTCAGGGATACCGAAGTGGGCGAAGACGAGGATGAAGATGAAGAGGTTGTCGACCGAAAGAGCCAGCTCGAGGACGTAGCCAGCGGCGAAGAGCTCAGCGTCTTCCGGCCCGCGCCAGGCAGAAAGCAGGAAGGCGAAGCCGACGGCCAACGAGACCCAGACCACGCACCAGGCGACGGCCTCCTTGAAGCTCGGCGCCTGGTCAGCGTTTTTCTTGAAGACGCCGAGATCGAGGGCGAGCATCAGTCCGACGAAGCCCAAGAAAGCGGCCCAAGCCCAACTAGGGATTACCAGCGGCGCCTCGGCGACGGAAAGGACGGCGAACATACCCCCTGAAGTTAGCCTAAACGCCGAGGAGTCAAGCCCACCCGCCGATGCAGGCTTGCCCGCCCTGCCCCGCCTCGGCTAACTACCCTTCGCGTTCCCGTAGTTCAACGGATAGAACATTGGTTTCCTAAACCGAGGATGTGGGTTCGATTCCCGCCGGGGACAGCGACGCGGACCGAAATTCACTTCTTGAGTCGATAGCCTTGGATTCGCGTGTTCGGCGACCGACGGTAGATCGAATCCACATCCTTCATCTGCATGAGCGCCCAAGGCGCCAGGATGCTATCACCGTTCTTCGTGAGCACGATGTCGTCGGCGATGTGCACGCAGGTGTGCAGGCCTTCGCCTTCGTCCAGAAAGCAAAGGACGTCGCCAAAATGGTAAGGCGCATCGACCACCACGTAATCCTTCAGCAAATGCTCCGCCGCCAGCCTGGTGTCCAGGTAGACATCCTTGGGGGTGATGTTGAAGAAATTGAGCGACGTCCAGTGGCAGTCCGGGAAGCGGCCCTTCAGTCCGAGATCCATATCCGGAAACGTGTAGGCACGCTGACGGAGGATGGACGGCAAGAAGTGCGTGATGTCGACCGTCTGCTTGGCCCGGCGCTGGGTGATGGCCTTGATGAAGGCCAGTCGAGGCGCATCGGTCTGGCCCGCGGCCCAATAGTCGATGAAGGCCTGCCGATCCGTATTCAGCGGTAGCCGCAGTTCCACGACCAAACTACGCACCCGGGTGATAGAGCGGAAGACCGCGGTCACCTCGTCCGGCGTCTTGGCCAAGCCCAGCAAGGCTTGCACGTCGCTGAAGACGAGAGCGCCGCCACGCTTCCAGAGGAGGCGACGAAAAAGGGCCTGCTGGGCCGGCGTGAGCGAGGCGCCCTGCATCCAGTCGTCCACATCTCCGCCCAAGATGAACACCGGGTCGCGCTGATACTCGTTAGCGGCATACTTCGCCAGCTCCAGGTAGAGGGCACTGCGGGATTCCAAGGAAAGGGCCGTCAGATCCTCGGCTTCCGGAAGCAGGATGACGCTGTTGCCGCTGGTAACGAGCCGCACCGGGCTGAGCAGGCGCTCGATCACTGCCTCCGGCACCTTGGCCTTCGCGAGCGTTTCACGGACGGCGTGAGCCGTGGTCTGCTCGAAGGTCCAACGTGTCACCGTGCTCGGCTTGGCCACGACCGCCAGGAGGCTTTCCGGCGGCTCCAGATAGACCGTCCGAGACTCTAACTGACCCCAAGGCCCGACCTTGCTGGTCAGCAACGGCTCCACTGGCTCCACGACGGCTCCGGCGACGATTCCCCAGCAGACAGCGGCCAAAAGGCCGAGCGAGCGAGGGAAGCGGTGATTCACATCTTTTTAACAACAGGGAAGCCCCAAAGTTCCAAATAAAATATGACGACTGTTTGGGGGAAGTCCGGTGACAACCCGGCGAACCAACGGCGTTTCGCATTGTAGCGGCGAGGCTTTCATCGCACGGATAGGGACCTTTTCCGCCGTGCCCAGACCCAAGCCCAAGAAAGCCGCCGCTCCCGCGCGCGGCCGCTCCGCCAAACCTTCCGCCCGCCGCGCCGCGAAGCCGGTCCGCCGCCAGGCCGACGCCGCCTCCACCTCCACGCCAGAAGCTGCCAAGGCCCAGCCCAACCAGCGCATCGGCGTGCTGATCGACGCGGATAACGTCTCGCACCAACACCTCCCCACCCTGCGCCGCTTCATCGGCGAGACGGAGATTTCCGCCGCCCGCGCCTACGGCGACTTCAACGGCCGCCTCAGCGGCTGGCGCGCCGCCGCCCAAGACTGGCCCGAACTCGATCTCGTCGACCAACGCAGCTACACGCCCGGCAAGAACGCGGCCGACATGCGCCTGACGATCGACGCCGTGAAGCTGATGGCTGGGCCGAATCCGCCCACGACGCTGATCTTCGTCACGAATGATAGCGATTTCACGCCAGTGGTCGAAGACGCGAAGCGCCTCGGCGTCCGCATCATCGTGATGGGCGAACGCACCCACAAGGCGCTCCGCTCCACGGCCCATCACTACCTAAACCTCTCCGAACTGCGCACGCGTCTGGACGACGAACAGTCGGCGAAGTCCGACCCGCGCAAGGCCCTCGCCCTACTCGCCCAGGCTCTGCGCGCCCTCGCCCCCAAAATGAATAAGGAAGTCGGCGCCCTGCTCGATCAGTTCGAGAAGATGTTGCCTGAACTCCGCTTCGCCGACGCCCCGCGCCCGCCGCAACGCGAGCCCGGCCCCCGGCGCGAAGCCCGTGAGCCCCGCCCGGAACGTGCCCAGCGCGAACCCCGCCAGGCCCGTGAACCGCGCGCTCCGCGCGAAGCGCGCCCATCGCCGGACAACGCAGGCCAGGATTATCGCGATCGCCCGAACCTCACTTCAGCCCAGCAGGCCCAAGGCAAGGCCGAGGCCGACCAGCGACGCGCCCAGCTGCAACAGCGACAGGACATCATCGACGCGCTTGTCGACGTCGCCACGGGCCTCGCGCCGGAAGGCGAATGGCTGAAGGTAGAAGTCATCAAGAAGTTCCTGCTCCAGGAACATCCCGGCCTCGAGGCCAACGCCCCGCGCTATGCGAAGTTCTATCGCATGCTCGAGGACACCGGCCGCTTCGACGTCCAGCTACAGGGCTCGACGGTGATGGCGCGACTGAAGGAGTAAGCCCTACTTCCCAATCGTCCGAGAAAGGAACTCAAGCGTCGGGGCCGTCACGTCGGCCTTATCGCTGGAATCCTTACCCATGCCCGGGACGCCGGTAGTATCATAGTCGATGCGATCGCGCTTCCAACCCTTGCCCTTAGGATGGAGGTCGAAGGTGTGCGGAGCGTCCGTCACGCGGATATAATCAAACCTGAGCTTCGCGATGACCAGGGCCGCGGCCAATTCGTCTGATTCGGAAATATCTACCGTGGTGTCAGCGGTGCCGTGAAGGATAAGCACCGGCGGGTCCCGCATGTCGGCCTGATACGTGGGCAGGTAGGCCTGCTGCGCCTCGGCGGAGACGCCCGGGACGTCCCCCTTGCCATGCTTGGCGAAACTCACCACACCGTACATGTCGATCACCCCGGAGACCTTAGCGGAGATCTTCGCGGCGGGATCGCCGCCGGGACCAGTCCGGTCGTCCGAAAGGCCAACCATCAGCGCAAGGTAACCACCGGCTGAACCGCCGGCGACGGCGATGCGCGCCGGATCCACGCCAAGCTCCTTCGCATGCGCGCGCACCCAGCGGACGGCGTTACGGCAATCGGCGATGTTCTGCGGCCAGACGCCCGCTTTCTCCTTGGAGCCAAGCACATAGTTACAACTCGCGACGACGTAACCGGCGCGGCAGAGGTCAGCACTGACGCTGGCGGAGCGATACTCCGCCTTGTCGCCCCCCGTGAAGCCGCCGCCATGAATAAAGACCACGGCCCCGCGGTTAGGCCGGTCGGCACTCAAATCGCCGGACGGAAAATAAAGGTCGAGCTTCTCGTTGCGGTCGGAACCGAGGAAGGCGATGTCGCTCAGGCGAAAGACCGGAATGGGCGGCGCAGTCATGTGCGGTCGGCCATAGGCAGCGGCGGCCAGCGCTGGAATCTTGGCGATCTCGAACGCTTCGCCCGGCTTCGCCAGCTCGAAGACATGGAGTTGGGCGGTATCGGCGGCAGAGACGGCCGCAGCAGCGAGGAGCAGGAGGAGCGGACGCATAAAGGGCAGGATAGAAAGTTTCTACCCCGCCCTTGAAGGCAGTCAACGTTCAGGCTGAGCTCAGGACAAGGCGTGGGCGTAGCCGTCGACGATCGCCTGCAGGGAGGCTTCGACGAGGTTTTCGCTGACGCCAACCGTGCCCCAGGAGCCCTTGCCGTCAGACGAGCGGATAACCACGCGGGTCTTGGCCGCGGTGCCGTCGGCACCACCGAGGATGCGGACCTTATAATCCACGAGGCTGACCTTCGCGAGCTTCGGGAAGGACTTCACGAGAGCGGATCGCAGGGCCTGATCGAGCGCGTGGACCGGTCCGTCGCCTTCGGCCACGGTGAGGGTCTCCTTGCCGGCGATGCTGATGCGCACCACGGCTTCGCAGTAAGCCGAGCCTTTGGCACCGCGCGCGGTGACGTGATAGGAAGCGACCTCGAAAGGCGCGGCCTTGCTCTTGCCGATATGACGACGGAGCAGCAGCGCGAGCGAGGCTTCGGCGTCTTCGAAGCTCCAACCGCCGTGCTCGAGCTTCTTCAGCTCGTCGAGCGCGGTGGCCGTGGCGGGATTGTCGCGGTCGAGGTCGATGCCGAGGGACTTCGCCTTAAGAACGATGTTGCTGCGGCCGGACTGGTCACTGACGAGGACGGTGCGCTCATTGCCGACGACGGTCGGGTCGATGTGCTCGTAGGCGGCGGAGAACTTGCGGACGGCGTCCACGTGCGTGCCGCCTTTGTGGGCGAAGGCCGCGGTGCCGACCCACGGGCGGCGCGGATCGGGGGCGAGATTGGCGACGCCATCGACGAAGCGCGAAAGCCCGGCGAGGCCCTTGAGCGAGGTCGAGGAGACGCACTTCCAGCCGAACTTCAGCTGCGCGCATGGGATGACCGCGGTGAGGTCGCAGTTGCCGGTGCGCTCGCCGATGCCGTTGACGGTGCCCTGGACGTGCGAGGCGCCAGCTTCCAGCGAAGCAAGCGCGTTGGCGAGGCCGAGGCCGGCGTCGTCGTGCGTGTGGATGCCGACGGGGGTCTTCTTCAGCGCGGCGAGGGCGGCGCGAGTGGCCGCGGCGACTTCGGCCGGCAGGGAGCCGCCATTGGTGTCGCAAAGGACGATGCGGTCGGCACCGCCTTCGACGGCGGCGAGCATGGAAGCGATGGCGTAGGCCGGGTCATCCTTCCAGCCGTCGATCGCGTGTTCGCAATCATAGACGACTTCGCGGCGATGGGACTTCAGGAAAGCGACCGTATCGCGGATCATCTCGAGATTCTCCTCGGGCGAACAGCGGAGCACCTCGCGGACGTGGAGGGCGGAGGTCTTGCCGTAGATCGTCACGACCGGGGTATCGACCTCAAGGAGGCCGCGGACCTGGGCGTCTTCGGAGGCGCGCACGCCTTTACGGCGGGTCGAACCGAAGGCCGCCAGTTTGGCGTGCTTGAACTTGATCTTCTTGGCACGCGCGAAGAACTCGACGTCGCGGGGATTCGAGCCCGGCCAGCCACCTTCGATGTAGGTCATGCCGAAGCGTTCAAGCTCGGCGGCGATGCGCAGCTTGTCATCGACGGAGAAATGAATGCCCTGCCCCTGCGAGCCGTCGCGGAGGGTGGTATCATAGATTTCGATGGAGCGGGCCATGGTCGTGTGGGTGGGAAAGAGGTGTAAAGGGAGGGGGCCGTTCCGGGCGCCGCGGAACGGGGAGTCGCCCGTCGGGCGTTCCGTTCAGCGGGCTTAGAGCCCGATGATGGTAATAATCGCCGGAATGATGGCACGACCGTCCGCGGAGCGGAGGGAGGTCGAAGGCTGGGCCAGTGATTCCATGACGAAGACCCTGACTTCAAGGGCGGAGACTTGGAGAGTCAAAGGCAAAGGAGCCCGAAGCGGGTCGAGGCTCGCCAAAAGGCCCATAAATACCCATTATTCTGCCCATGCGCCGCCTTGCCGCCCTTCTCCTGATCCTGGCAGGCGCCATCTCATCGCCTGCCCAGTGGCAGATTTTTGCGGAGAAACTACCCAAGCCCGGCACCTGGGCGCGCTACCAACACGAGACGATCCGGGAGGGCAAAGTCGTCTCCAAGTCCGAACTCAATATCTCGATCCGCTCCGGCATGGACGTCGGCGGTAAGCCGCACGTCTGGTTCACGGTCGAGCCGGTCGGCTGGCTTGGCTCCCGCGAACAGGCCCCGCTCCGCCTCCTCCTGAGCGCGGACATGGACCGCGAACGTGCCGGCCGCCTCATCGAGAACTCGCAGGAGATCGTCTTCTCCAACCCTGTCAAAGGCGCCTACCACATGACCCGCGAGGACATCGCCTGGGTGTCCAAGTGGGCGAACCTCAGCTACACCAGCGAGCTCACCACAGACACGCCCGCGCAGGAAACCATCGAAGCCAGCGGCAAACCCTTCGCCTGCGAGCGCATGAAGATGCTCGCGAGCACGGTGACCGATCCGCCCATCGTCCCGAAGCAGACCATCGAGTTCAAAGGTGCCGTCTGGCGTTCCGCCGCGACGCCCTTCGGTGTCGTGCGAGCGGAGTGGGTCGAGAAGACCACGAAGAAGGATAAGAGCCGCGAAGAGACCCGACGCCTCACCCTTCTGGCTAGCGGCTGGGAGACGCCGCCAACCGAGCCGGTCGATCGTGGCAAGGACTTCTCGGTCTGGCGTCTGATCTTCGGTCGCTGAGGCCTTAAAAGGACCAGCCCACCCGGGTTAAATCGGATGGGCTGGCGTTAAATGGTGGCCTGAGTCGGAATCGAACCAACGACACGACGCTCTTCAGGCGTCTGCTCTACCAACTGAGCTATCAGGCCAATTAACTGGACGTTCAGAAGGACAAAGCCCCCCTTCCCTGTCAATCCGACAAGAAAGGGAGGCTTAAAAAGGCCTTCAGAAGCTGAATTTCCAAGCCGAGAGGCGACGTTCGACCTCGGCGATGACTTCGCCTTCGCCGGCCTCGCCCTTGTCGGAAACGAAGGTCACGGAGAAGCGGACGAACGAACCGCAATCATCCCACGGCACGGTGGAGATGAGGTGCTCGGTGATCATCCACTGCGAGAAGGCTTCGCCGGAATCGAAGCTCACCGTGCCAGACGGACCGGTGGCGGACTTCGGGGCGGGCATGTAGAGGAAGAAGCCGGCACCGGGCTTGCGGACCTGGAAGCCGAGCTTGGCGAGCACGCCGACGAGCTTGTCCATGCGTCGGGAATACTTGGCGGAGATGGCCTTCGGGATGGAGACATCGTCGAGACCGGCGGCGCCGGCCTTCTGGATGCCGAGGAACTGGCCGGAGTCGGAATTATCCTTCACGTCGCCGTAAGCGCGGACGAGCAGAGCGTTGCCGGCGACGAAGCCGATGCGCCAGCCGGTCATGTTGTGGCTCTTGGAGAGCGAGTGCAGCTCGAGGGCCACGTCCTTCGCGCCCGGGACCTGCAGGATGGAGACCTGCTCGGCGCCAAAGTGGAGCGAGCCGTAGGCGGCGTCCTGGATGACGACGAGGTTGTGCTGCTTGGCGAAGGCGACGACTTCCTCGAAGAACTTACGGGTGGCGACGGCGCCGGTCGGGTTATTCGGGTAGTTGAGGACGAGCACCTTGGCCTTGGCGAGGATGTCGGCCGGGATGGACTTCAGGTCCGGCAGGAAGTTGTTCTCAGCGGTGAGCTTTAGGTTATGAACGAGGCCGCCGTAGTACTTGGCGTGCGTGCCGAACACGGGGTAACCCGGGACCGTCATGAGGACATAATCGCCGGGGTTAATCAGGCAACCCGGCAGGATGGAAAGCGCGGCCTTGGAGCCGATCGAGTGGAGGATTTCGGTATCGGCGTCGACGGTCACGCCGAAGAGATTCTGCATGTAGCGAGCGGCGGCCTGCTTGAAGTCCACGCCACCATTATCGGAGTAGCCGCGGTTCTCGGGCTTGGCGGCTTCGGTCTGGAGCACTTTCACCACCATTGGGAAAGCCATCTCGTCGGGCTCGCCGACGCCGAGGTCGATGAGGGCGACGTCGGGCTTGGCCTTCTTCGCAGCGGCCTTGGCGCGCTTGATCTTCTCGAACTTATAGATGGCGGTCGACTTGCCGTAATTAACGCCGCCGATGCGTTCGGCGAAGAGCTGCTGGATGTAAGAGTCGGACATGGTGATAAGGCCTTAAAAAGAAGGGGAAGACGGCCGATGGCAAGCGGACTCCGTCCGTGGGCTTGCCACCCGTGAATGGACGACGAAAATGCCGTTATGGAACCCAGCCTCGAAGACCTGGCGCGTGAACGGAGCGAAAGGTGCAACCCGGGATTCCCCTGGCGTCTCGTGGGGCTAATCGCCCTCTGCGTGGCGGTGGGCGGGCTCGGCTCCGCCGCCACGATGCCCGAGATCAAGGGCTGGTATACCGGCCTCAACAAGCCGTCCTTCAACCCACCCAACTGGGTCTTCGGACCGATGTGGTCGACGCTCTACGTCCTCATGGGCTGCACAGCGAGCGACGCTTGGGCGGACCGGTCGGCTCGCCGGACGTTCTTCATCATCCTGCTGGTGAATGCGCTCTGGTCCCTCCTCTTCTTCGGACTGCACCAGCCCGGCCTCGCGCTCATCGACATCCTAGCCTACCTGATCCTGCTCGCCCTCTGGATTCGCCAGCTCTGGCCGCAGCATCGCGGCTACGCCCTACTCCAGCTTCCGCACCTGCTCTGGGTCAGCTTCGCCACCGTGCTCAACGCGAGCATCTGGTGGCTCAATAAATAAAAAGGCCCCGGAAGCCGGGGCCTTCGTGACAGACTGACGCGCGCCTTAGTCGGCGAGCTTGGTCCAGCGGGCGTTGCCCTTCGAAGACTTCACCGCGGCTTCGATGAAGGCCATGCCGGTGACGCCATCGTCGATCGACGGGAAGTCGTAGCCATCCTTCGGGGCCTTGCGGCCTTCGAGACGATCAGTGATGGCTTCGGAGGCGGCGCGATAGATGTTCGCAAACGCTTCGATGAAAGCTTCGGGGTGACCAAACGGCGTGCGGCTATACTTCTTACAGGCGACTCCATTGTAGGAGTTGCCGCGACGGTGCGTCTGACGAGGCTGGTCGAGATACTTCACGATCAGCTCATTCGGATGCTCTTGGTGCCACTCGAGAGAAGCCAAGGTGCCGTAGACGCGGATGTTCAGGTTATTCTCGTCACCGGTGGAGATCTGCGAGGCATGCAGAACGCCCTTCGCACCGCCTTTGTAGCGGACGAGCATGTTGGCATCGTCATCAAGCAGGCGGCCAGGGATATAGGTGCTGAGGTCGGCGGCGATTTCTGCAATCTCGAGGCCGGTGACGTACTGGACGAGGTTCTCGGCGTGCGTACCGATATCGCCGACGCAATTCGAGACGCCGGAGCAGTTCGGGTCCATGCGCCAGTTGGCGATCTTCTGGATCTTGCCGGACTGCAGGGCGCCGATGGCGTAGCCCTGCGGGTATTCGACGAGGACCTTGTTGATCTTACCGAGTTTGCCGGCGGCCACGAAATCGCGGGCTTCCTTGACCATCGGGTAGCCAGTGTAGTTATGCAGCAGCGCGAAGACCAGGCCGCTCTTCTTGACGACAGCCTTGAGCTTCTTCGCTTCGGCGAGAGAGAACGCCAGAGGCTTCTCGCAGATCACGTGGATGCCGGCCTCGAGGAAGGCCTTGGCCACGGGGTAGTGCAGGTCGTTGCGCGCGACGATCGACACGAAGTCGATGCGGTCGCCCAGCGGGCGCTTGGCCTCGGCCTTGGCCATCTCGGCGTACGAAGCGTACACGCGAGCGGGATCGAGGCAAAGGTCCTGGCCGGAGAGGCGGGATTTCTCGGGGTCCGAGGAGAACGCGCCGGCGACGAGGTCGATTTTACCGTCGAGGGCCGCGGCCATGCGATGCACGCCGCCGATGAAGGCGCCGCGACCGCCGCCGACCATGCCCATGCGGAGTTTACGATTAAGGGATGCCATAGGTGTGTTGATCAGAGGGAGACGGGCTTGCCGGACTTGGCCGACGCGTAGATGGCGTCGATGACCTGCATGAGGCGGTAGGCCTGCTCAGGCGTATTCAGCGGCTTCGCGCGGCCTTCGATGGCCTCGATGAAGTTCGCGGCGGAAGCGATACGGCCCATGTCTTCGCACGCGGGCGTGACGATGGAGCGGTTCACGCTGTTGCCGTTTTCCTGGACGTAGAGCTCGCAGGTATCGATCGCGGTGTTGTCGAGGCCGTCGATGCCGAAGAGGCGCTCGACCTTGCCGCCGGCCTTGGTGCCTTGGAAGACCACGGAGACTTCCTCGCGTTTGATCATCTCAGCCCACGAGACCTGCAGGGTCAGCACCTGGCCGGTCTTGAAGGTGACGAAGCCATGCGCGGCGTTCTCGACGTCGGTGACGCCGCCGACACGGTCCGGAATGCCCCACGGTCCCTTGAAGGACTTGTCTTCGATGAAATCGTTGAAGGTCTGGCCGAGGACATGCGCCGGTTCAGGATAACCCATGAAATACATCGCAAGGTCGACCATGTGCAGAAGGTCGATGAGCGGGCCGCCGCCGGAGAGCTCCTTGGTGGTGAACCAACCGCCGAAGCCCGGGATGCCGGTGCGGCGGATCCACTTCGCCTGCGCGGAGTTGATCTTACCGACCTGGCCCTGCTCGACGTACTTGATCATCGCCTGCGACTCAGGGCGGGCGCGGTTGTTGAAATTGAACATCACGTGCTTACCCGACTTCTTGGAAGCGGCGGTGATTTCGAGGACCTCGGGGGCGCTGAGCGCCGGGGGCTTCTCGCAGAATACGTGCTTGCCGGCGTTAAGGCACTGGATGGCGAGCGCGGCGTGGAACTTGTTCGGAACGATGACGCTGACGGCGTCGAGGTCCT
>Ga0194048_10000365_pt1 | contig 21671 bp, 23 predicted proteins | sample JunL225m_MetaG_FD_161685 | JGI IMG/M metagenome (GOLD analysis project Ga0194048, IMG submission 161685) | Anoxic zone freshwater microbial communities from boreal shield lake in IISD Experimental Lakes Area, Ontario, Canada - Jun2016-L222-5m | ecosystem: Environmental > Aquatic > Freshwater >...
GACTACATTATTAATAGCTATATAATTAGATATAGCACAATTTACAGCTTCATTCAATCTATTGTATAATAATAACTCTGCCCTGTATAAATTAAAATTATAATTAAAACCGTTTTTTATACACTCTTCAATTTCTTCTATTACAGAATCAGGAAATTTTGAATGACAATATTTTCCAAATATAAACCAATCAGTCCACTCTGTATAAATTGCTTTGCCTGAGGAATTTTCTTCAGATTTTTTCATTATTTCATGAAGACTTTTGTGATCTGGAAATAAATTAGTGTATACAAATATTTTAGGATATATTTCTTTATATGTTAAATCTAGGCTCTGCATCGAAAAAATTATTCTTCTAGCGAATAAAAATTAGTATACGAATATTTAGATCCTGTTATTATAGGATTTGTATAATGTGATTTTAATGAATCAAAAAAAATAACCATTCCTTTTCTTGGAACTAAAGTCATTAATTTATTTAATAATAAATCTTTATTTTCACAAAATATTAATTCTCCACCAGTAAAATCTTGATTTAAATAAGTAACAGAACTTATATCTACTCTTTTTTTATCAAGCGTTTGAACATATATGTCTTCTGGAGCCCAATCGGCGTGTAAGCCTATATATTGCCCTTGTGTATATCGAGTTACAGATCCACTTGTATATTGGGATATTTTTCTTTTATAATGCTCCTCTAAGGTTCTAGTGAGCTTTTCGTTAATCGCATCTGTTATTGCCCTATGGATATAATCTCTAGGTATTTGATAGCTAAATAAATTTGGATTATTTGGGGCACAATCAAACGGAGCGTCATTAAAAGATTCAATTAAAAGATCGAGGTCTTTTTCATCAATAAAGTCTTCTATTATTAAAGTAGAGTATGTCATTATAACGTCTCCCATCTTAAATACTTTCTATAATCATTAATAGGAAATATATTTGGATCAACCCACCAATCCTCATGCAATTCTCTTACTACAAGAGTGTAACCTAAGGAATCTAAAATTTCTCTCTGTGCATCGCGCATTCCAGTATTTCTAAAATACATGTTAGAATCGTGCTCAAATGTTATTACCGAAAATCTATATTGAGTTAAAGGTAGTGATATCAAACCCATTAGTGTCAAATAATGATTACCAAAAGGTCTACCATCATGTTGATACCCAGCATCGATATCTACTTGTAAGTAATCTATTTGTTTTGGAAAATTATTCTCTTCAAAATAATTTATATAATTAAATTGTAAAGCGTCTCCGTAACAAGGGTTTTTTCTATTAGAAATAAATTCATTTCTTCTATCATCTAAAATCTCAAAAGAAACACCACTCCACCCGTATGTATTTTCCAAATAATAAGTATTGCTTCCTAACTTAGAATCAAAAGCTCCAAGTTCAACATAGTATCCATTTCTTTTTTCTTTAAAAAGATTTAGGACAAAAGACTCTTGAGAGCTGTTTCCTCTATAAAGACTTGGTCTATCATTTGGATTCATTTGTATTCCTTTAATTTATTGGATAATGAACGGATATATACTCTATAGCTTCTTCTATATTGTCTACTATTTTTGTAGCCATATATTTCATGTATACTCGCTCTTTATATTCTTCGTTACATATGACTACGACTGGTTGTCCGTGTATTTTAGCCCAAGCCATTTCAAAATCAGTTCCTATATATGCCCTATCTTGTAGCATATATTCTACTAATATGATATCAGACTTCTTCTGCATAAAAAGATTTTTATGGGCTATCTCTTCTGGAGACATAGTATATTCTTCCGGAATTAAAGTTGGATCAAAAACATTATATCCTCTTTGATTTAAAGAAAAAGTAGCTTCTTCTCTCCAGCTTTTAGCGTAGCTGCCTACGTAATCCATTGCTCCTGATAGAAATACGGTTATGCTCATACCGGCCAACAATATTCTAAGTCAATTGGTTCATTGAAGAATTGAGAATAATAATTATAATCTTTTCTTAAAAGATTTGATCTATGAGACCTATGAAAATCTTCTTCTCCATACCATGGTGGCATAATAATTTCATCCTTATTCACTTCTTCAAAACACATAGTATTTTTATAACCGCGATTCATCCACTCCGCTATAGTGTGGTTTTGGTATATCTTTAATGCTTCTTCATAACCAGTCCACATGCGAGTGACTGGATGGTTGCGCCAGCCTTTCGTAGGCGTTCTGTCGAGTAATATATTAAGAACTTGAAATGTTTCAACACGTTGTTTTCCTAACCGTCTATAATCCAATACTTGAACTGATTTAACCATATCTGGATATGGCATGAATGTTTGCATTAGCTTTCCTTTTTAAATTCCTCAAATGTTTTATCACCTACACCAAAGTACTCTCTAGCTAAACCAGATTTTACAATAGCTTCGTTTAAACATTCTCCTGCTTCGTTCCATACTCTAGCAAGAATTCTTCCGTATTTTTCGTTTTTATCAATAATTGTTTCTATCTTAACCTTATGGTTAGCAGCCGTTAACCATTGATCGGTAAATTCTTTTGCTGCAAGGCCCATTTTCTTTTCTTCAAGATTGGTAGTACGGCTTTCTGGTGTATTTACCCCATAAAGTCTTACGCTCTTTGGACCAAATTTTACTTCAAATCCAAGGTCTACTACAATCTTGAACGTATCTCCGTCAACTACCTTAACTACTTCTGCGTTGTATAAATATACATTAAATTTATCTGTCATCTTAATCTCTTTCTATTCCTATGTGATCACATGCTTTTCTAAATATTTCTCTACTTATAGGGAAATAGGAGTCTGCATGACTGACTCCTTGACCTGGTTTTGGCGTTGATGCATGCCAGCTGTGGCCTATAGAAACGCTTCCGTCGTACACTACATTATACCCTAAATGTCTAGCAAAATACGAGCACCAAGTTTCCTCATAATAATGTGGTGTGGGAAGAAAGGCCCCTATTGCATCAGGGTATATCTCCCTATACTTTTCATTATTAGTTAGGGCATTCCATACCTCTCTTCTGACGAAGTATGCAGAACCAGAAACGGTCACGCACTCTATGCGATCTCTATAAGCTGTATCTTGTGGATCCGGTTCTCTCCAGGCTCTATGCTTTGGCTCGGTATTAGTTCCTACTATACCGGCATGAGTGATAAACCCTTGTTCATCTCTTTGCTTTGGTCCAAGAATATGAATTTCAGGATTCTCGTCAAAGATCTGTTGTATTTTATAAACATCTGAGCTTGTCATCCAGATGTCCCCATTTAGTACGGCTACTATATCTGAAGATGTTTTACTAGCCATATAATTTATAGCTGCAGAGTATCCTATATTTTTTCTAATATAAGTTCTATCTATTAAGTATCTTTCTTCATTATCCCTAAGCCATGGAATAAAATCATCCGTTGATTCATTATCCATTACGTGAAGAGTCCATACTTTTTCTACTGAGTCTAAATCAGAATGCAATACATCCAGCATTCTTTGTAGAAGTGGTCTTGTATTGTAGTTAACCACACAAAGATCTATCATTTTATCTTTCCTACTGTCATATTAAATGCTTCTGACGGATTAATTCCCATATCTAAATAACAGTTAAATTTTTCATTTGCTGCAGATATTTTTTCTTTTTCAAAGAATTCTATAAGCCTATTTCCATATTGTATAAAATCAGCTTTTGGTTGATCTTGATCATTAAAAGTTTTTCTTTTTGACAAAATAAAACAAACCAATAAAACGGTAGCAATAGAGGTTACTATTAAATTTTCACCATTCTTCTTCATAGTCCTCCTGGGCTTCACCTGAATAATGCGTATTATTGCACCACTCTTCTATCTGCAATGCTACATCCATCCAAGCTTGTGATTCATCGTCGTTCTGGCACGTTACAGACATGTCTGAGTATACCTGAATAATATGATTCATCACCTCTATATCAGCTACAAAAAGAGCTTGACCTGGCACAAGTTTAACGCTTACTTTTTTTCTATATGACTGCTTTTTAGTCATCTGTTTTTTTCTTTCTCTTGCTTGTTTTTTCTTCTTCGATAGATGGATCTATTGGATAGACGCAAAGATTATCCGTATCTGGCTCAAGTGTTACAAAAAGTACTATCTTATCCTGCTCAGAATAGCCTTCTGGAGGTGGACTCTCCGCTGCTATTTTCTTTGAAGAACAGCCATAGACTTGGCTATGGTTCTTGTACATAACTAAATAATTTAATTTAGACGCTGGCATTATATTCCCATCTCAACAGTGCTTACTCCGGCTTTGTGCAAAAAACTTTCTACATTTTTCCATTGAAAATAACTTTCATCTTTAATATAATACACTTCTTCTATTGTACTATTAGCTACAAGCTTAGCGCAAGAAAAGCATGGTGGTCCATTTACATATAACTTCTTAGGATTTGAACTGTAATCGGAATGCAGAAAAGCATTAGCCTCTGCATGAACTGCTATGCAATTATCGTAATTGGATCCGCTTGCAGACATCTCTTGGAACCTAGGGCAGCCACCTTCATCGCAGTGCTGAAAACCTCTTGGTCCGCCATTATATCCTATTCCCACTATGTGATCGTCTTTGTCTACTAGGACAGCTGCGTACTTCTTTTTGCCACATGTAGAAAATATATTGGCAGCAGAAAAACAAAGTTCTATATATTGTTTATCTTTTATTTTCAACATAGTTACACTAAAGACAATGACAATCCTGCTAGTAAAGTTACAACAAGAATCATTGCTATTACTCTTATTCTAACTTTATTTTCCTCGACGGCTTGAAGAACTATTTGAAGACTCACACTCCATGCCATCAAAAGTGTAAATAAAATTAAAAACAATATTTGTTTAAACATTGGATATATCTACCAATCTAGATATGGAAACAGGAAATAAAGGCTGAGCTAAAAGATAAATTGCACTGGCATACTTTTGTATTTCAACTTGAGAATCTTCTGCCAGTCTTTGATTTAAGAATAAACATACAGACTGTAAGCTGCAAGACCATCTATAAGTTACATACATAGAATATGCAGGGAGAAATAATCTAGCTTGTTCTGGGGCAACTCCGTATTCCATAGCAAGGTTATATAGAGCTTCACCTTTCTCGCAATAACCTACTAACTCACTGTGTAGTAAAGAGCCTATAAAGGGATCAGCTAATCCCATAGAACCTTGCTTTTTGTCTTCTGGAGCTAAACGCCATTCATCTGAATTGGGAATATAAAATTCAGGATCCATCGTTATATATCTTCTTGAAGATTCATTCCATGAATCCATAGTATGATCAGATCCTACAACATACTTCCAGTGTTGTCTAGCAACCATCAAAGGTGCCTTGAACTCGAATGTCATAAAAGCATGTCTAAAAGGTGACATATGATTTTCTCTAGCTAAATAGTCTAGCAATTTTGCATCTTTGGGAGTCATAGACTCTGCTTCTTTTGCAAAAGAAGCTCTTGCAGCGTTTACTACAGAAAGGTCAGAACCCATATAGTCTATTAACTTTACATATCCATGATCTAATACCTGTATAGCGCTATTGTCTTCCATGTCTGATACTAGCTCAGTAGTCATCATCATCTTCACTTTCTTCTTCTTCGTCATCATATGTATCAAATTCTAAATCTATACCATTTAAGTCTATCATATCATCAATAAAATCAATAGATAATTTATAAATTGTAGACAACATTTCTTGCATATCATCAGTAAGGTCTATTGGAGCTTCATTGATTATGCAAAGTATTATTGAATTTATTTCTTGGCTTAGTTCATTTAAAGCATTTAATAATAGTATGTTTTCTTTTATAGAAGAAAAAGTTTCTGATTTAACTACGGAATCAAAATCTTCTATATTAGAAAGTTTCATAATCTCAGCAAATGTTTTATTAAAATCATCTTCTTCATTCTTGCCTGACAAGACAATCTCCTATTTTTTAACGTTATCTTTTATTAACTTAATCTCGCATGAATCTGTTGTGCAGTATGACTCCCCAATAGCATCGGCTGCCATACCAGCATAGACACCAGAGAAATCTATTGGGAACAACTTCTTTTCTCCCTCTTCTTGATACTGTTCTTCTGTGATTTGAGTATAAGGCATCTGTGGGTAAGTAAAGTTTCCTGATGGAAGGAATGACACGGTCTTAAGCTGTCCATCGTACATATGTAACACAGTTCCAACATGTTCAGATTCTGTTTCTGGATCAAAAGAAATAGTTACCGAAACTGAGTTATCAGACCAATATCGTTGTGCAACTGCAGCTAAAGACATTTTCTCAAAAATTGTTACATCACGTTCAGCACGTTTTGCGTCAGACTTGATCGGGAAATAAACAACAGAAGTTGTATCTGGAGATTCAGCTGCCGGTTCAACTTTATAGTTAGCCATTGCAAATAAAGGGAGCATAGGATCGTCATTTGAGAACCTAATTGTTCTATTGAAGTATTTACCACCTGGAGTCCAGTGAACACCAGGAGATTCTCCGGCCAAAATTGAAACAGTTCCAGAAGGCTTTACTGTTGTCATCTTGATCGACTCACGAACTCCAAGCCATTCGGAATAGATATTATCATATCTTTGAACTGTCTTGTAGCCTTGATCCATCCACTCTCTTAAAACTGGCATACCGTTTGTGTCGGCAAAGTCTGCAACACCGGACATTGAAGCACCAATTCTACGATTTCTCTGCATGATTGCATTGGTTTCCTCCCAATGAGTTGGAAGAAGAGTTACGGTCTTAGCGTATAGGTACGCAAACTTTAGCGTACGCTTAAAATCTTCAAGAGATTCATGTCTACCTAAGTATGTTTCTACCAAAGTACAGCACTCGTATGACTCTAGGGATTGTTCTGCACATGGATTAAATCCGACAACTCTATGGTCTTTATTATTGATGGGATCGGCTAGACGACCGTATTTACGTGCCATGTCCATCCAGATTACTCCTGGTTCACCATTTCTAGCAATGCCATCTACTATAGGAGAAAGATCTTGACCTACTGATACTTCGACTGAGTTATTGGACATCCATCCCCAACCTGGATTTTCAGAATCATAAGAGTTTCTTTCGGGGAATACTTCAGAATTCTTTAAATTCAGGAAATCTTCATCATCAATGCGACCGATAAGAAGTTCAGCTGAACGTCTAACGTTACCCGACACAACGCAAACCCCAATAAGATTGCCTATGTCTGCAATATCTCTACGAGTTAGCTTCTCCCCACTACGTCCATCAAATATCTTTCTAATTGCGTTGTGCAATTTAATTAGAGGAGCTGGTCCTGAAGCAGTGCCGCCAAATGTTTGAATTGGACTACCTAATGGTCTAATTAATGAGTAGTCGAATTCAATTGTATTCTGCTCTGGCTTAAGGTAGGAGTTAATTAAATCTCCAGTTGCTCTTGCCCAGCTTTCTCTATCGTCAGCGATAATGTCTGTCGTTACTTTATCCACTGGTTTATACACAGTGAAATCTTTATCCGCACCCTTGTCATCAAAACCGACTCCAACTCCAAGCATCGACGCTTCCATAAGGAACATAAAAGGTTTAGATGGATTAGCTTTTGACATTTCTGCAGTGCTGACAAATGCACAGTTTTGAAGGGCTGCAGAGTTTTTATGTACATTAACAATCTTAGTGCCCATCATCCACAATCCACGTCCAGGTGGTGTCCACTTTAAGTTAAATAAGCGATCAAAAGCGTCTTTTGCGCTAGCTTGGGCCTTTACGTCATTCCATGGAAGACGACTTGACTTACAATGGTCTTTTTGCAAAGAATACATTCCATTAATTACTCGTTCACAAACATCAGCCCATGTTTCTTTTGTTCCATCTTCTTTTAATCTAGAATAAGTTCTTAAGAATGTTATTTCTCCTACTGAATTTCCAGCTGCATCCCTATAGCCAAAAGGTGCAATTCTACCCCTATATCCATCTATAAAATCATCTGTAAGTCTGAAGGAAAACATTGATGCGTTTTTACTTGAAGCAGATGTAATACCTATGGTGTCTTGAGGTGCTGTTATAATTTCCATTTTTCTCCTGTTATTTACTACTTATTAATTTTATATATTTTGGATTTAATTTTTGCAGTTCGAGTTGTTTTATCTTGAGAATTTGATCATATGAGTATACACTATAAATCTCTCTCTCAAAGAAGTATCCACTTCTCCAATTTAGTATTTTATTCAAAGAACTCTTGTGGTTAGTGAATATATTAGAGATGACAGCTCCACCGTATATTCTAACCAGATTTTGTAGTTTTGTGGTTATTTCTTTTCTATTAGAATCAGTAATAGCTCCACTGTTTTCAGCTTCTGCGTACAGCCAGTTTGAAGCTTGTCTAGTGAGAGGAGAGTAATCTATTGGATCTATGACTCCAATATCTAAAAGATTTTTTCTATTATTTTGAATTAGAATGTCTTTTTTAACTACATCTTGAAGAAGAGAAAACCAGTCTTTTTCCTTAAGCTGACCCCATGTTGTGCACCAGAATAAAATTAAGTGCACTGGGTCTGGTATTGTAGTCTTTTCGTACGTGGGAAGCAACATCGTGCATGCGATGATTCTCTTAATGTCTTCCTTAGAAAGATCTAGGTTTTTATTTTTTGCTTCAAGGTTTAACCACAATTGATTTATGTGCTTTGACCAATCACTATCACCAATGTAAACGTTGAGATATTTTTGAGCGGTGTCTATCGACAATATCCCCTGTTCGGTGACCTTTGTCAATTCCTGTAAAGACATATCCAATCCTCTTTATCTTTGTTAAAAGATGTAAAACTGCTGTATAAAAATTGAATCCCGTCCTAATCTATATAGGACGGGAGTTCAAATGTGTTGTGCCTATAGAGTATACCACAGGCTATGTTGTTTACCTTGTCGGGTTAATGACTTGTTTTATTAAACTTCTTTTTTCTAATATCTTTTTCCAATAAAAGATGAACAGTTAATCCTGTCCATATTATTATCGGCATTAAACTCTTTAAAGGCTTTTCAGTATTTCTCCAAAATGCCCTAGTTAAGGTTTCTGCTTTTTGTGTTTTTATCGCATAAGCATCATACGCTATGACACTAGCTAGAAGAAACGCCCATGCAATATTACCAGAAAGTTCATCTCCCTTTTCTAATACTATAGGATTAGAATAGTAACTAGAGAGCTTTTGCAGAGGCGACGCCTCGCCACTCTTGAATTTTGTTTTTGCCATAGTTATGATTATAATCAGTTGGGATTGTTTGTCCATAGGATTCTGGGAATATCTTAGCACTAGCTACACCCTGATAGTCGTCTGGTAAGAAGAATCCAAAGGATGCAGGAGCACCCTGAGCATCAGTTCTGCCGTACGAGTGGCCTGTGTTAGCAAATACAAGTGCAGAAGCTACACCCTTAAATCGATACTGACGAGTCTTATAGTCGTTTTCTCTTTCTATGTGTCCAAAGGTTGAAGGAAATGCTTTAGCTCCTGTGAGACCCTTGTATTCCATAGGGCGGAATCTTGAACCTGAGTAATGCGCACCATCTTGGAATGTTCCAGAAAGAGGATGGATATAGAGAGTATCGCCTGTTCCATTGAACAATTGAGACAAGAATACGTCACCAGGGAAGTATCCAGTACCTGGAGTATGATTTCTATCTGGGGCACCATCTAAGATATGGCTTGTACTGTACAGAGAGTAGTACGAATAGGTTCCAGAACCCTTAGCTTTGCCTGAAAGAGAGGTATATGGATTAACCATCCCTTTTGTGTTCTGACCCTTTAAAACTGGTCTTGGTCCTACGTAAAATGTAGCCATTTTATTCTCCTTATGCGAGTGTCATCGTGTATGTATATAGTAAAATAGATTTTGTTTTTTTTAATCTTTAATTATACTTAATTATTAAGTCGGAAAGAACTGGTGAAGTTCCATCTCCTAATTGATTTAAAGTTACCTCTATCCAAACAGAAGTTGATCCATTTGGATTTTCTTCAGTATATATTCCAGAATCCTTATAGATTACTCTATAGCTAAAAGCTGTTGGGATTAATTCTTCTGGCACATTATAGATCTTTGGTATAACGTCTGTTACTTCATATATTAAAGTATCTTGAGGAGCAGTAAATTTGACAATAGTTCTACCCGATGGCATAAAACTATCTGACCTTATATCTAAATCGGAAAGGCCATAAGTGTACACATATTTGCCATTTTCTTTAATATAGTTTCTTTGTCTCATATTTATTCTTAAGCCAGTAATATTTACCGGAGGTAAATAGAATCCAATAGGACCTGAATTAAGGATTACGTCACTGCCAGAAATAGACCAACCACCAGGAGGGACTTTTCCAATAGCTTCACTTACTCCATCGTATAGCTTATTAAAGTTAAGAGGACTCCAAGCATCTTGTGGTGTTAAAGTTGGATTTTGGGTAGAAGTATATTCAACCGAAACAATATCAACTCCAAATACAGGATAAGGAGTAAGGGCAACAAAGTTACTGTTATCATTACCACCATAAGAAGTCGGAACTTTTATGTATAAGTATGTTTGAGCATTTAGCCCTGTTGCACTATCTACTATTATATTTCTCTTCCAGAACTTATCAGAGCTGTCTAGAACAGAGTAGTAGACAGGTGTAGTATCAACAGTTGCACCTGGTTTATCTATGCTTACAAATACGTTGTCTACTTTAGACTCAAAAAAGTTTGGTACTACTTGGCCTATAAAGCTGTTGAAGAACTTTATTTTAGAATGTGAAGCTCCGTCTATTTTTGGAAGAGTGAGTATATTATGTATATAATCAAAACTTAAAATGTCAGAACTAGAAATAGCAAAATCAGTGTTTAACATTGAGACTGGGTCTAACTGAGAATAGTTGTGTATTGAAAGTTGCTTTTGCCCCGAAGCAGAACTTTCTATAGCGTTTAATCTGTCTTCTATATCGCCAATGGCTTGTGACATAAACAAGTGATCTTTAAGTACTCTCTCAAAAGCTTGTTTTAGTTTTTGATCTAAAATTCCAGACCTATTATATAATTGAACCAAGTCTTGATAATTTTGCTCTATTTTAAGATTAAAATCAGAACTATTAACTGGACCGTTATATTGGGTCGTGTTTTTTTCTGTATTTATATACTCTGACATAATAAGCCTATTGTCTTTCTAACCTATTGACCCTGTATATAGCTTTAGACAAGCGAGATGACAGGTAATCCATTGTTTGTACTTCTTTAATTTCTTCATAAACGGATGTTGTTTTCCATTTTGAATAAAAAGTTAAATCATCGACTAAACCGGAACTTAAAGATAAAACCCTAGATCCGGTCTTCTTTTAAAGAAGTAAAAGTATTATCAGATTCTTTATCTAGAATTAATTTTACCTTGTTCAATATATCTACATCAATATTTTCTAATTCATCAAAGATCCTATGGATATCTAGGTATATTTGGTCTGAAGCTAGATTTTCTTGATGACTCTTCCTAGGAGACCTATAGTAAGATCTGAATCTTCTAAAAAGAGGTTCTCTTATTTTTAAATTTTTAGTACCATCTGTATATGATGTAGGCATTAAATAAACTCCCAATTACTGTTATTCTTTATAGTAACTTATGTTGTGGTTGAAGAGGCATTATTTTGCAATAATGAGTCAGTGGCATCGGCAAAAGTCTGTGAATTTTTAAACTTAATTTTATAAGAATTCAAAACTGGTGTTTCTAATGGATTTGCTCCTCTTGCTAAATCTGCCCTTAACCTGATCTTACTGACCGCGGTAGGACTATTGGTAAAGTAAAATATTCTAGAATTTGACTTTATATTCTTTTTACTAAGAATTTCTTTATTGCCAAACACATTATCAATCGTAAAAACGTTGTCTGCTGAAGACCTATTGAATCTTAACTCAAGTGGGTCAACGTAAGTGTAATACTGACTATAGACAACTCCATAATTTAAGATTGAATATGAGTCCATTAACGAAATAGATCCATTTGCACTACCGGTGGCATCTATCGTTACTTTAATTCTATTTATTCCTTTTTGCAATCTCCACTCTATTGTATCATAATCTTTACCAGATGGAATAGAATGAGCTGTATCATTAATGAATAAACCAACATCCCAAGCTTGAGATTTTTGATCGTCTTTTACAAATCTGTGTGATGCAATAATGTCATTAGCGCAATACAAATTAAAATTTAATATTATACTTACGTTACTTAAATTTGGACCTTGAAAAAAAGATGAGTTTGGCGATATTTCAAAAGAAGGAATAGTATAAACTTGTCTTCTATCTAAGCCATTTAATATAGAATTCCATGTTGATAAGCCTGTGGATTCATTGTATATACTGTTAGAATAAGTAACATAGCTTCCTGTTACGTAATTTACGCCCTCTAATATATATGGACTATAAGGGCTATCAAATTGAGGAATTGTCGCAATTCTGTAAATTGGAACACCTGAATATATTGACTGAGTTGGGTTTTCTTCATTTATATTGGAGGTTTGAGTAGAAAGTGATAATGGAATTTTAGCTATATCTTTTCTTTCATCTGTAACAGAATCTAATATTCTTAATGTATTAACGTTAGATCCTTTTAAATTTACGGTAGAAGAAAATGAACTATTAACATCAAAAGGTTTAGCTATTGGTATCCAGTTATAATCTAATATAGATACTTCGTTACCTTTATCTTCTGCTATGAAATAATTTATTGAACCATTTGTAGCGTTAGTCTCTTCTGCAGTTAACGTTACGGCATCTATTACTAGATTTTTATTGTCCCCAGTAGCTAAGGATATTGGCTCTGTAATTAAAGATGCAGATTTATCATAGTATTGTCCACTGATGTTTATATCCCTAATTCCAAATCTATATTTATATTTTTTAGCAGATGACTGTTCAATGTAATCTGGATCTGTTTTAAGCAAAATTAAATCTATTGAAGATACTATTCCTGATGTAAAATCAAATGAAAAAGTATCATAATCAAACGTAGATTTTTTGGATTTTACTTCAGACTGAGTTCCGTTTGAATAATTTACCTTAACATAGATATCAGTTGGTGAAACTGTATTTAGTCTACCTTCTATTTTGGAGATAGAAGTCATATTAGATATGGGAATATTTATAGTTAAGGCAACAACTCCAATAGCGTTAAAATCAAAAACTTGATACCATTCGGTATTGGAAAGACCATCAAAAACTGAACCAAAAAATGAAGAATTATCAAATGGTTTATTTGAATCTATTACTTGCCTATTGAAAGAAAGTGTATATCTAGGACTATTTGAAGTAACTATATCCGTAGAAAGTAAATCAAATACAGCTGAGTTGAGCTTTGGTAATGTTACTTTTTTATTTATAGTATCAAGATAAATAGAAGAAAGATTATAATCTATATTTTTTCCATTAGAAAAGTTATCAGTTATCGACGCATAGAAACCATCAGAATTTTGATTAGAATAAATATGATCATCTATTTTAGATTCTAATTCTGCTCTTCTTTTTTTAAGGTTATCAATTCTATTATTTAAAGCATTGATAACATCAAACATCTGTTCTGAATTTTCAAAAATAGAATCATAAAGATTTTCTATATTCAATAGAGCATGCGCCATTCTTTCGTTTATAAGATCTACATTGCTATATGCAGTAGATCTAAACAATTCCGGCCTTAAAGGTATAGGGCTGCCTGGTTCGTAATTGGAAAAATACTTAGAGAATAAGTCTAAAAGATCTTTCTCTGTTGGCTTATACCCAGCAGCAAAAAAGTTTTTGTAAACGGTATCTAAAAATTTCTTTTTTTGTATGGAGCTTATTGTCATACCTGTTCAACCTTTGCAGATAATTTATATGAATGTATAATAGGTGATATGTTAGAGTTAGTTGGTTTATTTAATTCTATTTTTACTCTTATTTTTCTAATTTCTCTTGGAACTTTAGGATAGTTAAAATATGATACTCCTGGTATGCGAACTGATCCTTCTACATTTTCGTTAAAAGAAAGTATTTCTGGTGTACCTGAAAAAGGATTTTCTACTGGAGAAATAGAAATCCAATTATTTCCATCATCTGCAGATATATAATATCTTATATTATTAATATCACCAATATTAGAACTGCCAGTAACTTTATTTGAAGTTTCTGAACTTATCATTAATGTTTTTAAATTATAAGGAAATTCAAAAGATTTTGAAACTATTTCTCCTACATTTGAATATGTATTATAATATGGTTGAATAGAATTAATTGATATTGTCCATTTTTTTGCATTATAAAGTTCATATTGTTTTTGTACATTTATTAGTTTATTAAATTTTTGATTTTGAATATCTGCATCTACTTGTTCTGTTCTTAAATTTAAAAAGTTTATTGGCTTCCAATAATTGGTGACAAACTTACCTTGAATAAATCTTATGGTACTCTCTGCATCCGTGACACTGTCATGTAACTTAGCATTTTGTATAGACAAAGTTGGAAGATATGTGGTGTCTACCTGTTCCTTTGTGTGATCTCCATAAAATCCAACTTCGTGGCCTTGGTAATAAACATCAAATGTATTTGGAGTCGCCCATGCTTGACCCGGTATCGGTGTTGCATGATTTAAATATTGACTATATTTAACAACTTGCTTAGGAGATATATCATGAGGCAACACTGCACTAACGCTTACTTGTTTTGTTGATTCATTGGTATTTAATTTAAATATGTTAGGAGTTTTAATACTTGGTATTATGTCTGATAAATTATAAGAAACATTTTCATATCCAGTTGACGCTAAAATTTCTGGATTAAACCTACTCTGATCTTTAAATTGAACTGGAGAAGTAGCGGAAGGTTTCCAGTACAAATGCTTCACCTTTACATCATTGTAAGATTTTTGTTTAAAATAAACTTTAATAAATTTTGTTTTAATTTCTGGAAAATCAATGACACATTCTTCATAGTTGTAATTTTTCATTGATTCTATTGTTTGAGGAACAATTGTATTACCTATAAAAATTGAATTAGAAATTAAATCTACTACTTCATTGGTATCTGAGTTAACTGCAATTATCTTAATTATTTCAATTTCCGGATAAAGCATTTCTGCTTGACCAAAAAATGGAACTATTGTTAGAGTATTCATTTTTTGTGCTCGTTCAGATTCAATAATGAGTGTTAAGTTTAAGCTTTCATCCAAAGAGTGATCTGCCCAAGATGAGTATTGAATAACATCTTGATTATTTATTTTTAATTGTTGACTGTACAGGAATTCAAATTGTTTTGCACCGCGTGCTTCTCTCTCGGTGGCAGGTATATTAATAGCTTCATACTCAAAATAAGTATCAGGTATGTCATCTATTGTATTGCCAATTAAACCAAGTCTAGGATCTTTTTCAAAATAATACTTAGTATTTGTGTCTACGTTATCTGTATTAAAGATAGCATGATTGTTGCCAATAAGACCATTTGAATCATTTTTATCAATCGAAACAGAATTGATAATCCAAGGTATAGTGCTAATTATAGGCAATTTTGCCGATCCATCTTTTACAAGAGCCATTCTATTTGATTCAATTTTATTAATATCTACAAAATCTAAATTATCAAAAGAATCACCCATATAATATAAGTCGTTACCTGGGCTATTCGAATACATTTGCAGTATAGATACTTTGGATTTAATTCTATTAGTAAAACTTATCTCTTTATCTATCTCTGTATTAAATAAATTATACGTACTTACTATTTGAGCACTTTGGTAATCTAATTGCTTAGCGATAATATTTAAGTCTGATGCAATGCTGTTTACAAATTGATTAAACTTAGAGGATACAGATGGTTCTCCGCTTTATGTATGGGTCATATTTAGATATCTGTGATCCAGAGTATCTATTAATATCTGATATGAGTTTATTGTATTGTTCTGACATTTGTTGATATGTGGAGAATTCATTCTTATTATACTTGGATATAAAAGATTGTATATTCTTAACCAATTGGTCATAAAATACTGTATTAAAAGATAATTGAGCCATATTATATTCCTAACATTTTTTCAGAAAATGAATCTAAATTATTTAATTTCATCTTTACAATAACATTATCTACTGATCCAGGTGAAAACAGGTTGTTGTAATTATTTCTAATTATTAATCTAAATCTTATTTTATTATTAATATAATTATATATAACATTAAAAGGTTGAAGAATTTGTTTATTAAAAATAATATTTTTTCCATTTTGATAAAATAACACTTGATTTGTTTCATAGAATGCAGTTTTTTCAAAATTTCCTTTTATATAATTTGTTAAATTAACTGCATAAGTCCCATCCGAAAATTTTACTTTTATAGGACTGTATGAATTGTTACTCAATGCGTTTATAGTGCCCATTCCAGATGTATATGAAGCAGATGTATATTGTTCATAATCTATATATGGCAGCTGAGATATAGTAACTGAATTATTTGAATCTGTTTTTACAAAATATTCACCCTGTGAAACACCTGAAGAAATTGTAGATATTGGAGTATCTGAATATAATGATGTTATATCTATATAATCTTGTGAGTAATTATTGTTATCAAAATCATATTCAGAAACATAAATATTATTTTCGTTAAAGTTAGGTATGAATATAGAAGAATTAGATACGTTAACTGAATATTCAGTGGGATTTAATAAAACACCATTTTCATATACTCTTAAAGATATCGATCTAGGGTGAAATCTCAATACAGCGGTTCTGCTAATCTTATTGACAAATAGTACTTCTGAGGATATCTTATCTGAGTCATATGGTATGATTGGTATCCAATCATTTTCTTGCGTTGGATTTTCTTTTAACGAAAAAGAAAGCTCGTAAGAATTTGCATTAGTTAAATCTTTGAGGTTGTTGTTAACTGAATTAGAATTTTTATCTACATTAACTTTTGCCTTTAATGCTAATATTTTTCCATTAACTGGAATCTTTTTGCTAATAAATATAGCCTTATTATTATAATCAGCTTCTTGCAATGAGGAAAATATTGTTTTACAAAATTGTATTGATTTTAAAGAAAAATTATACTGATAAGAATTAACTTGATCTTGAGTTCCTAAAATTGCTCCATTATTTTCAAAGTTAAGACCAGGAATAATAGCTTCTGAGTTTCCTGATAATAAAGAATCTCTTGAATTTACATTTGACTGTGGTAAAAATCCAGAATTATTCATAGAAGAAATCATTCCATGAGTAGGTGCAGACCTTGAATCTGCAAACATAGTGTTGTTTATTAGATTAAATCTTGGACCAAGGAAATGAAGAACTACAGATTCTGCCATTCTAGAAAGAATACTTGTATTTTTCATACCATTTTCTATATCTATCTCTTCTTTAGATATGTTAGTATCTCTTATACTAGAGTATACGGTGCCCTCTTTTATGGATGATTCTATTGGATATTTATAAGTGTAATATTCACTATATAAATATTCATTTCTTTTTGCCTCATCAATTGATGTATTTTTTCTAAAAAAACTTAATACTAAATCTTGAAAAATATTATGATCATTACTCTTAAATTTTCTATTTTGCATTATGACTTGATGTAACGCTCTTGCGGTAGTTTCGTTATTTGAAGCTACTTGTTCGCTTCTAGTATATGTATCTTGATTTAATATTAAGATTACTTTTTTTACTCTAGATAACGGAAAAGGTATATCCACGTTAGAGGACAGGCTAATTGGACCATTCAATAATTTCTTTAAAGTAAATCCAGAACCAGGAATTGAACTATTGGAAGATTGTTGATCGGCATTTAATACTGAAGATTCTATAGCTACTTGCATTAAACTTAATCCATCTGAAAGATTAGGTGATATTTTAATTGAATCCATTTCAGTGTTTTTATTTAGTTCAAATTCTAGTATCGTTTTTGCGCCCAATAAATAAGAATAGTCATATGATATATACTTTTCTATGTCAACAGGAAGGGAACTCAGTATTATTGGAGATTTGACAGATACGCTCCAAACTTTAGAATGTTGGGCGTCAAATAAGTTTTCCACATTAGAAGAAGACGATACGCATTGAGCATAATTAGTTTTTATAGTCGATGAATTGATTAAGCCTACAGCATTAACATACTGGATCGAATCGCCTATCTTGAACTTACAGCTTGATGCATCAACTTGACCACCACCTGATATATTGCTGGGAAGTGTTGTTCCATCTCTGTCCACATAAGGAACTACTGTTGGATCATACTCATTTGACCCAAGCATATTGTCAAAGTTTTCTATATAAGAAAAATTAAATAAATCATCTTTTCCTGAAATGAAATTATAATTATCTATAAAATTTTCTAAATAACTTATATCTTGTTCCAATTTAGATATTCTAGCTAACATGGTATCAGTCAAAGAGTTAGCCAGTATGCTAACACCATTACTGGCTTGAAAATATCTACTAAATCTAAGATCTAAATCTCTAAATAAATCTACTAAATTTTCAGCGCTAATCGTACTAAGTGGCTTAATGGATACTGGAGCATAGTCTGCTCCACCTTGAAAATTGGAAACTGTTTTAACAAGTTCTGAGAATTGAGCTTTGTCAGCTTTTACATTTTTTATTAAAGAACCTACAGTTTGCCTAGACTTTGTTGCAAACGTTGTTATTGTATTTGGAAGATAATTTAACATATTAAGCCTTTCCCCAATCAACGCCATCCATGTCTTGTAGCTTATAGGCTACACCAGCAGTCAGGTTTCTCTCTATTATACTATATATTTCTTCTGGATTTTCAAAATTATTAATAACTTCTTTAGGAAGTCTTATTATTATGAAACCGCCCTTAGGGTACGAGTGTTGTAATGGAGGATATATATCCCAAAAAGATAAAGATTCTTTTATATCTTTTAACAATTTGTTAATCCCAAGATCTCCGTATACTCCAGCAGATGTAGAATCTGAAGCCTTAACTCCGCCACCCCTAATCCTCATATCTTGCAATGTTATATCATTTGACTTAAAATTGTTAATAACATGAATGACAGCAATGGGGAGGGCAAATGGGTCAAAGTTTACAGAATCATATGGATCAAAAATTGAATTATCATACGTAAAATCTATTGGTGTATCATAGTTATATTCTTCAAATAACTTCCAAGTATAACTAGAAGTATTACTTGTCCTATATTCTATTTTAGTTGGTTTAATATAGATATAAAGAGGTTTATCTGATTCTATGATATCTTTATTTAAAAATGGATTTAGAGGTATTGGATTACCATTTATTTGTTTTAAAGGTATACCATTAGATACAACCGTATAATCAACGCTAATTAAAGCTGGATTAGATGGGATTATTGTATCTTTAAAATCTATTATTCCGGTATTGCAATCTATATTTTTTATAGATGCTGTTGGAATAATTTTCCAAACTTCATCCTCAGGTGCATCTTTTACTTTTATGGTTACCATTGATTTGATATATCCAACATCATTATATGATGGTTCATTAATTGACGCTATTGGAGTTGAGGAAAGTTGTATTTTTTTTGAAGAAATTATAGTTGGAACTTCTTCTGCTACATCTATGTAAGGTCTTCCAAGGAACTTAGACCATGGAATATTCTTCATTGACAAAGTTGAATATGTTGCTCTTAAAGTTTGTCTTTTATAAGCTTGAAGCCAACCAACCCATCCATAAGAAGGTTCTATGTAAAAATCTTTTACAAAAGAACCCGAAGATATATACAATGGCCATTGATTAAATTTAGAAGTTTTTTTCTCTACAGAATTAACTCTTATTTTAGTTGAATTTTTATACATTACTGAATATATTGGATAAGCTGCTTTCATGGGTATTGAAACAGGATTAATAGTAGTAGCTGTTCTTTGTCCAATGAAATCTGTAGAACTACCCATATTTCCGTCTGCATCGGTAGCTAATACTCCAATGTATATATTATTAGGACCTCTATTTTGATATTCTAAATAAGTTAATACTGAGCCTAAAAATTCTTTTGTTGAATTATCATAATAGCCATAAATATAACCACTTGTATCGGAAATTGAATTTGATAATATTAAAGATCCGTAATCTATATTTATTTCTTCATTGACACTTTGAGTTAAAGATATCTGTGCGGGTGATACTCCGACTGGTTTACCAGCTAAGGATGCAGACTCATTAGGTTGGCATAGCAATAAAAGTCCATCTAATACAGTTACAACGTTTTTAGAATTTTTTATAATAGAACCGTCTTGTTTTAACATCCAGTAGCTTGAGATTGATATAGGAGTAGTGTTTTGATAAATGCTATTTTGATAATTTAAAGCTGAAGTAGAAAGTTTTAAATTATTACCACTAATTACTGCAGATATACTAGATGTACTCGCTAGTGATCCACTAGTGCTTGTTACAGAAGTTATCACTGGAGAAGATGTTGTAAAAATTAAATTTTTATAATCTAATGTAAATGTAGTATTGTAAGTACTAGTTCCATCTACTGTTGTGAGTGCAAACGCTTTAGTGGAATTAAAATCTATAGTAGACAACGTAGCATCAGTGACCTGTTGTTCTGCATCATTTATATAAGATACTAGTATATCACTGACCTTATAGGCCGAATCTGTTACTTTTCTACCAGTTAAATCTATAGTTTTTGGAGAATTAACATTTATATCATTTTGTGTTCCTGTTATCTTAAAAGAAACAGAAAATGGTTTAGAAAAAGTTTCTAATGGTTTATCTTCTGGTGTTATAGCTGGAGTTTGATCGTATGATAGTCCAAAAGATATTTCTTTTATAGAATAGCCTTCAGCTTTTGTTCCAAATATTCCACCAAGAGATCTTCCTTCTATGGTTATTCCTATCCATCGATAATCGGAATGTAATTTATTTACATTAAATTCTCTAGCGTTCTTAAAGAATAAAGTATCTCCATGAATGTTGTGAAATTTAGATCCATCTGGTTTATCGTTTCCCTTTGCTTTATATGCTTTGATCGATATTACTTTAATGCCATCATATGAGCTTGCTCCATCAAAATCTCCAGGAGTTATTTTTATAGAAGTAAGCTTTGCATTTGATGTCGTTGAATTAGTTTCTGTATTGTATTCTTTTGGTATTCTTACATATATAGTGTCTCTAATTGTTCCTTTTGGACCGTCTTTTTTAGATCCACTAAAACTAATTCTTCTATAACTTTTATCAGAAGTTGATAACTCTGATATTTCAGGATTATGATGTTCTGCTATATATTTGATTACTTCTGGATCTTGTTTTTTTATTTTGACAACAGCTGCATCAAAAACTTTTCTGTTATTCTTGTATAGATCTTTCCATACCCTTATGAGGTAGGATTTAGTTTCACTGTCTACTCCTCCGTCTGAATATATCTCATCTTTTTCTTTTTGGAATATAGACATAAATGATTTTGTTTGCGCGCCAAATTTTCCATCTATTTTAATTCCTTTAATAGATGCTATTCCAGAATATGCCAAAGTATATTGTATATATTTTATATATTCTCCGTCTTTTCTATCTTCAGGATCGGTGCCATATTGAAGATAGTATTTATTTATATTTATATCGCCACTATAAAAAAAGTTGTTTTTTGGAGTACTGATTCTTAAAGCAGACGGCAAATCTCTTATCACTTCATTATCGTCTACGTCTACAGAGGAATAACCATCTACTGGATATGCTACTGCGTCTGGT
>Ga0194048_10000367_pt1 | contig 21585 bp, 32 predicted proteins | sample JunL225m_MetaG_FD_161685 | JGI IMG/M metagenome (GOLD analysis project Ga0194048, IMG submission 161685) | Anoxic zone freshwater microbial communities from boreal shield lake in IISD Experimental Lakes Area, Ontario, Canada - Jun2016-L222-5m | ecosystem: Environmental > Aquatic > Freshwater >...
GCACATATATTTATATATGGGCTAAATGCTTAATAAATATTACTAGTACAGTAGCTGACATAACATTTAAAAGGAACTAAAAAATGACATACACTACCCACAACAATCATTTTCAATTTGGCTGGGGAGACGGGGTGTACAATTTCGATGATCGAAAAGGTAATTATTGGATGAAATTTGGTCGTTGTGAATATATGCCAACTTCATTTAAATATGAATGCATTCGAGCTGCCAGATTAATATCAGAAAATGCCAAGAAGCCGGTGCTTGTATGTTTTAGTGGTGGGATCGACAGTGAAGTAGTGGTTCGTTCATTTCAAGAAGCTAACGTTGATTTTGAAATTGGAATAATGAATTTAGTCTATCGTGACAACACCAGTATTAACCAACATGACATTAGCTATGCGTTGGATTATGTAAAACAACATAATTTAAAACATACTATAGTCGATGTTGATTTTGAAGAATTTTTACGAGTCCACTTACTATATAATGCCAAAAAATACAAGTCAGAGTTTGTTGGAATTCTTCTGCATAGGGAAATGATTAAATTATTTCCCAATCATCATTGTGTACTGGGCGGGGGTGATATTGAGGTGCAGCGTCATAGATATAATGGACGACCAGAATTACCTGGTTTATATCTAGAAGAGGAAGAAATTTCAACTGCATTAATAGAGTCAGCTAGAGAAATAGGAAATGATGTTAGTCATAGATTCTTTATGCAAACACCAGAAATCATGTTGGCATGGATCTTAGATCCGGATATACAACATTGGATTAAATATGAAAAAGCATTGGCTAGTCCCTGGACTAATATGAATTACTTTGGAATCAAACCATATGCATTATATAGACACTGGCCAGATATGACTGTTAGACCAAAATATACTGGATTAGAAAAATTTTATGACTTATATCGAAGTAATGATCTTGATTCTGATATTAGAAAAATAGTGGAAGATGTTCAGGAATACGGAGAAACAGAAATTATCATTAATCTAGAAGATTTAATAGAACAATTGATGCCAAAATGAAATCAATTGTTCTTGTAAATCCAGTTAGATATAGTGGGTACGGATATGTCACAATGATCAAAAATATTTTTGACCATCTTGAAATTGTCGCCGTGTGGACCAGTAAAGATGCATATAATATTGCGACCAATGCAGCGATGCATCTGATAGATCACCATATAATTTATGAGAATGATTGGGATAAATTATTGTTTGACATTAACAAACATGATTTTTCTTGTTTTATTAATGGAGAAGATACAGGTTTTGTCTTGGCTGATCGTCTGCAATCACATTTTTTTCCTGATCACTGCAACGATATTGAAAAACAAATACACAGAATCAGTAAATTTAACTACCTAAGCTATTTGCGAGATCTTAATCTGGCTAGCACTAATCAATTTATATTGACATTAGATACTCTATCGCAATGCAAAAATAAAAAATTGGTGGTAAAGCCAACGAATGGCGCGGGCAACATTAATGTTCATATTGATCCAGACTATAGTATTATAAAGTCATTACTGGATACTGACATTGAATATATGGTTCAAGACTTTGTGAATGGACCAGAATACTGTATGGAAATATCTAGTTACCACGGCCGACATCGTTGTACTATGGCAAGTGTGTACAAGGGTGATTATCTAGTAGATAATATGTTTCCTTGGAGAGAAGAAAATGAGCTTGTAAGTCCAAACGATCCCAATATTAAAATATTATATGACTATGTAGTAACTATATTAGATGCACTTGGTATTAGACTAGGGTTAACGTGGACCCAAGTTAAAATGGATAAAGGAACTCCTCACCTAGTAGAAATTAATTTTAGGTCACAGGGCAGAGCTGTGGTAGGTCCAATTCATGCTGCTACCGGAAATAACTGGGCAATGGAAAGTCTAAAAAGCTATCTTCATCTTGCATCGTTTACTAAGCCAATGATGTATGATAAATTTGGAGATTTTAATAAAATATGTGTCAATAATTATACTGCTCGACATATAGATGAATTGGATTGGAGTCCAGTAGAAAATTTACAATCAACTAAATTCTGTGAAAAGTATCCTACGTTATTTCCGGGAATCGTTCCTGTGTCAAAAAATTTCCCGACTGTTATGGGAATGATAATGATTCAAAACAATAATTCTGAACAATATTATAAAGATTTAACAAAAATCAACGAATGGAAAGCCCGCGTGTGCGGTTAATATTATAGCGCATTGATGTCTCTATAAATACATCACAATGTGAGGAAATTATTAATGTTTATCAGCAACGACGACAACGTAGTATTAGACAGAACTGACAGTATGTACCCGTGTGAAGTTCATAAAATTACTAACGGGAAATTCACCGTTCCGAAAAACTCTACTGTGTACGGATTTTGCATCAGTGGTGAAATGAAAGTATCGGATACCAAAACAGTAGCACCAAATGAGTTCTTTTCAATCAATAGTAGATATAGTAGCAACACAATAATTGTTAATGGAGTTGGATTCTGTATCGTTAAATTTGGTTATCATGGGCAAAATGTGTTCGGTGGTCCAATTGAAAAACAAGGTCGTTTATGTTATATAGATCATTGTAGCGATAGTTTGTTAGTATACCCTCCACGAATGGGTGATCCATCATTAAGCTCGTTACATTTTCCCCCTGGAATTGTGCAAACATTTCATACTCATCCTTCTTTTAGATTGGGCATTGTCGCAAGCGGTAAGGGTTATGCACAGTCCCCAACTTACAAACATGATCTAACTGTTGGGGCAGTATTTTGTATGGAAGAGCAGGAAGTCCATCGTTTTGTTACTGAAGACAGCGGACTAATAGTTATATCATTCCACCCTGACGGCGATTGGGGTCCTACAGATCATGATCACACCTTACTTAATCGTACATACTTAACTCAACAGTCAGGTAAGTAATAAATATAATATCGGAGAACTATTATGACAACTACACGAAGAATATTTGTAAGACCAGACATTGCTATTCCATGGTATCATGAAATCGCAGGAACTTTACCAACTCAATTAAATTTTACTAACCAATTAAATGTGGCATATGTCGCCACTGGTAAACTGATTGAAAGAGTAATTTCTGTTACTCCTACGGTGTATACTGTAACAATAGAATGGGATAGTATCGAATCAATGAATGAACACTATGCCGATCCTATTACCATAGCTCATTTTGCAGAAAGAGATGCGTATAATGAAAGTAATGGAATTACTAATTCTGTATCAGTGTACTAAAGATTATATTTCCAACAGATCAAATACTATAAAAATTAAATCGTTATCACTACTGTTGGTATAACTATGCCAACTTTTGTGATCGAATAGTACTACGCTGTTTTCTGCTATTACACTACCTGACTCTATTTCACATTGTGCAGGAATATCTAAGTATATTTGATATCGTTTTACTACGTCAAAGTATGCTGGATCACGATATAAATTACTGCCATCTCGATGTCTTCCTACTATTTTACCAGGATCAAGTCTATGAATGTACGTCCTTCCAAATCTAGTGTTATTTGCTATTTCAATTCTGAGGTTATCTAAGATATCTTGAATAGATTTAATGTTGTCTGAGTCATGTTGAATCCAATCTCCGTGATCCTTGTAATGTAACCATATGGTTTTCCCAGAAAGTTCTGTATTTCCAGACAATGACATTGATTGACCGGGAATCTCATGTGGCCCCCAAAAATCTGTTAGGTTATCAATACAAGTCCTAATGTAAGTAATTTCAGATGACGTCAATGATTTAATAATAGTCATAATGCTTTACTTGTATGCGTCATTTTCTGGAATAGTATTATACCATAACACTCTACGCCGCGGCGATCTGTTTAGTCTATACTCAGTGTTTAACATTTTGGTATCTAAAAAGTCTATCAGCAAACTTATCTTTGGTGTAGTGGCTGGATTTATAGCGTAATGCGTAGTGATATTATCTATCTCATATACATTTGGTAACTCTAATTTAAATAATCGTTCCTGGCTGACGAAATATGCATTGTCTATCAATAATGGAACTTGTATTCTTCTACCCACTAAATGGTAAAAACGAACGTCAGTATGTCTAATCAATGACTCAGCTGGCGCCAAGTAACTTATCTCACATGAAAATACTGTCATATTATTAAATGTTTCCCAAGACTTTAATTCATCCAAAATAGTAGCTATAGAGCTAAAGTCGAGGTCATCTAATTTCTGTATGTAGGCTACACCTTCAGTTATTGGTGGCGGGACTGATATCAAATAATTATTGTATTTGAGTGCCGGTTCATTACGTTTAAATCTATCTTCTTTATAATCAATGTTTGATGCAAAATCGCTAGCCTTGCTAATCATATCAATTGGCAATTGTCCTATTACTTTGCACCCTTCATAAAAAAACATTCTATCTATCGCAGTAATGGTAAAAATATTTTACATGGATCATATTCCCACCAGTTACCTGACACTCCGGTACCAAAGTCATAACTAGCCGGTGATTTATGATGATTATTATGCCATCCTTGGCCCCAGCAAAGGTAACCTAAAATAAAGTTATTTTGGCTATTATCCTTGGTATCAAAGTTCCTATAACTTAATTTAGTCTTTATGTGTCCGAATACATTGACTAGGTTGTCTTGTGTGCTTCCTATGAAGGTAACCAGACAAAAAGCGGTTAGCGCCAGTTGCCAGTCAAATATGGCGACTAGTAACGGTACCCCCCATAATATAACCAGACGATTTCTACTGAACCATACATGGTTCGGTTTACGTAATAAGTCAACCGCATATTTCAAATTAACGATATTATTGGCTTCTGTGATATTTTTGTACCATCCGATGAATGCATGCCACTTGCCATATACCACTGGACTGTGCAGATCCTGCTCGGTATCACTATACCTATGATGATACCCTCGGTGTAATGCTACCCAAAATATTGATGCACCCTGGCCTGCAAAAATGGCCAGAGATAAAATAATATTTTCTTTCCAAATAGGTAAGTTATGGGTCCTGTGACTGAATACTCTATGATAACCAACAGCAATACCAAGTCCACACACTAGTACCCACATGACAAACGTAAACCCTAGATAGTACAGTGGAATTACGCCCAATGCCAGTAGTATAATTGTCAAGGTCCCCAGGATAACACTGGGTACCCATTGAAACCAAAATGATGTGGATATAGTTGATAGGTATTTGTCTAGTTTATTCATAAATTTCCGCCTTGAGGTAATGAAGTTCGGTACTCCTGCTTCAAATAGTTACACCGAACAACACAGTCTTCGGATGATAGATATCGCTTGAATAATAATTCCCAGGCATTGGTGTAATAACACTTTTGTTTCGCTGGAACAAAATATTCATCAAAGTATCCATACCGTTCATCATTGTATTTACTCCAATGAAATCGGCGGAGTAGTCTGCTGTGTCGTTGGTTTGCCAAAGTATAAAATTTTAATCTACCATTAGCTTCGTTATGTTCTATGACCTTATCTAAAACGGGTCTTAGTAATTCATTATCGCCACTGCTACGATATACAGTATAGTACCAAGCCGGCTCCTCGACACTTTCATAAAATGATATCAATGACTTTACCTCGCCGTCATCATCTACATATCCATATGCGTGAAAATTATCTAGATCGCTCAAATAATTCGAACAAAAAATATCGTACAGTAATTTATTTCCGGGATTTTCTTTAGTAACACTTTTACCCAAGGTACTGGTACCCATGAATTTTTTAATATAAAACAGCGGTTTTACTTGTTCTATATGTTCACTTGATAATTTAACTACCGGCATACAACTCCCCAAATAATTTGATTTTTAATTCATCTATAAATATTCCGTCCAAACTGGTCACCAGTCGTTTCACATGACTCTTACCCAGAGTATTGTAGGTTTCACCATTGAACCCCATTAGTTGTTCGTATCCATGTGTTTTTTGTTTATCAATAATAGATGGCATGTACTCTTTTAGTATATCATTCTTGGAACTTACACTTGCCAGCTTATAGTTATATCGTTCTGTGATCAACCTTTGTATGCTTTCATTTTCCAAGTAATATCCCATCATTTCCGGTGTATAGGAAAACCACTCATTTACCAAAGGTATATTGTATTTGAGGCTAAAACGCATGGCACTGGCATCTTCATTTTCTCGAAAACAATAATACCAACTACTACCTGCCGAATTTACGTGCCGTCTAAGCAGCATCTCGCCACCCATTACTGCTGGCATTTTCATCTTTAATATATTGTAATACACAGACAAATATGCGATTTGCCGGCATTGTATGGATCCTGCTAATTCGTATGCTTCACCCGATCTGTAAAATTTCTTAACATCAAAGTCAATTACATCTAGTTTGAATCCAACATCATCAGCAATGCGGCATGCCATTTTATAGTCTTCTATATTGTAATCGTCGGTAAATTTAATGAATACAACTTTTGGTGCTGCGCCAATATGCTTAAAGGATCGCAGCACTATTTCACTATCAGTGCCGCCACTGAACATTACCGCAAAATCGTAATTGAAATCTTCAGCAACAAGTTCTGCTGTCCTGTACTGTTCTTCTAACCAATTACTGTTACGGTAATGATCATGATCAATACTACCAACATCAACTATAAACTTTTCGTAAGGGGTAGTCCTGTAGCCATATTCAACGTCACCTATAGTGTAGGTCAAATGATTGTTGTGTGTGAAATTCATATCACATGAGGTCAATCAAATTTTGGACAGTTTTAATCATTACAGTATCAGGTAATTCTATGTTGAATTGCTCTTCATAATAAAGTTGTAGTTCAATGATGTCTAAACTATCTAAGCCTAGTAGATTCAGACCATCATCTAGATTTACCGTAACTTTTTTGCCAAACAGTTTAAATACCGCATCTTGCAAAAACTCAATTTTTTCATGTTCTGTCATATTCAATAACCCATTGTGTTGTGTAATATATCGATTTCTTACCTATTGGTTTAAATCTTTTATAAATTTCCGGCCAATCTGTTGATAGTGCTGGACATTTACCTGCTGCAACTCTTTCAAAGTATATATAAAGGGCTCGATTGTATTCATTCACCGTGGACCATATATACTGATAATTTTTTGCTTCGTTAACCGCGAGAGGTAGTACATGTTTGCCGAGTAGGTATTGACATCGATATTCTGGAGTTACATACATTCGTGTCAACATAAGTGCAACATCGGTATCTAATTCGTACTCATTCCACCCTGCACTTGCTATGTACTTACCATCTATTGTAACGACATAATATTTTCCATGACCACGGTGATATCTACCGTGTTGTAATATGTAAAATAGGTTTCCTGGTTGACTGCTATAATCAGGATGATAGTTTTCTATAATAGAATCTTCTTCAATTTTCGAAAAGGAAAATTTTAGTAGGTCAACTATCTTTGTATTGGTTAAATCATTAAGTTCATGTATCTGCATCATTTTAATCTGAGGTATAATACGCAAGATCTCAAGTCATGCATGTATTTCAATCTCACATGTTACTATTATATAGTGTGTTACTGTTACTGTCAACTATTTTGATATCGTAATAGGATTATATTTGCTAAGGCTGATGTCTCCAGGATGTACACATCTAGCTCTAGGACAAATCAGGGACTCATTAAGCAAATTGAAATTTGAAATGTTCCCTAGTAATTGAGCATTGCATATTCCTGCGCTAACTTCACCGTTAGCGGATACGTATATACTTTCACTACCAGCAGTACATCGCCAATTATGAAAATAATGTAATCCTTCTGCCATAATTGTATTTGGGACAACGCGACTGATATCGCCATTCGAATAAACTGCTCTAATGTCCCATGATATACTTGAATCTAATTTGGTAGGATAGTTTTTAATAAAATCTAATTGATCAGATGTATATGAATACATATCTTTGGTAAATGAGTCTTGATCAAGTATAACTTTTGGAATAATAAATGGTTTGAATCGATCATCAACATCATTGACTATTTCCATTACTGTATCCCACATATCTGGATGACACATAAGATTAAACTGTATGTCTACCCCACCATCTTTTAAAAATTCACATAGCTGATTAATTTTTAATTTTTTGGAGTTGTAGTATTCTGGATGCAATGATAAAATTACTAGATGTGGCTGTTTAGGTAATGTTTGCCACCAGCCGACACTTCTGGCACCATTTGTTGTAACGATAATAGTAGCACTATCATGTAGTCGTTCAATTATGTTTGAGAATTTATTATGTAATGTAGGTTCGCCACCTGATATATTAACGACTAATCTCTTTTGAGTTTGCTGCTGTATAGTAATTAATTTATCGAGAAACAAGTCAATCTCACTATCATTCGGAAAAGATGGACTATTAGCGTATGCTCCAAGATTTAATGCCGAAGGACAGTAGGTACAATGCTGATTACAGAAATCAGTCAAGGTCCAATATACAAATATTTCATTGTTTAAATTTTTAATTTCTATCAGCTTTCTCATACTATCCTATATTTGGTGCCCCAGGCGAGACTCGAACTCGCACGGATTTCTCCACTAGTTCCTAAGACTAGCGTGTCTGCCATTCCACCACCAGGGCTTTACTCATTAGCTGCCTTTAAACAATATATTAGATATTCGTCCTCGGTCATCCATATCCATTTTGAGTACTGAGTATCACCATATCCAACCCACTGCTGATATCTACGCCCCCACCGTAACCATATTACGCAGTTACTTTGAGTACACCGATGTGGTAACCAAGCAAAACACTTATCATAAACTGGAAATCGGGGCATCCACACATCTTCCTGCATGGTGGGATACATGCTATTATCTAATGGCATTATTCGTTAACCGCCTTCAAACTTCTGAATCTATCAGCAGCGTAACTAGCAGCAAAACCATGTGGTTTAACACGAGGTTCTACATTACAAGTACCACGAATATATCCAATAGCTTGCGCGACTACATTAGAACTTTTGTACTCATCATCTGGGTTAATGTCAAGGTGAACTTCAACCTCGCGGTTTTCCAGAACTTCTGCTAGTTTAAGATACAGTTCACTTACCTTAAACACTTCAGTCATAAGCCTAGTGTTAGGTCGATCAACACGATCATAATCTCTTTCGCGAGTTACCTCACCAAACAGTTTACAACCATGTTTTCCATCTAAGTGAACAACGATAGCCGCTGTGTAGTCAGCATACCATTGCGTACCTTTTTTAACTCGTTCTGAGTCCACGCCAATATAAATTTTAGTGTCGGGACCTTGTCTATCTATGAACTCTTTGATTTGTGGTATGTTGAACTTCATTACGACCTCTCAGGTTAATTTGGCGGGCAAGGTAGGACTCGAACCTACAACCAACGGTTTTGGAGACCGCTATTCTGCCAATTGAACTACTTACCCATGTTAATACTATTTACTGTACTACTGGTACCTGTTTCTGGAATCGAACCAGAGACCTCCACCTTATCAAGATGATGCTCTAACCAGCTGAGCTAAACAGGTATTACTGTGGTGCGTCCGGAGAGATTCGAACTCCCAACAGCTGGTTTCGAAGACCAGAACTCTATCCAGTTGAGCTACGGACGCAATATATTTTTCAGGTGCCCCACTATCCCTTTTGTGGGGACTCACGGGATTGTCTCGTTAAACAAGTTTATACACCGACTTCAGCCATATTGTTTTGTCACGTAACAGCAGGTCACGTTAGACTGGCAGGGACTCTAACTTAACGTCTATCCTGAAACTTGGTAGTAGCGTAGAGATTCGAACTCTACCGTTGCAGCCCATCTGACCACTCTCCCGGGTTTATAAAACCCAGCCGCACAACCAGTGCTCGCTACTATTGTATGGCGGGTAGTGTTGGATTCGAACCAACGCACCGTTACCGATGACGGCTTAGCAAGCCGCTCCTTTAACCACTCAGGCAACTACCCATAAACTTTAAAACTTTGGCGGGCAGCAGAGGAGTCGAACCCCATCCCCATTACAGAGAACCTGGTTTTCAAGGCCAGTCGCAGGACCAACCCCGCTGCATTACTACCCATTAAAACTTTGGTACAGCTAAGGAGAATCGAACTCCTCTTACTAATTATTGGCGTCCCTACCCGGTGACGATCCGGGTTTGCCCGCGTGAAAGGCGAGTGTTCTAACCAACGTAAACTATAGGGACTTACTCGTGTATCCACTTATAAGTTCGCTTCTGTTTAATAAACCATATATTATTTTTAGGTATATTATATTCATCTGCTAAACCTTGAAGTGATTTATCTTTTCTATTATAAATTTCTAATGCTGTTTCTCTCGACAACAATCTTTTGTAATTTGCTGTTTCTTTATTAAATCCATTCACTGTGTTGTGCTCTTTTCTATACTTGCCAGCACAAATCCTCGAACAGAATTTTATTTCTGTTGTTGATACAATATCTCTAGTAAAAGATTTATTACAACAACTACATACATAATTATATTTTGGTTTATATTCATCATATAGTGTGTAATACTTACTTGTTTGGTAGGTTGTTTTTACATATTCAAACGCATATTGTAAATCATCTTTACGCAATACCTTTACTGTATATCCAAAACTTTCTGCCAATGCTGTTTTTCTATCAACTGATTCTTGTTTCTCGTATCCTTTAGTTTCAATAATAGTTTTATTGTCTCCTAATAGGAAATCTGGATAATATTTCAATCCTTCTTTTTCTAATAATCCCGGAAAACGTTGGAACTCTATATTATGATCAATGCTGTATATTACCCAGCATAATTCATATGTTGATCCACAATAGATACCTTTATAGTATCCTGACTTACTTCTTCCTGAACCCTGCCTGTATCCGCCCATAGTATAATCCTTGTTGATTATTTATGACTTAGACTAATAGACAGTATAAAACTTGGTGGAGTATACTGGGATCGAACCAGTCGTGCCACAAGGGCGCCAGATTTACAGTCTAGTGCATCACCATTGATGCTTCTACTCCATTATTTGTTATTAAGTAAACTTCTTAAGTGTAAGTATAGCACGATCACGCACCGTTTGTCTACCACGCCATTCTAAATTTAATTCTAATGTTGTTTTATTATCAATGTCATAGTCGGATACATTATTATGCCATGCTGAACTAATTATCCATCCGCCGCATTTTATGATTCCGGATGATTGGTTTAGTAGTTTACCCGCTGTCGTAAGTGATTCAACAGATGTCATTAATTCATTCTTCCAAAAACTATTTTCGCCTGGTTTTTTAATAACAGTATATCCATATTTTTCTGGATCACGCTCCAGTGGACTTATTAACGTTGATTCTTTTTCAACATCATTATAACTATAAATTCCAAGGCTACTGAAATTCCATGATCTAAACAATTGAGGATTAGCTTTACAAAAATCAAAGGTTTTATACATATCATCTATTGTATCGCCTGGCAATCCTACTATAAATCCTGCGTTTAATTTAACTTGACCAGTGCTAGTTAACTCTGTAAGAGAATGTAATACCTTATCAATATTCATTCCTTTATTCATTGCTCGCCTAGCGACATTGTTCATACTCTCTATGCCAACAAATCCACCAGTAAGCCCCATTCGCAACAACTGCGGAATCATCTCGGGCTTAGTTACTAATAACTCTGGTTTAATGTAACATTGAAATTCAAAGTTGGGTATCTTTGCTAATTCTATCGCTTGTTCAAGTCTGTTTAACTTTTCTATACTATCATTGAACGTATCATCCATCACCGAATATCTAGTAGTACCAAACAATTCGTAGTTGCGACGAAGTTCGTTACTTAGACTAGCAGGTGTTCTCATGTATGAATCGTAATCTTTAGCGCCTTGAAAAGGATGGTTACAAAACACACATCTAAAGATACACCCTCTACTGACTTCTAGTGGTATTGGTTGATGACTATAAAAAGCATCATCTGCTATTAGTACAGTTTCAATGTCATCGGGATTTCCGATAGTGTGAAACTTATTACTGTCCACAGTTTTTTTACCATTGCTGTCAATAAAATACTTTAACTGATGTCCTGACTTGCCGTCTAACAACATTAGAAATCTAGGAAAACTATCATCACTAAACCCACTAATGTGCCAGTCAGCTGAATTATATATTTCACGAGCACCTGGCATACGTAATACGCCATTGCCACCTGCGACAATTTTTATCTGTGGGTACTTAGAACGAATTCTGTTAAAAAAATCTTTGTTAATCCATTCAATGTCACCATGGGCATTGTGTGGACGATCTAACCAAACTGTGCTGACGCCTAAAAATAATGTCTTAGTAGTAATGACATTATCTAGTAATAGTTCTAACTCAGCTTGGGTCATTGCGGTAGCACAATCAATAACTAAGTTATCATAATTGAATTTCTCTGCGGCTGTGCGTAGACGATAGCCTGCGATATTTCTACCTGCGCTGTCATTTCTACTACCGCATAATATTATTCCATGATACATTGTTATTATTTACTCCTTAAAATTGGCCCTCGTCCTGTGGATTCTAACCACAGCTTAAAGTGTAGTAAAACACCCGACCATAACACTGGATCTCAACGAGGATAACTTTGGCGACCAATATGGGTAACGATCCCATCGATATCCCGCGTGACAGGCGGGCGACCACACCATGCAGTCCCATTGGCCTAATTCTTTATTACCATATTGAAATACACTATACGATATGACCTCTGCAATGCTATTGCTGATTCGGGACTAGTTCGTACAATATACTTCAATATGGTAACAGTCCATCCAAGCAAGGGCGTGTGACCATTGCACTTGAACAGGGCTACCATATTGAAACACACTAGCACTTCCCTTTAGGTGGGGCGGGAAGTTTATGGCTGTTGCCCCACTCCGTTACCGCTAATGCACTTCAATATGACATCTACTATTTTTTATTAAACTAGCTCACTGTGAGCATCTCCAACCTCCACGGTGGCGTAATAAGCCTTGCTATAATTTTCATTACGCTATGATCACTTGCGTAACTTCCGTTATAGTAATCGCAATCTGAAGCCACCACCGTCGCAGTCGAGAATCAGTTTCCATTATACTATAGTTCAATAAAAAATACTAGTAACCATATTGAAATACACTACGGAGTCGAACCGCCTTGCTAGCTTACTCACCCGGAGTCCATGGACGTTCGAGTAACCAGAACACCCGCCGCTAAACGGGCTCGTTACTCTACTTGCTAGTGTACTTCAATATGGTTCCCTATCGTCGTCACGGTCAAGTGCCTATTGTCGGGATTCGTAGCTACTAGACCCCGACTTTCCCGATGACTAGTCGGGCAGGGTCGGCGTTTTTCACTGTGTACTAACCATATTGAAATACACTATGAAGGATTATTTCTTGGCTTATCAAACTTATGCCACCCTTAATGTACTTCGATATGACCCCACCGTTAACGACAGCATGCGTCCTGGCTTTATTTAAACTCGGTTGCCGCACGGTGGGAACACGGGCCGATTTTATGATTTGTGTCTGTCCCCTCACGCTCTCTTACTCTTGGGACAGCCTTACCTTGCTTTCTCATGAACAACACCGAATAGCGATCCGTATTGTTCCGGGCGGGTCTACTTGCGGTAGCACACAAACCATATTGAAATACACTCTACAGGAATCGAACCTGTGAACATCGTTGGCACGATGCTATGAATCCACCACTCGGCTTGCGCTTCGCCTTTGAATGTACTTCAATATGGTGTAGGCTACTAAATCCCTCTAGCCCCTACCGGAGTTGTCTACCCTGTCCGTCTGATTATTCTCTATGAGTATGGGCATGTTCAGCAACACCCTACGATTTTTTCAGGCTCCCGACAGAGGGACTCTAAGGTAGATCGTAAGCACCCTTAACTTTATCGTGGAGTTAATTCACGCCCTATTAATAACGGCTAGGGACGCCGGGATTCTTATAAGTGAATGCTATCTGCTATTATACTATAGCCACCATTGTCATTAGTTGTATTGTCTCGTTATGGACAACAATAACCCTATTGTCGTTTGCTTTTATCGCTGAACTCTTATACAAGGGCATTGGCCAATGCTGATCTTGCTTTCGTTTCAGGCAACAGTTTAGATCGCGCTAGCTAGACGGAGGATCCATCGCCTGTGCATTTTCCAAGTGAACACTGGAATTTTCCAAAACAATACAACTAATAACAACTAAGTGCTTTCTCCCTGCGGCGGTAACTATAGCATATTTAAGTTGACTAATTATGCCTTCCATCCGCTTCCCGACCAGGGAGAACTCTCGTGTTGCCAACGCCGGTTAGGTTAGACCGCAGCTTTCGCTGGAGCAGATTCTTCATCTCCGTTACCAGAGGTAGACCCTTGCTCGAACCACCCGTAGCCATCACAGCTACTTCATCGTCTGGGCTCAGACTAGGCACTGATTAGGTTGCCGTGGACTTTTTGCTTACGCAATATTGAAACACACTACAACTCTGGCAACGCGATTTATACCCTTAAATGAGGATACGCCATCGGGCTTTCCTAGGAACCCTTTCCAGTCTTAAGGTAATGTACTTCAATATTGCGTCTGTTTTTTAAAGAACAAGTACTGCATTTCTTACTATACAAACATTATAGCTGTAGATGATTTAACTGTCAACCACTGTGCTAAAATACAACAATTGGAGGTGAGGGTCGGAGTCGAACCGACGGTTTTCCGGATTTGCAATCCAGTGCAATGGGCCACTCTGCCACCTCACCTTATATTATACCATTTTACACATTCCCGTTATCGCCAGGAACTTATCATCCGGTATTCCGCCCACATTAATAGTAGCATGTTTAAAGTGCGCTACAGGCTCGCGTTGCCTATCACACTTACTACAAAAACAAAAAACCCTGGAGTATTTCTAGTCCAGGGTCCTTAAAGTTTACGACGTTAGCTATTGCTTAACCATCACATCCTTCTCGAACCCCACTATACTCCTTGCCTGTTTCAATCATATTAAATACTGAATCATTTCCTGAGCGTAAGGCCACCGCTGGACTCCAGCATAATGCTAGTGTCTGGGGCAACTGATACGATATGGAATGGCTTGTGTTTTTCATGTTAAGTTATTTTACTGCTTGGTAATTTAATTGTCAACTTCTTTTTGGGAAGTTTGTAAAGTTATTTAGTCAATGTATAAATTATACGCAATTAACTAGGTAAAATCAAGTATTTTGATAAAAATAGGGACCGAAGTCCCTATTGCTATTTTCTGTTACTAGGTATAAGCTACCCTACGCCAGTGATTAAACTGCGAAAGTTTCGGCTTTCACTGAACTACGAGCAGAGAAACGAATTTCTTTGCCAGCTGATACAGTTACTTCGCCTTTAGATGCGTTTGCGTCTAGGTTTTTTCACTTTTAACGTCTATCTGGTGACGAGTTGTCCATGCAGTTACTTGTTGCCCCGTCGAAACCTGGTCAGGCCCATCAAAAACATACTACAAGGTATCCAGACTTCCCGCTCCGGGTAATCAACGTTTTACCGGTCGCCGATTTAGTAATATGTTTATGGTGGACCTGGCGGGAATTGAACCCGCGTCCGGAACACTTTTTACTTTACTTCATACAACAATTCTTTAATTCTATTAGTCTATCGTATATACTGTTGCTGTTGTTGGAAATTTTTGGTTTTCCTGTAATGACCTTGCAAAATCGCAAAAAGTATTAGCCGCAGCTTCATCAACCCACGAGCGAGCAAATCTACCGTTATATGTTGTTTCTAGACCATTACCTACGGTCTGTGTACTGATGTAGTTAATCATTAATTGATTTTCAGCATCATTCATTGGTCTTGTCCAGTTTACTACTGTTATATATGTGCTCATAATGAACTCCTGTATTAAACACTTATTTAGTTAAATCTTGGTGCCCCCGGAGGGATTTGAACCCCCGACCAAGCGATTATGAGTCGCCTGCTCTCACCACTGAGCTACAGGGGCAACTTAAACTATATTATAACTACATTAACTATAGTTGTCAAGGAATTTTTGTATATTCCCGTACAATATAGCCAACATAGCTTCCTTACTATCAAAAAACATCACGGTAACAACTGTGGGTTTTACTGTAAAACTTATGTTGTCAATATAATATGGATGCTGCAATTTGCGATCCAGCGCCAGCAAAATCTTTGACTCCCAAAACTCTATCGCATCAAGTTTGACCTTGTGATTCTCCAACTCCAAATAGTTAGACAGTAAATCATACCCTTTGGTAGTTAACCGAAACCCACCCTCTTTTCTTGTATTTTCCCAAATAATCTGGTACAGATCTTTGGCAGTAGTCATATCCGAAAAGCCTTCAAAGTGCTTGTATAGCTCTGCGGTAAATTTACGCTTATCTCGCATAACAATCCCTAGGGATAAACTTGCTGGCCTTCTTTCAACAATATTACTGAAAATTTATCAGTCTTGAATTGTATATTGAGTTTTTTGGCAAGATTAATAGCGTGTCCGGGATTAGAGAACGATACCTTCTTATACTTGGGTCCGGGATACTGAACCAGTATATTGGCCGTTTTAATATTGATAGGGTTACTATCAAAATAAACAGCCCAGATTCCGGCAGATGCTAGAATCTGTTCTGATTTGTAATGCTTATTAGTAAGTTCAGCGAGAACTTGAGGTTTAGGTCTAGACATAGTGTATTATTTAGTAATAATATACTACTATTAAAACTTACCGCCCGACATTTTAACCTCAATAACCTCTTCCTTTTGTGGCTGCAGGACAGCTTCCTTAAGAGACCTAAGCTCTAATAGTAATTCAGTCAAATCAGCAGCCATACCCTTGGCATCTTTCATGGGCATAACAAAATCTTTGGCGCCCTTTGCCTCGTGACCACGAACTCGTTCAATGAACTTTTGTAAGTGAATGCTCAATGTTCTCTCTTTAAAAATTTTGCTAAATTAGGTGGTGTCCAGCCTTCTGGCTTGAGAATTTTTCCATCTTCTCTGCGGCGAACCTTACCTAACTGGCGATCAATCTTGGCAAAGTTAGTGGCCATTACCTCACGCCATGCGCCTTCGCCATCTGCTCCCATGCTATTAATAGCACCAGCAACAACAACCATAATGTCTATTAATGCGTCAAGTGTTTCAATTTTATCACCTGCAGCAATAGCTTCTTGCAATTCTGTGTATTCTTCAGTAATCAGAGTAGAATACATTCTGAACTGATCGTCGTTCATGCCTGTGATGGTTTGTTCACATGCTGTCATAAATTTATCGCTGTCGCGGAATGGATTGGTCATCTTTTCTTTCCTTGTGGGTTATTTTATAAATTACAGCAGCATCTTCTATTAATTCTAGTTGTCTACGAGCCTTATCTGCTGTGGTTGGGTCATATATTAATGCGTTAGCTAACTTTTGCCGGAAATACTCTATATCTGCTTTAGTTATATTAGTTACATCAATAGTGAATACTTTTCGGCGTTTGATCACTTAGGTAGTGCCTCTTGTTTAGTATGAAATGGTCCCTGATAAGGGTATCGTTTGAGAACGATTAGTTTAGGATCTTGCTCTGCTGTCCAATGGCGACCTTTCTTAACGGTGTACCATCCGGCCGCGTACCAAGATTTACTTTTCTTTTGTTTGTTATATACGGGTAACTTATGCTGTACGTCCCACATGGGATTGTGTACTCGACCTGCTGCTTGATAACCATGTACTATGTTTGAAGTTTTCTTTTCCGGCTTGGGTATGGTTTCAAAAGTAACATTGATATTGCGTTCAACTAATTTGATAGTTTTATATTGCGCTACTACTTGATTGTTAATTTTGACTTGGTACCCACCATCACATGCTTCGATATTGCCGATCTTGTTGTTATCTTTTTGTAAGATCCAAAACTGTTTGTCTATCACTGGTTTGGCAACTAATGTCATGCTTGCACTCCTACATTATGCAGAGTGAGTTCTGATTCAAACCAAAGTCCAAAATTTCCAGCGTTTGTGGCTACATACATATGGGTATCTGAGGAGTGCTTCTCAAGATCATACACCACCTCTGTTATTGTAAAAGTTTCGGTAACATATGGAACTTTTACTGTATCTCCTATTTTATATTTTGATTCCCTAATATTACCTATCATGCTTGCACTCCCTCGGGTACAAGTTCACCATACCTAACTTTCCAAAATCCAAAGTCAGTAGTTAATTTAGGGACTGGTAACAGGTTACCATCTTTATCTCTATAGGTCAACTGAGGTGAATAATATGTTAGATTATATAAAAATATTTTATTATCAGTATTTTTACAGTAATCAACAAACTCGGTAAGTGATGTGAACTGTTGCACTTTTGCCTCAACACATTTGCCATACCAAATTCCAACAGGAGCAAACATAAATCCATCAAATTTAATATTTTGATTCAACCACTGCAACCCATCTAAATCATGTCCGTTTTTCCTACGATCATCATACCCATGATTATACCATTCAATAAAATCTATTGTGATTCCTGATCTATCTTCAATCATTCTTTGATCCTCTTTTTACATTCCTCTACTATCACTTTTGGGACATCTGGATGCCAGTTTCCCATTAGCATACGGCAATCATATGTTACCGTAACCCGATCTTTGTCTTGTTGAACTAGTATAAAAAGTAATACTACTACAAATGATACTATTATAAAAGTTATAGCACCAAACAAAAATTTAATCATTTAATACTCCACTATAAGTTTTATTCATCCAACTACCAAATGCTTCGGCATTTTCACTACATTTAACTAATTCGTATTTCCCACAAAACTGTAAGAAACGTACTCCTACTTGCCCCACATCCTTGTGGCTAACCTGTTCCTTGATACTAGTATCAATAGTCAGCTTAACATCTTCTGGTTGTGCAGTCAAGTCAACTAATGTTACATTACGATTGTAGTCATCCAGCACACGATGTTCTACTTCGTCTGGATCAGTCCAACGCTGTAGCATCATGTTGTTCCAAGCGTATCCTTTTTTGCCTCGGTCTTCGAACGCTTCCGTAAGTCCAATCTTCTTCTTAGTACCATTGACTCGGACTCCGGGGTACGCCGACATAATATTATCCGTCGGATCACCGCGCATACACTTTTCGAAGAGTAGCCACTGCGGGTTAGCTGGAGGCTTAGGCTCTTTAGTTTTCTTATCGATAACAATTTTTCCTTTATCATTAAAGGTTCCTTCAAGGGTGATTAGTTCGTCGGATATACCGTTATATTGTTTGACATTGGGTGCTACTAACTGAACGAAGTCGGTATCACTACTGATAATAACATGTTCATCTTCAGGGTGTAATGCTATCCAGCGAGCTATAATATCATCGCCTTCTGCGGTGGGACATCGTATGACGCTACAATTGGTCTTTTCGCCCAAGTATTTAGTTAATGCGTCATATGTTTCCCAGAACATTTTATCCTCGTCGGATTCCTGCTCTGTGAGTGCTTGTTTAGCCACTGCACGGTTAGCTTTGTAGGGCTTATAAAAGTCCTTGCGCCAGCTACGCCCTTCTAGGGCAAAAACTACATGGTCAGCTTCAAAGCGGCGTGCCATTTTATTAGCAGCCATTAGTGTGACATGTAGGGCAAATCCTACCTTTTCCCAAGTGTCGCCCGCACGGAAAGCACCGTGTCTAGCACGAAAGAAAAGATTAGCTGTGTCGATAAGAATATATTTCATATGTTAGTATAGCAGTCCAAGTATTAAAAGTCAAATTACAGTTAAAATTATTTGATACTATCCAACTTCACTCATTCCTCCACCGACGTCTTTGGACTTAACCACACGATTGTTCATGGCTTCGTACTGTTCGTAAGTTTCCAATACTACATTACGACATACGTTAGTAAACCAACGATCCACAATTTCCGAGTCAGTATCATTTTGATCCATCATGTACCCGTGTCTAACAAGATCAGCTATGAACTTATCATTCCAATCTAGTTCGAACGAACCCATGCCCATACCATTTGGATCAATATCCATGCTGACAATATTGACATAGGACTCACCGCGTTCAGTGGCAATATCTTTAGCCGTCTTAACCGGTGGTGGCGGTGCTTCTGGTGCTACTTGTTCTACTGGTTTTTTCGTAAACCAACTTTTAATAGTATCTAGCATATTATGTACCCCACTCATTTTTAAACAATGGAACTTGTAAACGATCACTATAACGTAAACCGTTTGCCATGGCTAATTCTGCCACACGACGATTGTTAAGTGCATACACACTCTCAACTCCACCTACTGGCATCAAATAAACCGGACCTTTAAATCCTGCAGTTTGATAAATCTGTGTAACTGCCAGGGCTTCTTCGGCATCTTCTTCTGTGGCTACTACAAACTTTAGGTAAGCGTAGCCTGCATTTTGATATTCCAGTACAACTTCAGGTTTAATAGCATCTTCGCGCAACTCACCTGAATTGCTAAGTTTAGCACTGATCGAAAATGTAACTTCTCTATACCAATTTTCAGCAGTCCATTCACCTAGAAAATGTTTGAACTCTGGCGTTAACGGCTGAGTACCATTTGTTTCAAAAGTAATTTCACGCAAGTCTTTCATCTTACTATGATTAAGCAAGTCTGGGTAAGCACGTTGCCAACCTAATAATGGCTCGCCACCTGTAATGACTAGATGTTCCATTGCCCATTGTTTGTAAGGCAGGATCTCCATAATACGTTCTACGACGCCATCTGTTTCCATTAGCGGACTTAGATTCTTAAATTCCGGCATCCAGGAGGCATATGAGTCGCAACCAGAACTCACTAATGGCAGCTCATTATACGTTTGGTAATTAGCTACTACAATATTATGTCTTTCTTGACTTTTCTCTCCGCGTGGCATACCAAAGCCATCGCAGGTAAAATTACAGCCGAATGTACGTAGGAAGATTGAGGGTACTCCCATATATCTGCCTTCACCTTGAATACTATAAAACAACTCTGCTACTTTTAATTTACTCATTTTTAAATTCCATATGTGGTAATATATCGTTATCAAATATCTGCGCCATTTGACGCCATAGTGATTCGCGCTGTGCCTGTGTCATGCCCGATGTTAACTTACTAGCAAAGTTATCTCCAGTAGGTTTTTCTAGCCCATAGTCATGTCTGAATGTCATACACATTCCATATATAATTTGTTCTCTTGTTTTCATTCAAATATTGTAGCATACAAAAATTGTGTTTTATAGTAGTTTGGCTAAATATATGTAGTTCGCGATACTGACAATATCCAACTACTCTAACGCTTATAGGAGCATCAGCATGTGTATTTACTGCGGCACAAACAAGTACCGAAAAATCTACGAAAATCATATCGGGAACATTCCAAGAGACTCGGACGGCAGATCATATGATATTCATCACATAGATGGCAATCATTCAAATAATGATCCATCAAATCTCAAAGCAGTAACTATAACTGAACATTATCAAATTCACTTTGATCAAGAAGATTATGGGGCTTGCTGGTTACTAAGTCGTAAAATTAAAATGTCCAAGGAAGAAATTTCTAATTTAGCAACCTGCAACAACAATAAGA
>Ga0194048_10000368_pt1 | contig 21540 bp, 21 predicted proteins | sample JunL225m_MetaG_FD_161685 | JGI IMG/M metagenome (GOLD analysis project Ga0194048, IMG submission 161685) | Anoxic zone freshwater microbial communities from boreal shield lake in IISD Experimental Lakes Area, Ontario, Canada - Jun2016-L222-5m | ecosystem: Environmental > Aquatic > Freshwater >...
TGGCGGGACCCCGCTCACGGGCGTGGAATTCATTCGAGACACCGAACACAACCTATTGGGCGACGACTTCCTGCGAGCCCACCCCATCGCGATCGACATGCCCTCGCGTCGACTCTGGCTCTTCGAGTCTCAGGTCAGCGCCAAGGCGACGCCCCCGGTGCCCGACCCAACGGCGACTTCTCCGCGGCCTAAGACCGAAGAGAAACCCGCACCTACGAAATAATCCGCCGTTCGCTTAACGGCGACGACCGGAAGCAGGACGGCCACCAGAGGCGCCTCCTTCTTCTTCGCGACCTTCTTCGCTGGGCTCTTCTTCTTCGTCCCAGCGGAGATTCTTTTCCATGTCTTTGTCGACTTCTTCGACGTCGGGCAAATCGGCGATATCTTCGGCGGCGGATTGCGGACGAGCCGGCTTATCGTCGTCGTCGTCATCGCCTGGAACTTCATGACCCAGCGGAACGAACTCCAAGATGTCGGTAATTTCTTCGAAGGGGTGGATATCGCGGCCTTCGATGAGGGCTTGGTTGCGCAATTCGCTCAGCTGTTCATCCACATCTTCGACGGTCAACTTCTGCTCGAGCTTGATGGTGTCGTTGATGAGCTTCACGCGGAGACGCATGATGTGCTCGAGGAAGTCGGCATAGGCTCCCTTGTCGCCATCTTTGACGTTCGGCATCGCGAAGAGCTGTTCTTCGGAATCGAGAATATGTTCGGCGACGCGAACCAGGCGAAGCACCTGATCCTTATCCAGCTCTTGGGCTTGGAAAGGAACGAAGGCCGCTTCCAAGATTTCGTTAGAAAGACCATACTCACGGAGCGGATCCATCATGTCCAGAATCCAAGGGAACTGATGCGGATCGAGCATACCCAAGCCATCAGGCTCGTAGTGCTTAGGGTCGGAATTCTCCTTCACCCACCACGTCCCTTCCTTCTCTTTGAAGCGAAGGGTGCACCAGAGCAGTTTGGAGGTAGTCACAGCCATGGCAGGGTGAATTGCCCAACTATCGCCGGGAGTCAAGAGGGGTCGACTCACCCCGAAAAGGAACCCTTCTCCGCTTTCCTTCCGTCCAATCCTCCCTTAACTGCAGGGCATGTCTTTCCTGTACGAAAAAGTGCTAACCAAGGCCCTTTACGCCCTAGACCCGGAATTAGCCCACCAAGTAGGCCTACGAGGCATGGGTGCCCTCGGAGCCCTCCCCCCGCTCCGCGGCCTGATGGAGCGGCATCTGACCCCAAAGGGCGGACGACCCATCACCGCCTTCGGCCTAAACTTCCCCAACCATGTCGGTCTCGCCGCTGGTTTTGATAAAGATGGCATCGGCTGGCGCGGAGCCGCCGCCCTCGGGTTCGGCCACGTCGAAGTCGGGACTGTCACGCCCAAAGCGCAACCGGGTAACGAACGTCCCCGCGTCTTTCGCTACCCAGAAATTCAGGCGGTGGTAAATTCGTACGGCTTCCCGAACGCGGGTTCAGCGGCTTTGCAAAAAAGACTTCAGAGCCAACCCGGTCGCGGTCAACGCACCTGCCCTCTTGGGATTAATATCGGCAAGAACAAAGACACCGCCAACGAACGAGCTCACGAAGATTATCTTCACTCCTTTAAGCTCCTCGCCCCGCTGGCCGACTACCTCGTCGTGAACATTAGCAGCCCCAACACACCAGGCTTACGCGCCTTGCAGGATCGCGCGCCTCTCGTCCGTCTGCTCTCGACCTTGGCCCAAGAAAACAAAACTACCGCCGGCGGACCGGTCCCGCTCTTGCTGAAAGTTTCTCCGGACCTGAACCCCAACCAACTCAGCGACATCGTCAGCGTCGTGGGTGAATGCGGTTTCGCGGGCATCATCGCGACCAACACGACGATCACGCGCCCGCCGGGCACCGAGGCCTGCGCGACCAAAGGCGGCCTAAGCGGCGCACCGCTCCTTGAACGCTCCCTGCATGCCGTGCGGTTCCTCGTGCAAGCCTCCCAAGGCCGAATCCCCGTCATCGGCTGCGGCGGCATCCTCTCCGCGCAGGACGCCGGACGCTTCATGGACGAAGGAGCCTGTCTGGTTCAGGTTTATTCCGGTCTTATTTTTCGCGGACCCGGACTCGCCCGCGAAATCGCCGAAGGCCTCGCCTGGCGTCAGCGCCCTTGGATTTGAACGCGTTTACTTTGCGGGCAGCAGCTGGACGGGCAGGTGCACTTCCGATTTCTTCAGGAAGAACGGGACGAAGGGGCTGTTCCAGTAGACGGCGTAAGGCTCGCCGATGATTTTTGCTTCCGGATGCGACAGCAGCCACGCGCGTAACTTTCCCAAGGCCTCGTCGTAATTCTCGCGACTATAGGATCCGCGCACGCCGATCGCCGCGACCTGACGTTCTTCCCGCTGGACAAAATCGACCTGCGGGGTGGGCGCAAGGTCGGCGCGTGCCGCGGCTTCCTTGCCCAGGTAGAACACCATCGCCCCGGTCGCGACCTGCGCTTCCACCGGCGCGGTCATGGAAATATTATTCTTATCGATATAACGGAAGAGTTTCATGAAGAGCCCGTTATCGGCGGCGAAATAATCCTGCCCCGAGGTCGCCCGCAGGAGCCGGGCGGCGGGCAAGGTCTTGACCTCGATCTGCCCTGGAGCGGTCAAGGCGTAAGCTTCGTCCGTCCCGCGCGCGAACGGCGGCAGCAAGGTGGTCATAAAAGCCAAGATAAGGGTAAGTCTCATATTTGACCATTCAATCCATCCGCTATCGGCGGGCAATCTCCCAAAGATACGGACGACCCTTGCCAGACCGCACGAAGCGGTTTTTGTGATGGGATGCGTGAAACGCCAGAAAAGACGACCCTTGCCTCCCGTGTCGGCCACAACTTCCTGACCGGAATGTTCCTGCTCCTGCCGATCAGTCTGACTTTTTACGTCATCTCGGTTCTTTTGGATTTGATCGGGAAACCCGTCCAGGCGATCGCCAAAGAATGCCTGCGCTGGTTCTTCGAAAGTTCGCGCCAACCCCTGCCTGACTTCAGCTCCGGCACCTTAGGCGTCAGTCTCATGGTGGCGTCAGCCCTCGTGATGATCGTCCTCCTGACCATCGTGGGCTGGCTCTCCAAAAGGCTCTTCGGCAAACTGCTACACCGCTGGTTCGCCACCCTCCTCGAGCGCACCCCGGGCCTCGGTTCGCTCTACAGTTCCATCCGTCAGATGGTCGACGCCTTGAGCGGGCGTAATAAAGAAACGTTCCGCCGCGTCGTATTGGTCGAATACCCACGCCCCGGCAGCTGGAGCGTCGGCTTCGTCACGCACGAAAACCCGGCGATCTTCAGCGAAGCCTTAGGTAAGCCCGTCGTGAATGTCTTCGTCCCGACGGCACCCGCCCCCACGAACGGTTTTATCTTACAAGTTTCGCCCGAAGATGTCCGCGAAACCAAACTTACCGTCTCCGAAGCCCTCGGTCTGCTCATGAGTTTCGGCGCCGTCGTTCCTAAGCTTGAAGAAAAGAAGCGGGGCTGATGTCCACCTCGAGCTTGCGCTGCCTTATCCTCGGACGCGACCCGTCAGGTGAATCGCATACGCTCATCACGGCGCTGGAACCCGACCAAGGCCTGACGCGATGCTTACTCCGTACCCATCGCGGCAAAGGCACGACCGCCCCCGATCTCTTCGATGAAGGCGAAGTGTTCCTCGAACTTGCCAAAGACAATGGCATCCGCTTTGCCCGCGATTACCGGCTGCTGACTCGCCGCAGTGGGCTCGCGCAAAATCACCGCACCCTGGAACGGGCTTGCCGGCTGGCCTCGATGATACGCAAAAATCCACCGCCCCCGGAATCGGCGGCAGTCTGTTATCGTATCGCGCTCGAAAGTTTCGATGCGATGGCTTCCCGCCCCCGCGCCGATTGTGCCTATTTCAAATCTCTCTGGCTGATGATCAAAGATGGCGGCTGGCCCGTCCAAGAACATTGGTTCGCCCGCCTCGGCGCTCGCCAAGAATTCGCCATCAGCATCCTGACGCACCCCCTTGACGCCCAAACCATCGAAGAAGAAAGCGTCTTAGCCCTTTCCATCGACCTCGAACGCTGGGCCGCAGGCGAAGCCCATTTCGTGCTGCCCTGATGCGGATCCTCATCAAGACTAAGCGCGTCGAACTCAGCGCCCAAGAATTTGCGACCTTCCGTCCCGGCCCAGGTGCCGGTGCCGGCGGCGCGCCCTGGCGGGCCGAGGCGGGCCGCCAATGGCATGAGACCATGCGTCGCCACGCGGAAGCGGAAGGCCAAGGCTGGACCTTCGAACACGCGGTCTCCAGCGAGATCGGAGCCTTAGGCTGGACAATCGCCGTCACCGGACGGGCCGACCAATGGCTGGAGTGCGAAGGTGAAATCAAAATCCGTGAAATCAAAACCGTTAGTACGAGCCTGCCGCGCAAACCGGAATTCCTGATCAAGCGCTACCCGCACCACTTTCTGCAGCTGGCTTCGTATTGCCATGCCGCCCGCCTCTTACCCGGCACTCGTTCCGTCCAAGGCGAAGTCATCTTCATCGATCCCACCGACGGCACGCAGCAAGCCGTAAGTCTTTCAGCTTCCGCGGAAGCTGACTTATTAAACCAAGCCGAGACGGTCGCCGCCCATGCGGAAAATCGTCGGGCCAGCCACGCCCGCCTGCTCAACCTCCCGGACCGACTTCCCTTCAAGGAACCCCGCCCCGAGTGGCTGCAATGCTGCGCCGATCTCGACCAAGCGGGCATCGAATCCGCTACGCGACTCTTGGTCGCGCCGACGGGCTTCGGAAAAACTTCGGCGGCCTTGCGACATGGGCTGGCGTTGATGCGCGGCGGCCGAGCGGGCCGCCTGCTCTACCTTACGGGCAAAGGCACCGGACAACTTCAAGTCCTACATGAGTTACGCCGCTTGGCCAAGCCGAACGAATTGCGCGCCCTCGTCCTTCGTCCCCGCGCCGAACATGAAGTCGAAGGCCAGACCGATGACCCGGAAGAGATCCGCCGCAACTGGGCCCGAGCTGCGATCGACCCGCAATCACTGCTCGAAGATGGCGCGGACTTACGTCGCATTCGCGAACTCGGCCGCATCGCCGGCGTCCCGCCTTGGGATATCACCAAAGCGATGCTCGGCCATGCCGACGTGGTCATCTGCGACTATAACTACGTGTTCTCTCCCCGCAACCGGGCGGCACTCGAAACGGTTCCGGGCTGGGAAAACGCCGATACGACCTTGATCGTCGATGAAGCGCACAACTTACCCGAACGTGCCGCGGAATGTCTCTCGATGCGCGACGAAGCCGCCGCGGCCGCTGATTTTTCTTTCACCCTAACCCGATTCAAAGCCCCTGCGGCCTGGTGTACCGCAGCTCAAGCCTGGGCTGACTTCCTCCAACGCCTTCCCAAAGCAGATGCGCTCTCGCCCGATGATCGTATCGAAGCCATGGCCATCGCCGATCGACTTTCAACGCTCGCCGCCGAACACCCATTTAATACGGACGATTTACCTGACAGCGGAAAGCAAGCCGTATGGAATGCCGCCGCCTGGTCCGAACGTCTGGAGAAAGCTGACCTCGGATGGCTGTTGTGGTCGCCGCGCGAAGGGATGCTCAGCCTCGATTGCCTCTCGGCGGCCAAAGCAACGGGCGAACGCCTCCTGACCTACGGCCATGCCTTGCTCATGACCGCGACGCCCGGACCGAAAGGCTCGCTGGCGGCGGATTGCGGCCTCGACCCCGATACGTTCATCCGGGTCGACGCCCTCGCCCCTTGGCGACAAGGCGCTTACACCGTCGCGATCGACGGCCGGGTCGACACGCGACTTAAGACGCGCGAAAAACATCTCCCTCAGACCGCCGCGTCGCTCGTACGTCTCGCCGAAGAAGGCGCGGTGGCGGCGTTCTTCCCTTCTTATAAATATGCGGAAAATGTCGTGAGCGAAATCCGCAAACTCAGCCCCAAGGCCGACCTAGCGCTCCAACCGCGCGGCCTAGGCCCGGACGGCACGGCACGCTTCGTCGAAGACTCGCTCAATCGCTACACAATCCTCTGCCTGATCCTCGGCGGTTCGCTGGGCGAAGGCGTCGACATGCTTGGAGGGCGCATCCGCTCCGCCGTGATCATCGGCCCGGCCTTACCCGAAGTGAATGCTCTCCAAGAAGCTCGTCGGAAAATGTTCGCCAACGACGGCGCCGAAGACGCGTTTTCTCTGGCTTACGTCCGTCCTGGCATGCGCAAAGTCAATCAGGCGCTGGGACGCCTCGTGCGCGCGCCAGGGCAAAGCGCCCGCGTGCTTTTGCACTGTCGAAGATTTGCCGACGAAGCGTACCGCACCCTGCTCTCGACCGAATATGGCGATCCGGCGGTGTTGACCGATGACAGCGAGTTTACCCACTGGGCCAGCCGCAGCTGACTTAAATCCGGCCGATGACGCGACTAGCCGGAAAGCGGATCTTCTTCATCGCGGCATATTTGTCATCCTTCGCCCGATAACCGACGGCGCAGGCCACGACGACTTCGAAGCCCGAACCTTTGAGTCCGAGGATTTCGGTATACGCAGCGGCATCGATGCCTTCGAGCGCGCAAGTATCGACGCCGAGGACGGCGGCCGAGGTCATCAATTGGCCAAGTGCGATGTAGAGCTGACGGGCGGCCCATTCGCGCTGTCTGGCGGCATCCATCCCCTTGACGACGCCCCCGATCATCATCTGACGATAAGGTTCCAACACCGTGGCGTTGGCGTTGCGCTCGGTCACCATCTGATTGAAGAAATCTTCGACATCCTTCTCGGTCATTTCCGTCCGGCGGGCAAAGACGACGAGGTGAGAGGCATCCGTCACCTGAGGCTGATTCCAAGAAACCGGGCGAAGCTTCGCACGGACCGCTGGGTCGGCGATGATGAAGAACTTCCAAGGCTGTAAACCGTAAGAAGAAGGTGTCAGGCGGAGGGATTCTTCGAGCGAGGCCCAGATGTCGGCAGGAAGCGACTTCGTGTCAAAAGCCTTGGTGGCGTAGCGCCAATGAAGTGCAGAAGTAAGTTGGTCAGGCGAAACGAGGGCGTTCATGGTGAGTCCCACAAAGAAGGAACTTGGGCGGATGTCAAATCACGCAGGGCCAAGCCGGCCACCCGAAAGCACCAGACACCGCTGCGTGCGCCCCGCAAACTCCGCGCTATGCGTGACCAAAAGCAAGGCCGTCCCGCGGTCGGCAACCACCCCGAGCAAGAGTTTCATAATTTCATCCGCCGTCTTTTCATCAAGGTTACCTGTAGGTTCATCCGCCAAGATCACGGCGGGCCGATTGACCAAAGCGCGGGCAATCGCAACGCGCTGGCACTCGCCTCCCGAAAGGCGCGAAGGCTGATGCTCGAGTCTTTCGCCAAGCCCGACGGATATTAATAATTCTTTGGCTGTCGCGTTCGCTTCCTTCGTCGCAATTCCGGCGATCCTGGCCGCCAGGGCGACATTTTCCAGAGCCGTAAGCTCAGGCATCAGTTGGTAATTCTGGAAGACGAAACCGATGCCGCGTCCGATGGCGGCATGAGGCGAGACCCTCTTACCCGAATCCGGAGCTCGCACCAAAACTTCGCCGGCATCCGCGATATCCAAGCCGCCCAAAAGCTGTAAGAGCGTGGTCTTGCCCGAGCCGGATGAACCTCGGATCGAAACCGATTCGCCAGCCCGGATTTCCAGGTCGACGCCCGCGATGATCTGCAACCGGCCGGCCGGAGCCACGAAGGCCTTCTGCAAACCGGTAGCCTGTAAGACGTATTCGCCCGTTGAACTGGAATTGGAATCAGGCATCGCGCATCGCCTCCGAAGGTTTACGACCAGCGGCCCACAGGGCCGGAATAAGCCCCGCCAAAGCGGTGGTCAGAAGCGTGAAGCCAGCGGCCACGACAAAATCCGTCGCGTCGTAATGCAACGGGACTTTGGAAAACTGGTAGACGCTGGCCACCATGTCACCGTCGCCAAAAAGTCCGTTGATTGTGCCCAAAATACTTTCACGGAAAAAGAGGATGGCCCAGGTCAGCAAGAAACCTAACGCCGTGCCAAGGGCCCCGATCAGGAATCCTTGCAGCCCGAAAAGCATGACGATCTTCCAGCGCTCCGAGCCCAGCGAAACCAAGACGCCGACTTCTCGGGAGCGTCGGATGACCGCTGAAAAGAGCGTGCTCCCAATCGAGAATGAGGCGACCAGCGTGATGATGAACATCAGGAAGAAGAGCATCGTCTTTTCGAAGCGGATAGCCTCGAGGAAATTTTTCTTAATATCCTGCCAAGGGATGAAACGTAATTCGGGATGACCGACGCCTAAGCGACCAGCGATGGCCGGAGCCTGACCGGGATCCTTAAGACGCAAGGTGATGCCATGCGAACGTGACCCTAAGTTCCAAAGCTCGCGAAACCGTCGGACAGGGATGAGCGCCGCCCGGTCATCGACTTCAGTGAAGCCCGTGCGGACGATGGCACAGACTTCGAATTCAGCCGGCAACGGGGCTTTACCCTTCTCCGCGCGTTCCGCCATTGACGGCGACCAAAGCTCGACCTTATCGCCGACTTGGACGCGAAGCGCTCGGGCCAGCCCGATGCCGAGAATGACGCGACCATCGTCTAATTCGTCGAAGGATCCGGCGTAGACATAGTTGCGCGCGGGTTGATTCTGATCGGCAACCTCGATGCCGCGCACCCCAGCGATACCCGAAAAATCTCCCTGACGTGCCAAGGCTGGACCTTCGGCGAAAGAAGAGGCGCTCTGGACGGCGGCATCGGCTTTCAACTGAGCGACCAGCCGCTCTGGCTGCTCGATTGGCTTCTGGCCAAGCACCACGCAATCGCCAAAAGATTCGCGGATGCGCAAACGATGTTCTTCACCAAAGCCATTCATCACCGTCTGCACCACGAGCAAAGAAGCCACCCCGAGGCCTACCCCTAAGATCGAAACCGTAGCAAAGGCTGGAAAACGCTTACCGGGCGGGAAAAGCTGACGGAGCGCGAGATGGAGGAACCAGGGCAAGGGTTTGCTTAGGATTGTTTCTCCGGCCCGAGCGTCGGGAAGAGAATGACGTCACGGATATTAGCCGCACCCGTCAGCAAGATGACCAAGCGGTCAATGCCGATGCCGAGGCCACCCGCCGGAGGCATGCCATGCTCGAGAGCCAGCAGGAAGTCTTCGTCGATCTTCTGCATCTCGGCACCAGCCTGTTTCTGTAACATTTCCCGCTGCACGCCGGGATCGTTCTGTTCCGAATAAGCGGGAGCGATCTCCTGGCCGTTGATGCATAATTCAAAGACGTCGATCGTCGAGTCGTCGGAAAGCGTCACCTTGGCCAAAGGACAGAGCTCCTTAGGAATATGCGTCACGAAGGTCGGCTGGATCAGCGTCGGTTCGATGAGCTTGCCGAAAATTTCGTTGGTGATTTCGTAATCTTCCCAATCCAAACGCGGCTCGTGCAGGTCCATCTTCTTACAGGCGACGATTTTTTCTTCCTTCGTGCGCGAGAACCACTGGGCGTCGCCGGTCCGCTCCAGGATCAAATCCTTATACTTCGCTTCGCGCCATTCGCCGCCGAGTTCGATGGCGACGCCATCGGGGCGGGTGACGACCGTCGTGCCGAGCACGTCGGTGCAAACTTTCTGGATCATTGAACGCACTAACTCCATCATGCCGCGATAATCGGAATAAGCCTGATAAGCTTCCAGCATCGTGAATTCGGGGCTATGCTTCACCGAGACGCCTTCGTTACGGAAGACTCGCCCGATTTCGAAGACTCGATCCATGCCCCCGACCAAACAGCGCTTGAGGTGCAGTTCCAGGGCGATACGCAGATAAAAATCGCAATCGAGGGCGTTCGAATGGGTCTCGAACGGACGGGCTGCCGCACCGCCGGCGATGGCATGCAACGCCGGGGTTTCGACTTCCGTGAATTGTCGGCTCCATAGGAACTTACGGATCGATTCGACGACGCGGCTGCGCGTGAACAAGCGGCGACGCGACTCTTCGTTCACCACGAGATCCAAGTAGCGCTGACGATAGATTTTTTCGGCATCCGTGAGGCCGGCCCACTTCTCGGGCAACGGACGCAGAGCCTTGGAGACCATGCGATATTCGGCGGTCCGGACGGTGACCTCGCCGGTCTTGGTCCGGAAAAGCTTTCCGCGCACCCCGACGAAATCTCCGAGGTCGACCATTTTTTTGAAATGCGTGTCGTAAGCATCGCCCAAGGCGTCGCGCGTAAAGTAGGTCTGGATCACGCCGCCCCGATCCAAGAGCTTCACGAAACTTGCCTTACCCATCACCCGTAGGGCGATGACACGACCGGCGACCGAGACCTCGGGTCCTTCTTCGATGCCCTCGGGCAAGAGCCCTGGGCAATCGGTCGAGACGTGGGATTGATTCCACTCGGCACGGTAGGGGTCTTCCCCGGCGGCGCGAAGTTGGGCGAGTTTCTCCTTACGAACCGCAAAGAGGTCGTGAGAAATGGCGTTGAGGTCGGGCTTTTCGCTCATGGATGGCTCCCCAAAGGGGTGTCTTCGAGGAGGCAGGGAGGCAAGGGCGAAAGGTTAGCCAACCCGTGGCTTTCCGTGTTGCGATAGGTCCTTTACGGAGAATAACCGAACCCCATGAAGGCGTACCTCGATTTGCTTCGCCATGTTCGGCAGCAGGGTGAAATCCGGCGCGACCGGACGGGCACCGGGACGATCGGTATTTTTGGCGCCCAACTTCGCTTCGACCTCGCGGAAGGCTTTCCCCTCCTGACGACCAAGAAAGTGCACATGAAGTCGATCACGCATGAGCTGCTTTGGTTTCTCTCTGGCAGCACGCAGAACGCCTGGCTGACGGAACGCGGCGTTTCCATCTGGAACGAATGGGCCACCGCTGAGCAGTGCGCGAAGTTCGGTCGTCCTGAAGGCGATCTCGGTCCGGTGTACGGACACCAATGGCGACGCTTTGGCGCGACGAAGCTGGCCGATGGCACCTATGCGGAGAATGGCGTCGACCAGATCAAACGCCTGCTCGAAGAGATCCGTCGCAACCCTTCCAGCCGAAGACTAATCGTCACGGGCTGGAATCCGCAAGAAGCCGACCAGGTCGCCCTGCCGCCCTGTCACACGCTTTTCCAGTTTTACGTTTCCACGGATGGCCGGCTCAGCTGCCAACTCTACCAACGCAGCGCCGACCTCTTCTTGGGCGTGCCCTTTAATATCGCGAGCTACTCCCTGCTCACGGCCATGATTGCACAGGTTTCAGGCCTTAAATTAGGGCATTTTGTGCATACCTTCGGCGACGCTCACATCTACTCCAACCATCTCGAGCAGGTCGAATTGCAACTCTCCCGCGAGACCCGGTCGCTCCCGCGGTTGGTGCTAAATCCGGAAGTCAAAGACCTCTTCGCTTTCAAGTTCGAAGATATTTCCATCGAAGGCTACGATCCTCACCCAGGCATCAAGGCCCCGGTCGCCATCTGAAGCCGTGGATCTCGGTCGCCCTCTCCTCGCCATCGCCGCGGTCGCCCGTAACCGCGGGATTGGTATTAATAATAAACTACCTTGGCGCATCCCCGAGGACTTTGCCTTCTTCAAAGCCACGACCATGGGACAAGTCCTGCTCATGGGGCGTAAGACTTATGAGTCGATTGGCCGACCTCTCCCTGGTCGCACCACCGTGGTCTTAAGCCGTAGCGGATTTTCCGCACCGGGCGTCGTCACCGCCCGTAACTGGCAGGAAGCGGCCGCCGTGGAGCCCGATAAAAAACTTTTCCTCGCCGGGGGCGCAGCGCTTTACGCCGAAGCACTTCCTTGGTGCGCTGAACTCATCCTGACCCACGTCGATCTTGAACCGGAAGCTGACGCCTTTTTCCCTGACTGGTCGGGACTCTTTGATGCGGGAGAGGTAATTCAGCAGTTTCCCACCTGTACCATGCGGCGTCACCGCCCCTTGGCACAGCATAGAGCTTAGGACCCCCCCGGCCACCGAGGCGGTGTAGCATTTTGGCTACCCCTCAGCAGGAAGGCTACAAACTCGAAATAATGGGGTCTTTAGTTCGTTTTCTCCTTTCCAAGAAGCCCCCCCATCCTACCTTCCCCCCATATGCCGGACGGCCTGTTTATGTTCTTCGCAGCACTGACTCTCGGTGCCGCCCTTCTCCTTGTCCTCAGCCGCAATGCGGTCACCTCCGCCATGGGGATGATCCTCGCCTTGGTCGGGGTCGCGGCTGACTTCTTCCTGCTCGACGCCTACTTCCTCGGGGTGCTTCAGGTCCTGGTCTACGCCGGCGCCGTCATGGTGCTCTTTTTATTCGTCATCATGCTTCTGAATACGGATGACCCGGAAGGCACCTACCCTTGGAGAACCGCGGCGATTGGCTTGGCGACTTTCTTCCTCCTCGGCGCGGGTGTGCTGTGGCTTTTCCACTGGTCCGGAGCTGTCCCCAAAACCCTTGCCGGCCCGACCCCACCCGAACTGACGGTTAATCCGGCCGAGTTTACGACTTCCGCGAAATCTTTCGGCCGCCTCCTTTATACCAAATACCTTCTACCGCTTGAAATCGCCGGCTTCCTCCTGCTCGTCGCCTTGGTCGGCGTCGTGTCGCTAAGCAAAGACGCCAAAGAAGATAACGCTTAATTTCCGCCATGGAAAACACCTCTCTCGCCCATCACCTTATCTTAGCAGGGCTGCTCTTTGTGCTCGGCCTCACCGGCGTTCTCGTTCGTCGCAATCTCTTGGTGGTTTATATGTGCCTCGAGCTGATGCTCGCCGCCGCCACCCTCGCACTGGTGGCCTTCTCGCGCTTTAACCGCACGATGGATGGCGCTGTCTTGGTCTTCTTCGTCATCACCGTCGCCGCTGCGGAAGTCGCAGTCGGCCTCGCGTTGATCGTGGCTCTCTTTCGTCGTCGCGGCACCGTCCAATCCGACGCCCTCAACACCCTGCGCGACTAAGTCTCCCGATGGCCCACTATCTTCACTGGATTTTATTCCTCCCCCTCTTTGCCGCCGCATTCTCGGCCCTTTTCCTGCGTCGGCAGGGCGCGATTGCCGCATGGTTCTCCACCGCCACCGCCTTCACGATCGCCGGTCTGGCGCTCAAGGTTTTATTAATCGGCGGCGATGTCACCTGGCATATCGAGCTAGCTAAGTTCGGCGATATTTCGCTCGGCTTCGGCTACCTGCTCGACGCGAACGCACGTCTGATGCTTTTCGTCGTATCCTTCGTGGCCGCCTGGATTCACCTCTTTTCCGTCGGCTACATGCAAGAAGACGAAGCCCGCGGACGTTTCTTCGCCGGGCTGTCGATTTTCATGTTCTCCATCCTGGGCATCGTTGTCGCCGACAACCTGCTCATGACTTTCATCTTCTGGGAGCTCGTCGGTTTCAGTTCTTACATGCTCATCGCCCATTATTTCGATAAGGATTATGCGGCAGCGGCCTCTCGTAAGGCTTTCATCACAAACCGAGTCGGCGACCTTGGCTTCATCCTCGGCATCGCGATGTGTCTCTCGCTCTACGGCACGCTCAACTTTTCGGAACTCGCCCAGCTCAAACCCGTCGGCGGCTTCCCCGTCATTTTGGGCGCCTTGCTGATGTGCGGCTTCCTCGGTAAGTCAGCCCAGTTCCCGCTTCACGTCTGGCTGACGGACGCGATGGCGGGCCCGACTCCGGTCTCGGCCTTGATCCACGCTGCGACCATGGTGGCCGCTGGCGTTTACTTCATGGCCCGCGTGCACTTCATGCTCGCCACCGATGTCCTGAACTTGATGGCGATTTCCGGAGCCGGCATGGCCGCCTTGGCCGGTCTTTGTGCCCTGGCTCAGACTGATATTAAAAAATCCCTCGCCTACTCCACCCTCGCCCATTTGGGCATCATGGGTTGCGCACTGGGCCTTGGTCGCCCTGACCTCGCCGTGTTGCACATGGCAATGCATGCTTTCTTTAAGGCTACGCTCTTCTTGGGCGCCGGCTCGGTCATCCACGGCTGCCATCACGAACAAGATATGCTCAAGATGGGCGGCCTGCTAAAGAAGATGCCGCTCACCGCCGCGACGTTCATTGCGGCGACGCTTTCTAATTGCGCGGTGCCTTTCTTCGCGGGCTGGTATTCCAAAGATGCGATCATCGAAGCGGCGCACGAACATAACTTCGCGATCTTCGCGTTTCTCTCCATCGCCGCCCTGGCCACCTGCCTCTATAGCGGCCGCATGATTCGCCTAGTCTTCCTCGGCGAAGCCAACTCCGAAGCGGCCGAGCACGCTCACGAATCTCCTTGGACGATGACTCTTCCAATCGTCGTGCTTGGATTGGTCTATTCCATCGCCGGAGGCTTCTTGGCCCACTCGCTCATCCCCGCCTCCGCGCTCGGGGTGGTCGCGAAGCCACTCGAAGAGATGGCCTTCCACCTCACCGCACCCGCTACCATCGTCGGACTGCTCGCCCTACTCCTCGGCTTCGGTGGTGCCTTAAAATTTTATGGTATCACCCGAGGCAAGGACGCCCTTCAGCTCGTTTCTCCTCGCACCTATCACCTCCTCGAACACCGCTGGATGGACGGCCTGTATCGCTGGTATATCGATAGCATCCAACGTCGCGTCGCGGAGTTCATCGCTTTTCTCGACTTGCTACTGATCAACGGAGTCGCCGTGCGCTGGATCGCCGGCGGCGTACCCGCCGTCCTTGGCTATTTCACCGGTCGATCTTTCCATCGTGGCCAAACCCGCGGCTACGCCCTCTGGATCGTACTCGGGACACTTTTCTTGGCCTGGTTCCTCATCGCCCGCTAACCCATGGACACTTTTCCTGCCACTCTCCTGCAAGTTGCGATCACCGCACCTGTTCTCATCGGCCTGATCCTCATCGCCGGACGCTCCCTCCCACGAAGCTTTGCTTCTGGCTTTGCCTTCACCGGCTTCGCCCTTCCAGCCGTGATCGCCCCCTGGCTGCTCGTCCTCTGGACCAATGATGCCACTTCGCCTTTGCAATTCCGCGCCGACGGCCCTTGGGGCTTTGGTTTCGCTTTGAACGGACTCGGTGCGCCGCTTTTGGCCATGACATCGCTCATTGGTTTGGCTGCCGGGATCAAGGCGCTAACCCAAGATGTCGAGGCACGTAACACCTACCTTGGCCTCATTCTTTTCATGCTCGGGGGTACGCTCGGTGTCTTTGCGACCGACCACTTGATTGGGTTTTATTTCTTCCACGAGTTCGCACTCATTCCCACTTTCATCCTAACGCTCTTCTGGGGCGGCGAAGGACGTCGGCCGGCCGCCATGCAGATGGCGATTTACCTTACCGCTGGCGCGATGGCCTCCCTCGCCGGCATCCTCATCGCACTGGACGCAGCCAATCTCTCCTTTGCCAATGCGACTTTCGTCAATGTCGCCGATAGTTTGGGCACGGCGAAAAACATTCCTGCCGCTACCGGTGCCCTGGTCCTCTTCGGACTCGGAACACTCGCCTCGCTCTTTCCCTTTCACTCTTGGGCCGCCCCTGGTTATTCCGCCGCCCCGACGCCGGTCTCGATGCTGCACGCTGGAGCGCTTAAAAAATTCGGCATCTATGGTATCATCCTTCTGGGCTTAAGCAGCCTAAACATCAGCCAAGGCACCCTGGGCTCTTGGTTCCTCTGGTTAGCCGTAGGCAATGTTTTTATCGTTGGCCTGATTTGCCTGACACAGCGCGACCTCAAACAACTGCTCTCCTGGAGTTCGGTGGCGCACATGGGCCCCATCTTCCTTGGCATCTGGGTCTGCGGCGCCTCCGGCAAAGCTGCCGGACTTGACGCCGCCGCTTTCCTGATGGTTGCTCACGGTTTATCCTGCGCCGCCCTCTTCCTGCTCGCCAATGCGGTACGTCAACGCGCTGGCACGTATCGCCTAGAGGAAATGGGCGGTCTGGCCTCTCGCACCCCGGTGCTTGCCGCTTTCTTTATCGCCGCGACGATGGCATCGATCGGCCTGCCTGGCTTCGGAAATTTCTGGGGAGAAGTCGGCGTCTTCCTCGCCCTGCGCGCCCAACCTCTCTGGATCCAAGCCATCGTCGCATCGACTGTTATTATTTCTGCCATCTACGCTTTACGGGCGGTTGCCGCTACCTTCTTCGGGCCCATGTCAGACGGTCTGGCACGTCGCTTGGAAACCGCTCCCTTCGGCGATATCAATTGGATCGAACGCATCGCCGCGAGCGTCCTCCTCGCCGCCTCCCTGACCATCGGCTTCATCCCTTCGTTGATCACTAAGTCGACCAACCCCGTTTCCACCGGAGTCGCAAACTTTTCGCAACGCACCGCGACCGCCCCTGCGATCAAGCCAGCCGCCCCCGCCCAATCCTTACCTTCCGCCCGATGAGTCTAATTTTTGCTAATATCGATGTGGCTTTCAAGGCCCTCGCCCCTCGCTCTTCCGACTGGCTTTCGATCGCCCCCGAAATTGCCGTAGCTGGACTGAGCCTCTTTTGCCTGCTCCAGGCGATGCTACTGCCCGCCAACCTGCGCTGGCTGATTTCCGCTACGGCCCGCACCGGTCTGGTGCTCGTGATGGCCATGGCTCTCGTTCCGCATGCCGGTTGGAAACTTACCGAAGATGTCGCCACCTTCGCCGGGCTCCTCCGTCAGAACCTGCCGTTCGAAGTTCGTCTCGTTTTTCTTTTCTCCGCTTTACTGACCAGTTTCGTGGCCGACCGCTTCCTGCGCGACCGCGGTGCGGCCGTGGCTGATTACCATCACGTACTCTTGGTCGTGACGGCAGCCTTCATGCTGCTCGTTCAATCCAACCACTTCGTCACGTTCTTCGTGGCCCTCGAAACCGCGGCCGTCGGCCTTTACATCCTTGTCGGTTACCTCCGCAAGAGCGATGCCTCCCTCGAAGCTGGCGTAAAATACCTCGTCGCCGGGGGTCTGAGCTCGGCGCTTCTCCTCATGGGCATGGTGCTGGTCTACGGCTCGCTCGGCGCCGTCGGCGTTGCCGACTCCCTTAACTTTACGCAAATCGGTAACGCCCTCGCCGCCGGCAAAGGCAGCGCCCTAACCTTGGCAGGCGTAGCGCTCATCTTGAGCGGCGCAGCCTTTAAGCTCGGAGCTTTCCCGTTTCACACCTGGATTCCTGATGTTTATCAAGGTGCCCCGACGCCAACGACTGCCTTCCTCGCGACGGCATCCAAAGCCGCTGGCGCCTTCACTTTATTGCTCTTGGTCACGGGTCCCTTCGTCGCGTTAGCCCATAAGATCGCGCCACTTCTCGCCGTCATCACCGTCGTTACTTTGCTCGTCGGTAATCTTGCGGCCCTCGCCACCACGGACGTCAAACGAGCCTTGGCCCTTTCAGGCGTTTCACACGCGGGCTTCATCCTGGCGGCCATCACCGCTGCGTTGGCGATGCCGACGGTCACCGCTTTTGATTATAACGCCGAGCAGACCATCGTCTTCTATCTCTTGGCTTACATCATCGGCACGTTCCTCACCACCCAAGCCTTGGCGTCAATGCCTGCCACGGAAGACCATCGTCGCCCGCTCCTCGCCCTCCGTGGCCTGATGCGCCGCGCCCCCATCCTTGCCGGTGCGCTCGGCTTCGGCATCGGCTCGCTCGCCGGCGTGCCTCCCACTGTCGGCTTTATCGCCAAGCTTCTCGTCTTGGTCCTGCTCGTCAAAGCGAAGCTCTGGTGGATCCTCGGCGCCGCCCTCATCAGCGTCGCTGTCAGTATTCATTATTACTTTAGCATCCTGCGTGAAGCCGTCGTCCGTCCGACCGAAGACGGCCAAGAACTTGCTCCGCTGGAAGTTTCCTTTTCCGCTCGCTTCGTGATCGGCGCCCTCGCGGCCGCTTCGATCCTGGGCGGTCTGCTGATCCTATCCTAACGCCCTGCCCCGCGACCGCGCGGGTGGTGCTTGCGATGCGCATCCGATAAGGCCGAGCGTTCGACGGCCGCGTAGATCTGCGTGGTCGCGATATCCGCATGCCCCAACATTTCCTGAATCGAACGTAGGTCAGCACCGCCGGCTAGAAGGTGGGTCGCAAACGCGTGGCGCAAAAGGTGAGGCTTTACCGGCACGTTCACTCCCGCTTTCGCCGCCGCCTGTTTGACGCTCAACCAGAAAGTCTTGCGAGATAAAGCGACGCCGCGGGCGCTCAGGAAAAGTGCGCTGCCCGTCTTAGGTCGGGTCAGCTTAGGCCGACCCTCCGCAAGGTAGGCCCGCAAGGCGACCAAGGCCGTCTCCCCCACGGGTACGACGCGATCCTTCGAGCCCTTCCCGCGCACGCGCAACAAGGCGGAGTCGATATCGACCGCCTGGATTTCGAGTCCGCATAATTCTGATATGCGCAGGCCCGAACCATACATCATTTCCAACATCGCCCGATCGCGCAGGCCTTGGGGCTTGGACGTATCCGGGGCCGAAACGACTTTGGCGACCTGCTCCGGCGTAATCGTGCCCGGCAGTTTACGCGCCGCCTTGGGGCTATGGGCCAGTTCCGTGAAGTCATCGCGCCTCATCCCTGAACGCACCAGGTAAGCCGCAAAGGAACGCACCGCCGAAAGCCGCCGCGCCAAAGAGGTCGCGACATGGCCCCGCCGATCCAGCGCCCGCACCCATGAATCGACTTCAGCGAGACCCACCTCCGCCCAGTTCGCTTTGCCAACGCGGTCGCAATGAGCGGCGAATCGTGTCAGGTCAGATTCGTAGGCTTCGACGGTTAATTTGGCCAAGCCTCGCTCCAACGCGAGATGGCCCAAAAAACCCTCCACAGCCTCCTGAAGGTCGGGCGGCACTGCGGCACCTTTCGCTCGAGCTTTCCTAGACATGCGTCATCAGTATTGCCCAGCAGGGCCAGGAGTCCATAAGGATTGAGTATGTCCAGCCAGCGAGAGCGCGCCATGAAGCCCACCGACCTGCGGGGGATCCTTCGCTATGTCCCGATGTTCCGCGACCACGTCTTCGTCGTGGCCGTCGATGGCTCGATCATCAGTCACGAGAATTTTGCCAATATCGTCACCGACATCGCCGTCCTCCGGAGCCTGTCGATCAAGGTCGTGCTTGTCCATGGCATCGGCCAACAACTCATCGGCCTTGCCGGGGAACATAATATCGCGCTTTCAGATATCCAAGGCGAAGGACCGACGGATACCGCGACGATGTCGCTCGCTCGCGAAGCTTCGGCCTTGGTTTCGCAATCCGTCCTCGAACACCTTTCGCAAGCTGGTTTGCGCTGCGCGATCACGAACGCCGTACGCTCCACCAAGGTCGGTGTGATTAAAGGAAAGAATTACCTCTTCACCGGCAAAGTCGAAAAGGTCGACGCCGCGATCCTGAAATCGATGCTCGCCCAGGACATCCTGCCGTTGGTCACCCCGATTGTCTGCGACCGCGAAGGTCAGTCATTGCGCGTCAATAGCGACCACCTCGCCATGGAATTGGCCGTCGCCTTGGGCGCCTCGAAACTCATCTACCTAACGCCTTTCAGCGGCCTGCAGGTCGACGGCATCGTGAAAGTTAACCTACCGGAGGACGAACTCAAAAGCCTCCTCGCGAACAAGCATGCAAAGCTCGACCCGCGCATCCGCAGCAAAGCCGTCCAAGCCGCCAAAGCATTGGACGAAGACGTGCCCCGCGCCCACATCCTCGACGGTCGCATCTTCGGCGGCTTACTCACCGAAATCTTTGATAAGGTCGGCCTCGGCACAATGGTGCACGCCAATGACTACGATCGGATTCGGCAGGCCAAAAAGAAGGACGCCCAAGCCCTATACAATCTCGCCAAACACGGGGCCAAGACTGATGCCCTCGTCGGGCGGACGCGCCAGCAGATCGAGCAATCTTACGGAGACTTCTATGTCTACGAAATCGATGATAGCATCATCGGTTGCGCCGCCCTGCGACCATACCCCGGCGGCAAATCGATGGAAATCTGCGCCGTCTACGTCCAGCCTTTCTACCACGGACGTGGCGTCGGCCGGAAGCTCGTCGAATTCGCGAAACGTCGGGCCAAAGACCTCGGTGCCAAGAAGCTGATTGCTCTCACGACGCAGACTCAGGGCTTTTTCCAATCCGCATGCGGCTTCCAAGTCGCCACGCTTTCCGAACTCCCGGCGGAACGTCGGAAAGAACTGAAAGCCAGCGGGCGTAACTCGCAGGTGCTCGCTTTCCCTCTCCGCCGCCTCAGCGACTCGGTACGCTGAAGCCGGCCAAGGTTACTTGCTGGCGGTGAAAAATGCCCGCTGCTTTTCCGTAATCGGCACCGCCAGCTTTCCCATGACGAGAAGGAAGTCTTCCCACAGCGTTCGCTTGGCCGCGGCACTGGGGTTATGGAGCAGGTAATTCGGGTGGAAAGTCGGCATCAAGGGGATGCCATCAAACTCCGACCACTGCCCGCGGGCCTGTGTGATCGGTACGCCGCTTCTCACCAAAGCCTCGAGGGCTTGGCCGCCTAAGGCGACGATGATCTGGGGCCGCACGATCTCAATCTGCGCTTTAAGGTAAGGGTGATTGAACGCCAATTCTTTGACGGTCGGCGGACGCTTCCCGAACACGGTCGGGGGCTCCGGACGCCAGACCATGACATTTACTAAAAATATATCTTCGGCGGGGATCGCAGTGGCCGTGAGAATACGTTGCAACAAATCGCCCGAAGGTCCGACAAAAGGTTTTCCGGCTTCGACTTCCTCGACCGTCGGCGCGTCGCCGACAAACAAGACTTTCGCCGAAAGCGACCCCGTGCCCACGACCGGATGTTGATTGGCGGACAGGTGGCGACGCGTCTCGACACAGGCATGAATCAGGGCGGTCAACGCCTGCATCCGCTCTGCCTTCGACCCCGCTGGTATCGTAAAGATGGGCGGCGGCGGGATCACCAGCTGGGCCGGCGCTTCGGCCCCAGCGACGGGCTTAGGGCCAGCAGCGACAGGTGGCCGAAGCGAACTGGCCGGCAAAGGACTCGGAGCAGCTCCAATCGCCAAAGCCTTCAGCGCCGCCATAGCGCCATCCGAGACGCTGACGTGACGCACCCCGGTGGCTTTCTGACGTCTCAGCTCTTCAAGCAGGATGTCTAGGGCTTCGGCGGGATCGTCAATCACGGGTGGGAGATGGATTGGATGGCGCGGGCGAGGGTTAAATCTTTCTCCGTGATTTGCCCGCCGGCATCATGGGTACAAAGCCGAAGGCTCACCCGATTCCAACTATTATGGATTTCCGGGTGGTGATCGAGTCGCTCGGCCTCGGCCCCGACCTGGTTAATGAAGGCCAAGGCGGCTTTGAAATCCCTTAACTTATAGACCTTCAATAACTTAGCGTCTTCAATCCCCCATCCATCTAGACCCTGCAGGGCCTCCAGGATCTGGCTTTGGGTCAAAGCTGCGCACATGAAAAAAGCCTCTTTCAGCCCACTAACGGAGTCAACGCTGGGCTGAAATAAGAACCCCATTGTGAATAAACTTGCCGATGGACCAATAACTTGTCTTACAAGGGGTCAGGTTTAACTCTGAAAATAACCAAACCAAGAGTTAAGCCCCGCAATAATCCGGTGAGTTGACGGTCGTTAAGACGGCAAATCGAAATCCGAAGGTCGGAAACGGGCAATGCGGTGTAGGAA